>ERZ1643250.1975-NODE-1975-length-16108-cov-5.615461_pt1 | contig 16108 bp, 13 predicted proteins | sample MGYA00579262_ERZ1643250 | MGnify/ENA primary metagenome ERZ1643250 (study PRJEB29033, sample SAMEA4952265) | chicken gut metagenome | biome: Broiler Chicken; feature: Gastrointestinal Tract; material: Caecum | place: Ireland | collected 2018 | study: Broiler... | reverse complement strand
CGGGCCCAGTCTTTCTTTCTCATTCTCATAAAGGGAAATCCTTTCTATGGGTAAAATCTTGTATGGTTGGTTCAGTCAGTGGAAGGCTCAGCCGCAGAAGAACCAGCCGGGCAGCCACTGGAGGCTCTTGACATAGTCGGCCGGTGCGGCATAGCCGGAAATCACCGGGAAGAACACTACAAACAGTGCCAGAGAGGCAACTACAAGACCGCTCATCACCAGTTTGGGCGCCAGTGCCCGGTGTTCGTCAGAAACCCGGCGGCCCCGGCGGCTGGCAGCATCCCAGCGATCCAGCACCAGCAGCAGTGCCAGCAGGGCAAAGGGCAGGGCGGTGAAATAGTGGTAAATGAAGGTCAAACGGGACACCAGTACCCAGGGCAGATATGCGGACAGGAAGCCCACCAGCAGGAATCCGGCAGTCCGGCGGCGATGAATGAGTCCCTGCCAGGCTGCATAGAGCAGCGCGGGAATGGAGCCCCACCACAGCACCGGATTTCCCAAAGCGGAGATGGTGCAAACGAGATTTTCCGAGCCGGCATAGTGATAGGTGATGTGATACCACACCGGGCGGGACATGACAGGCCACTGGTACCAAACCGAGGCAAAGCTGTGTTCTGCCTGTAAACCGGAGTGATAGTTGTACATATGTACCTGATAGCTCCACCAGCCCGACAGCCCGACGTTGTGGCCCGGCAGCAGCAGGATGGGCAGGAAGGCCGCGTAATAAATTCCAAAGGGAACCAGCAGGAAAAAGACGCAGCACCACAGAATCAGGGTGCGGGTGCGGCGGTTTAACTCTTTTCGCTGATCGGAAGGACAGTCCCGATAGGCCCGGAACAGCCGCCAGAAGAACAGTACAGCCAGTCCCAGCGCACCATAAGCTGCCGTCCATTTGGAAGCAATGCCCAACCCGGTAAACAGGCCGCACAGCAGCAGCGGCAGCAGTACACGGGGCAGGGAATCCTGCCGGATATCCTTCTGACAGAAGCACAGCATGGCATCGTACATCAGCAGCAGGAAAAAGACCGCATAGGTGTCGATGGTGGCAATGCGGGTCTGGGTAAAGTGCATGAAGTCCAGAGCAAAGAGCAGGGTTCCGCCCACCGCCAGCCAGCTTTTGCCGAAAAGCCGCTTAATCATATGATAGAGAATAGGCAGCATCAGAACGCCCAGCAGGGCTCCCATAAACCGCCAGCCAAAGGGATTCATGCCGAACAGAAGGATGCCCAGGCTCATAATCAGCTTGCCCAGCGGCGGATGGGTGTTTTCATAAGGCTCCGCGCCCAACAGATGTTCATAGGCGGTGCGGGCGTGATAGATTTCGTCAAAATAAGTGGAGTCGTACCAGCTGGGATGGAGGGGTACGTCCGCCTGTTCGTCAATCAGTGTTTCTCCGGAACCGTTTTCCAGCGTCAGCGCCAAAAGGGAATTCCCGTCAGCGGACACCACGGCGATTTCGTTGAGCACCGGCGTGCCGGCAACCGCCGTCAGCCGCAGCCAATGGGTGTTTTCCGGAAGGGCAAATTCCTGCCAGGCAAACACGCTGTCGTCGGAGAGAATGCCGGCGCTTTCCCAATACAGTCCGTCTTCGGAAACCTCCACGGCAACGTCCACACCCAGATTGGCATAGGCACCCTGCTGGGGAACCGTCAAACCGGGAAGATACCGGAGCGTCCGGCCTTCGTCGGAGAGGGAGAGGGTCACGCTTTCGCCGGAAGCAGGCGCCCAGGTGGTTTCCGGCATCACAGAGGAACCCAGACACCAGAAGCCCACACAGGCATAGACAGCGGCAATCAGGATTGCCAATACCCAGTCTTTTGCTTTCATTCGACGGTCTTCCATGGTGACAGAGTCTTCCAGCAGGTGGCGGGGCGGCTCATAGGTGTTTTCCTGATCGAGGGTCACCGTCTGTTCCTGAACAAATACGTTCCAGATGACATAAAGCAGATATACATAGAGAATCAGATGTGCCGCGGAGAGAGTCAGCAGCACCGGTGAGGTGGGGGGAACGTAGGAATTATTCAGATAGAGCACATAGGCCACATTGAGGAAGTGGAGAGTGGAGAGGCCGAAAAATGTGAGATACAGCCGCAAATCCCGGGTAAAGACGGCACAGGCCAGCAGGAAAAACAGCGCCGGAAACAGATAGCGCTCGTGCATTTTGGGGGCAAAGAGATAAATGGTGGAGATGATGACCACCGGAACGGTGAAAATAGCCCGTTCGTGCTTGCTTTTCCAATAAATGATGCCGGAGAGCACCACCGCCAGCAGTGCAGAAGCGGCTGTGAGAGTCGGGGAAACCCAGGCGGGGAATTCCTCCAGAGAACGCCAGTTCAGCCCCAACAGGCCATAGAGATTATAGGCGTTGATGGTGAAGTAATTGTAGAAGCCCATGGTATCCAGATATTGCTGGGGCAGCCAGGAGAAATCAAAATTCCGGGTACAGGGAAGGGCCAGCAGGAAAATCACCGCAAACGCGCTGACCAGTCCCAGCAAAAGTCCTTTCCAGTCCTTCCGCTTGAGGACAAAGAACAGGAAAACCGGGGCAAACAGCAGCATTTGGGGTTTCATCATCACACCAAGGCCGTACATTGCACCGGCGGCAGCCATCCAGCCGGACTTTTCCCGCAGCAGCAGGAGTATGGCCAGCAGAAGAAGCAGTACACAGAAGCTGTCCGCCTGTCCCCAGATGGTGCTGTTGATGAGAACAGCAGGGCAGAACAGGTACAGAGCAGCAGTGAGCAGTGCTTTGATGTTGTTGGTGCGTTTTTGTGCGGTGGAATACAGCAGCCAGCCGCAGAACAGATCGGCCAGAATAGAGGGCAGTTTGATGAGAAGTGTGAAACCGCTGCCTCCGGTTTCAAGACCAAACAGCTGGCGAAGCTTTTCCAGCCCCCATAAAACATACAGATAGCCGGGGGGATAGTCCAAAAATGCATCGCTGTAATAAATATTCTGAATTCCCATGCTGTCCACCATACCGGCCCAGGCCTTGAAGGTGTTCATGTCAGTTTCATATCCTGTAAATGAAGTGCCGAGAATCAGACGTAATACGAAAGCAACTCCAAAAACAGCCACAACTGGGAAAGCACTGTTAAAATTTCGATTCACGGAAAGATATCTTCGACACAACAGTGCCCCCAGTACCGCATAGACGGCGCAGGAGAGAATTTGTGCAGTCATAGTCAGCCTCCTCGCAATTTGTGGTAAACATGTCCAAAAACTGATCGAATTTCTTGGCATGCAAAACCGGAAAATTGAAAAAATTTCCCTGTTCTTTCGAGAAAAAACAGAGTATAATGAACTCGGATGTTTCCTGTGATAAGGGGGGATTTGCAACCATTTCTATGAAACCGGTTTCTTTTATTCCCCGGGAAAACAGCCATACAAAACAATCATAAAATACGGAATGGACAAAGTCAAGAAAAATGAAGAATTTTCCCGGAATCCGTTCCGTCCAGGAGGCGTTGTCATGCAATTTACCAAGTTTCACGAAGACCCGCAGGTGCTGCATGTCGGTACCTGTCCCAACCGATCCTATTATATTCCCTGCGCGCCCGGCGAGACCGACTGGGAGGGGACTTCCTCCCGGGTGATGAGCCTGAACGGTACCTGGGCATTCCGCTATGAGCCCAGCTTTGTCGATGCGTTTCCCGAAACGGAGAACGGCGAGCTGCTGGTAAATCCGGAAGACCTTGGAGAAACGCCGGTTCCTTCCTGCTGGCAGACTCAGGGCTTTGACCGCCACCAGTATACCAACGTCAAATATCCCTTCCCCTATGACCCGCCCTATGTGCCGGAGGACAACCCCTGCGGATTGTATGCCCGTACCTTTGAATTGGATGCGGATCAGAAGAAAATGGGCTGCTTCCTGAACTTTGAGGGTGTGGACTCCTGCTTCTATCTGTGGGTCAACGGAGAGTTTGCCGGTTACAGCCAGGTTTCCCACTCTACCAGTGAGTTTGACATCTCCGATCTGGTGCAGGAGGGCGAAAACGAACTGTTTGTGCTGGTGCTCAAGTGGTGCGACGGCAGCTATCTGGAAGATCAGGATAAGCTGCGTATGTCCGGTATTTTCCGCGACGTGTACCTGCTGTTCCGTCCCCAGAGCTATGTCCGCGACTATTTTGTCCATACCGACCTCAACGACGATTTCACCCGCGCCGATGTGACGGTGGATCTGGAAACCGTAGGCGAGCCCGCCGTTTCCGCCCGTCTGTTTGACCCGGAGGGAGAGCTGCTGGCGCAGGCACAGGCCGAAAACGGCAAGCTGACCTTTGTGCTGGAAAACCCGGTGCTGTGGAATGCGGAGTCTCCCCGTCAGTATGAGCTGCTGCTGGAGACCGAAGACGAGTGCATCCATCAGAAGGTGGGTGTGCGCCGCGTGGAAGTCAAGGGCGATGTGGTGTACTTTAACGGCGTGATGATCCGTTTCTACGGCGTCAACCGTCACGACAGCGACCCGGTGACCGGTTATACCATCAGCCGGGAGCAGGCCAGAAAAGACCTTGCCCTGATGAAGCTCCACAATGTCAACGCCATCCGTACCAGCCACTATCCCAACGCCCCCTGGTTCCCCCAGATGTGCAGCGAATACGGCTTCTATGTCATCGGAGAGGCAGACCTGGAGTGCCACGGTACCACCACCATTTATAATGGAAATAACGATACATTCGGCTCCATTGTCCGTGATCCCCGTTTTGAAAAGGCTATCGTGGATCGTTCCCAGCGCAATGTCATCCGGGACAAAAACTGTGTCTGTGTGACCATGTGGTCTCTGGGCAATGAGTCCGGTTATGGCCCCAATGTGGTGGCAGCGGGCAACTGGGTCAAGTCCTATGATCCCAGTCGTCTGCTTCACTATGAAAACGTGCTGTACACCGATCTGGACAAGGCCTATGACATGACCATGCTGGATGTGTTCAGCCGGATGTATGCTTCTCCCGAATATATTGACAATTATTTCGCCAATCCGGAAGACCCCATGGGCGGCGGCGCCAGAAAGCCCTTTGTCCAGTGCGAGTACATCCACGCCATGGGCAACGGTCCCGGAGGCATTCAGGAATATCTGGATCAGATGGACAAATATCCGGGCTTCTGCGGCGGCTTTGTGTGGGAATGGTGTGACCACGCCATTTATCAGGGCCGTACCCCCGACAATCTGGATAAATACGGTTATGGCGGCGATTTCGGCGAATTCCCCCACGACGGCAACTTCTGCATGGATGGTCTGGTGTATCCTGACCGCACGCCCCATACCGGCCTGCTGGAGTTTAAAAACGGCATTCGTCCCTTCCGTGTCCGCTGGGAAGACGGCGTCCTGTATGTGAAGAATGTACTGGACTTCACGGAGCTTTCCGCACACCTGTCCCTGTCCTATACAGTGACGGTGGAGGGCGAGACGGTTTCCGCCGGTACGCTGGAGCTGCCGGAGATCCTTCCTCATGAGGAAAAGGCCGTTCCCTTTGCAGCAGAGCTGCCCCGGGGCTGCACCCTGCTGATTTCCGGTTATACCCGTCAGGAAAGCGCCTTTGTGCCTGCCGGTCATGAGGTGGGCTTCCAGCAGCTGTTCCCCTGCGGCGAACCTGCTGTACCGGCTGTCAGCGATCCGGTTCCCGGCGAAGTGTCCGTGTGCACCAACGGCACCACCTTTGTGATTTCCGGCGCAAACTTCCGCTATGACTTCAACCGCAAGACCGGCCTGTTCAATGCGCTGTCCAGCCGCAACACCGGCCTGCTCAGCCTGCCCATGGAGTGGAACCTGTGGCGTGCACCCACCGACAACGACCAGAATATGCGTCAGATGTGGGAAGCCGCCGGCTTTGACCGCACCACTGTTCGGGTGTACGAGTCTCAGGCTTCCGTTGAAAACGGCATGGCCGTGGTGACCTGCCGCCTGTCCATTTCCGCCATTCACATTCAGAAGATTCTGGAAGCGGATGTGCGCTGGGAAATCGACGGAAACGGCCGTCTGGAGGGAACCGTCCATGTGGTTCGCTGCGACGATATCCGGGTTCCCGAGAAGCCGCCGGTGTGGCCTGATTGCAGCGGTGAAATGCTGCCCCTGCCCCGGTTTGGCCTGCGGCTGTTTATGCCCGAGACCTTTGCCAATGTGGAATACTTCGGCTATGGTCCCGTGGAGAGCTACAATGACAAGCATCTGGCTTCCTATCTGGGACGCTTTGCATCCAGAGTGGAGGACCAGCACGAGGATTACATCAAGCCTCAGGAAAACGGCAGCCACTTTGGCACCCGTGAGGTGGAAGTCAGCGACGGCGTCACCGGTTTCCGTGCAGTCAGCGACCAGCCTTTCAGCTTCAATGTTTCTCCCTTTACCCAGGAAGAACTGACTGCTAAAAAGCACGACTATGAGCTGGAGACCAGCGGTTATACGGTGCTGTGCCTGGATTACAAGCTGAACGGCATCGGAACCAACAGCTGCGGCCCCATCACCGAAAAGCCCTATCGTTTTACAGAGAAGGAATTCACCTTCCATCTGGTTCTGGAAACTGAATAATCGTTTCTGATACACAGCGGAGCACCTTTAACAGGGTGCTCCGCATGATTTTACAGCAATCTATAAGGAGAAAGATGAGTTTGATTCAATTTTACGAGAAAATCCCCACTGCGTCAGAGTTTAATGCCCTGTCGGAATCTGTAGGCTGGGGCAGTACTGACAGCAAAATGGTGGAAGAAGCCCTGCAAGCTTCCATTGTTTGCGTGTGCGCGTACGATCAGGAGAAGATAGTCGGCTTTGGCAGACTGATTGGAGACAAAACCATGTTTCTGTATATTCAGGATGTGATGGTGCTGCCGGACTATCAGGGACAGAAGCTGGGAACACAAATTATGGAGCGCCTTTTGGCAAACGTGCAGGAGCTGAAAAAGCGAAACCCGGAAATCCGCACCTATCTGGGCGCTTCCAAAGGAAAAGAAAAATTCTATGAAAAGTTTGGTTTTTTAACGCGAGAGGAAGCGGATTTAGGCCCGGGTATGGTTCTGTTTTAACCAACTGTATCCCGTTCCTGCAATTTCTCAAAGTAGAATAACGGAAATATGAAAAAAGCTCCGGTATGCTTTTCCAGTTGGAAAGCGCTGCCGGGGCTTTTTGCGTTTTTTAATAAAAAAACCGGCCTCTCTTTTGGAGAAGCCGGTTTCAGTGGATTGTTTACAGCTCTTCGCCGGTAATGCGGCGGTAAGCGTCCAGATATTTGCTGCGGGTTTCGTCAATGACTTCCTGCGGCAGGTGCTCCGGAGCGCTGCCCTTATAGCCGTTATTGGTGAGCCAGTCACGCAGGTACTGCTTGTCAAAGCTGTCCTGTCCCTGACCAACCTTGTAGGTGTCCTGAGACCAGAAACGGCTGGAGTCGGGGGTCAGCACCTCATCGCCCAGTACCAGTTCGCCGTTCTCATCCAGACCGAACTCGAACTTGGTGTCGGCAATGATAATACCCTTGGTCAGAGCGTAGTCGGCGCACTTCTTGTAGACCTCGATGGTCTTATCCCGGACTTTTTCGGCCAGTTCGGTGCCCAGAATCTCACAGGCCCGCTCAAAGGAGATGTTTTCGTCGTGCTCGCCCAGCTCAGCCTTGGTGGAGGGGGTGAACAGGGGCTCGGGGAGCTTCTGGGATTCCTGAAGGCCCTCGGGCAGGGGCATTCCACAGATGGTGCCGGTCTTCTGATAGTCAGCCCAGCCGGAACCGGTGATATAGCCTCTGACGATGCACTCCACGGGGAGCATTTTCAGTTTCTTGACCAGCATGCTTCTGCCCTTGAATTCCTCGGTGCGGAACTCCTCGGGGAATTCGTTCCAGTCGGTGGTGATGATATGGTTGGGCACAACGTCCGCAACATACCGGAACCAGAACGCGGAAAGCTGGTTGAGGATCACACCCTTGTCCGGAACCGGATCGGGCATGATGACATCATAAGCCGAGATTCGGTCGGAAACCACAATCATCAGGCTGTCTTCGGTCACTTCATAAATTTCGCGGACTTTTCCGCTGCTGATTTTACGCATACATCATCCACCTTATTCCATATTTGGACACAAGTCCCGATGGCTCTATTATACACGCTCTGACGGTGGGAATTCAACCGCTTCCCAGAAATTGAGCGCTTTATACCCCTGTTTCCATTGCGGAGACGGTTTTTTTGGATATGTTTTTCCAAAATTTTACCTATAGTAGGAAGCGGTTTTTACAATATATGGTTATGATAGGTACAAAAAGCGGAAAACGCCTGAAAGGAGCACCTTCGGGGAATGAAAAAGAAGATCATCGCAATATTTGCGGCAGTAGTGGTTTTGGCCGCATGCGCCATATCGGCAGGCATCTATTACTGGGGCTCATCTGAACCGGTATCCCACCAGGGGCTGAATTCCGACCCGGATGCTCAATCCTGGTCTCCGTCGGAAGCTCTTGAAAACGACGGACAGCAGGGAACCCGAATTCCCGGATACAGCACCATTGTCTGGCCTGCCGGGGAAAAAGAAGTGGAAATCACCTTGTACAATCCGGAAGAAAACGATTGTCTGTTTGTATACCAGCTTTATCTGGAGGGGCAGGAAGAAGAACCGCTGTATACCTCGGGTACCATTGAGCCCGGGAAGGCAGTTCGCTCTATTTCCCTCTCCCGGGCGTTGCAATCCGGCAGTTATTCTTTAAAGCTGCACATTATGCCCTATGATCGGGAAACCGAAGCGCCTCTCAACGATGCGGTGGTAACGGCGGCGCTGATTGTTCAGTAACAACCGTCCGTCTTGTACGGTTGAAAATAAAGATTGAGGAATTTCAAGGAGGAACAACACTATGAAAAAAGCACTTGCAGCACTGATGGCCGGCGCTCTTTGCCTGTCTCTGGCCGCAGCTCCTGTTTCCGCTGCTTCCTTTAATCAGGACAGCACGGAAACCGCAGGCACCGTTTTCACCTTTGACTACAAGAACGATCCCACTTACACGGTGACCATTCCCGAAGCTGTGACGATGGAGAAGGAAGGCACCCGCATGGAAATCAAGGCAGAGGATGTTGCTTATCTGGATGGAAAGAAGATTTCCGTTACCATTGCCGGTACCGATCAGTTCCGCAACCAGATGCTGCTCAGCTGTACAGACCCGGAAAAGCCCACCAAGAAGTATTTTACCCGTTATCAGTTCATTATGGACGACGAAACTGTGATTGAAACTACCGGTGCAGACACGATTGTCGGCACAGAACTGGCTTCCTTCACGGAGGATGGTACAGTAGGCTTCACCGTCCGTCCTGTCATCAGCTTCTCTTCTTCTCAGGTTGCCGGAATGGTATACACTGGCAGCATGACCTATGGCATTGAGCTGGTAGACGCCGAATAAATCCCATTATTCCAATATTGCGTATCCCCTCATCTTTTCCAAAATCATTACCTTATGCATACCACAGAACGCACCGAGCCTTTTTCAGTAAGGCCGGTGCGTTCTGTGGTTTTGATTTCTATTTTTATTGTTACATGAGTCCCAATGTGCATTTCCAGCAGAGAATCCGGAATACGGCGCGGTTCAGCAGGTCTTCCGAGATGATTCCATCCTGAACTGCCTGCACAATTTCTTCATATGCGACGGTGTAGTCGTTGCAAAGAAGCAGGTCATTTCCTGCCAGCAGTGCCTGTGTATAGATGCCCACGCCCTTTTCCAGAGGAAGTTTTTCGCCGGAAATGGCGTCCATGGACAGCTCATCTGTCATGATGACGCCGGTAAAACCCATGGTTTCCCGCAGATACCGATGTACCTCCGGGGATAGAGAAGCAGGAAGAGTTTTGTCCATAGCAGCAACCGTATTATGGGACACCATGATGGCATATACGCCGGCATCAATACCGGCCTGAAAGGGAATCAGGTCCCGGTTTTCCAGTTCCAGCAGAGTTCGTTCATCCAGCGAAGCACCGGTATGGGTGTCGCTGTTGGAGCCGTACCCGGGGAAATGCTTCAGTACGGCGGAGAGATTCTTTTTCTGGAATTGCTGCAAAACGGTGGTCACATATTCGGCGGTTTCCTCCGGCCCCTGTCCCAGTGTCCGGCTGTAAATAAAATCTTCCGGAGAGGTGGAGACATCGGCCACCGGCGCCAGATTGACATTGACTCCCAGCTCTGTGAGCAGAGAAGCTTTTTCTGCTGCGTCGGACTTGATTCTTTCCATGCCGCCCATGGCGAAAAGCAGCTGGGGCGAACGGAAGGGCGTTCCCCGCAGGTTGGTGTTCTGGCTGATGCGCACCACGTCACCGCCTTCTTCATCTACGGCGATAATCAGGGGGATTTTCGCGCCGGACTGCCAACCCTGAATCATATTCTGAATCTGCCAGCGGGTTTTGTCCTGATATTCCTTTGTAAAAGTGACATATCCGCCCAGATGATAGGCGGCTGCATCACTGGCGGCGTTTTCACCCGGGACACTGCCCAACAGTACCTGGCCCACTTTTTCTTCCAGTGACATGGATTGCAGTGCTACGAATGCTTTGGAATATTCATCGGAAAAAACGCCGCCGTCCTGCCATTCCAGCGGAATGCTGTCCTCGGCGCTTTCGATTTTCTCCGCCCGGGTAACGGTGACCGGCTGCACTTCGGCTTCCGGGTCCAGTGTGCCCCGATACCACAGGGTAAAGCGATCGCCGGTTTGAATTCCCGGCAGTCCGGTGATTTCCACGTTTTTGATGGAAAAGGTACAGGTTTCCTGTTCCTCTGTCTGGAGCGTCATCCGTTCCCCTTCTTCATACAGCATCAGCCGCCCGGTGAAAGTCTGTTCCGGTTCCGGCGATGGGGAAGGCGAGGGGGTGGAAACAGGCAGGGAAGAGGAGGCCGTTTCCGTATCCGTACATCCCACCGAAAAAAACGTCAGCAGGAAGGACAGCAGCAAAACCGCTGCCATCCTCCCGTACAAACGAAATGTTTTCATGTTGATCTTTCCTTTCCAGGTAAAGTCCGGTACAGGGTTCTTTTTCCATTATACCATGAGGAGCTTTTCCGGAAAAGATGGAAAATCAATCATTTCACTTCTGCGCGGCGCATCATCCCCCAGGCCGCCAGCAGGCAGAGCACGCTGCACACCAGTGCGGTGGTAGTGGGAATCCACAGGAAAACGCCTGTTTCTGTGTGGCCGGTGGCCAGTATCATAATCTGTTTCAGCAGCCAGGTATACCCGCCGTGGAGCAGGGGCTGATCGGCCATAGGCAGCAGGATGAACAGGGTGCCGGGCACCAGAACGGAAACCAGCAGTTTGCCAATTTTAGAGAGGCGGTAATACAGCAGGGTGATGGCAAATCCTGCACTGCCCATCATCAGGCAGATGGCGAAAATCCAGAAAAATTCCTGTGCGGCAAAGAATACCGGGTTTGGATAAAAGAATTCATCGGCGTAAAGCTGTGAAAACATGCTTACATAATGGACAAATAAACTGAAAACCCGCCCGGCCAGCAGACAAATGGCCGCTTCTCCCGCACACAGCGCCGTCAGTGCAGTGGTCCAGCCCACAAACTGGCTTTTTCTCGAAATGCCGTTCTGCTGGAAAAACCGGAAGTATTCCCGAAACGCCACCAGCCCGGTGACCAGTGTGAAGATGATGCAGGTCATCTCGAAACCGGAAATGCTGTAATCCGTGTTTTCGCTCCGATTGAAGTGCAGGAACAGCCCGGAAGAGAGCAGGATTCCCGTCACGACCCCAAAAGCAATCAACAGGGAATTGCGTACATTATACAGATAATATCGAATCGCCAGCTTCATAGAAAATCCCTCCCGTTTTCTTCGGTCATGGCCACAAACAGTTTTTGTAAATCCATCCGGCCGGTTTCCAGCGTTTCCGGCAGGTGTTTTTCCGGCTGGCCGTAAATCACCGCTGTTTTCAGCCCGCCAATGGACTGCTGGGACAGCACCTGTTTCCCGGCGATAAAAGCATCCACCTCCGACTGTTTTCCGCTGACGGTATAGCCGCTGTGGAGCAGTTCTTCACAGGTCTTGTGGCACATGACCTTGCCGTTGTGCAGGATGATGACCTCTTCCAGCAGGGAAGCGGCTTCTTCAATCAGATGGGTGGACAGGATGATGGTGCGGGGGTTCCGGCCATAGCTTTCCAGCAGTTCGCGGTAGAACATCTCCCGGTGTCCCGCATCCAGTCCCAACACCGGTTCATCCAGCAGCAGATAGGGAACATCCACCGCCAGCGCGGTGATGAGCTTGTAAATTGAGCGGTAGCCGGTGGAGAGCTTGCTGGTTTTCTTTTTGGGGTTCAGCCCGAATTTTTCGCACAGCGCATGGGCGTATTCCATATCAAAGCCGCCGTAAATCAGCTTTGTCCAGGTAAAAACCTTCTGCACCGTCATTTCCTCCGGATACAGCTCCTGCTGGCCCATGTAGAAAAGCTTCCGCAGGGCTTTTTCGTTTTCCATGGACAGCTCACCATCCACCCGGATTTCTCCCCCGGTGGGGAATAAGCGGCCGGTGATACAGTTCAGCAGGGTGGTTTTGCCTGCGCCGTTGCGGCCCAGCAGGCCGTAGATTTTCCCTTCCTCAAAGGAAATGCTGACGTTGTCCAGCGCGCGGATGTCTTTAAAGGTTTTGCTCACCTGTGTGCAGGTAATGGCATTCATTCCCGATATCCCCTTTCCAGCAGCTTCAAAAGCTGTTCTTCGGCCAGCCCCAGCTTTTTGGCCTCCGTCACCAGCGGACGGATATACCCTTCAAAAAAAGCGTTCTGGCGTTTTTCACGGATTTTTTCCTGTGCCCCTTTGCTCACAAACATACCGACTCCCCTTTTCTTATACAGGATGCCTTCCTCTACCAGCAGGTTTACGCCTTTGAGCACCGTCGCCGGGTTGATTTGCAGGCTGACGGAAAGCTCGGTGGTGGAGGGGACTTGCGTCTCCTCCGGGTAAGCGCCCAGAAAGATTCCGTCCTCCAGCCCGGCGGCAATTTGCAGGTAGATGGGGGTTTCCAGTGTGGTATCCAGTTTCATGCGATTCCCCCTTTGTTGGTTAGCTGGTTAATTACTCCTGTAACTAACTATATAACGAACCGGCGCACTTGTCAATCCTTTTTCGAAAAAAAATATGGAATCCCCCCTTGACTTTTGGAAAGAACGGGTATAACATATGAACAGATATTCATATGAAAGGATGTTCACTCATGGAAGAACAGGATCGCTGTGAAGTACTGGAAGTCCATCAGGAAGCTGTGAAAAAGCTGGAAGAGGAGCTGCCTCCGGAGGAACTTCTCTATGATCTGGCGGAGCTTTTCAAAGTGTTCGGCGACTCGACCCGCATCAAAATCCTGTATGCCCTGTTTGAGGCGGAGCTGTGTGTGTGTGATATCGCTCAGGCGCTGGGCATGACTCAGACAGCGGTCTCCCATCAGCTGCGGGTGCTGAAAGCCAATAAGCTGGTGAAATTCCGCAAAGAGGGCAAAAACGTATTTTACTCACTGGATGACGACCATGTGCGCCGGATTATCGATCAGGGCATGGAGCATCTGGGAGAATAAGGAGGAAATTACCGTGAAAAAGGTCTATCGAATGAAGGAACTGGATTGTGCCAACTGCGCCCGGAAAATGGAGGACCGCATCCGGAAGCTTCCCGGCGTGGAGAATGTAACCATCAATTTTCTCATGCAGAAAATGACGCTGGAAGCAGAGGACAGCCGGTTTGATGAGATTTTGCAGGAGGCCCAAAGCATTTGCCGCCGGATTGAACCGGATTGCAGAATCATTTTGTAAATCCCAGAGGAGAGAGGAGAGGGACAACATGAAACAGGAAGAAAAAAGGGTCATACTCCGAATTGTCATTGCCGCCGTGCTGGTGGCAGCTGCCATGATTGCGCCGCTGGAAGGAATCTGGCGGCTGGTGGCGTTCCTGATTCCCTATGCTCTGGTGGGCTGGGATGTTCTCTGGCGCGCTGTCCGGAATATTCTGCGGGGACAGGTGTTCGATGAAAACTTCCTGATGGGGCTGGCCACAGTGGGTGCTTTCTGTATCGGGGAATACCCGGAGGGCGTGCTGGTCATGCTGCTGTATCAGGTGGGAGAGCTGTTTCAGGACTTCGCCGTGGATCGTTCCCGCCGTTCCATCGCGTCTCTGATGGATATCCGTCCCGACTGGGCCAATCTGGAGCGGGACGGAAAACTGGTACAGGTCAGCCCGGAAGAGGTGAAGGTGGGGGAGATCATCACCGTCAAGGCCGGAGAGCGCATTCCGCTGGACGGTGTTGTAACGGACGGAACCTCCACGCTGGATACGGCAGCGCTGACGGGCGAATCCCTGCCCCGGGCGGTTTCGCCGGGAGACGAGGTCATCAGCGGCTGTGTCAATGAGAGCGGACTGCTGCGTATCCGAGTAACCAGTGAATACAGTCAGTCTACAGTGGCACGAATTCTGGAGCTGGTGGAGAATTCCAGCGCCCGGAAAGCCCGGTATGAATCCTTCATCACCCGCTTTGCCCGATGGTATACTCCGGTGGTGGTTATCGCCGCTGTATTGCTGGCAGTGATTCCGCCCCTGTTTGTGGGAAATTGGAGTGACTGGATCAACCGCGCCCTGATTTTCCTGGTGGTTTCCTGTCCCTGTGCGCTGGTCATTTCCGTGCCCCTCAGCTTCTTCGGCGGAATTGGCGGCGCTTCCCGCAAGGGCATTCTGGTCAAGGGCGGCAACTATCTGGAAGCGCTGGCCCATGCCGAAACGGTGGTATTTGACAAAACCGGTACTCTGACCCGGGGGGTATTCCATGTAACAGCGGTTCATCCCCGGAACACCACCTCCGAAAAGCTGCTGGAAATGGCGGCGCTGGCGGAAAGCTATTCCGACCATCCCATTGCCCGCTCTCTGCGGGAAGCCTGTGACCGGGAACCGGACGCTGCCCGGGTCTCCAAAGTGGAAGAGCTGTCCGGCCGGGGTGTCTGTGCCGTGATTGACGGCAAAACCGTGTGCGTGGGCAATCACAAGCTGATGGCGGAGTACGGAAGCGAGTGTCACAAGTGCCACCGGGTGGGCACGCTGGTTCATGTGGCCATTGACGGAGCCTATGCGGGTCATATTGTGATTTCCGACGAGGTGAAGGAGGACGCCGCCCAGACCATTTCCGGGCTGAAAGAGCTGGGCGTGAACAAAACGGTGATGCTTACCGGTGACGCCAGAGAGGTGGGCGAGGACACTGCCCGCCGTCTGGGGCTGGAAGAGGTCTATACGGAGCTGCTGCCTGCGGGGAAAGTGGAAAAGGTGGAGACGCTGCTGGCAGAAAAATCCGAGAAGGGCCGTCTGGTCTTTGTGGGCGACGGCATCAACGACGCGCCGGTGCTGTCCCGGGCAGATGTGGGCATTGCCATGGGCGCTATGGGGTCTGCTGCTGCCATTGAGGCCGCGGACATTGTGCTCATGGACGACAAGCCCTCCAAGATTCCGCTGGCCATCCGCATTGCCCGGAAAACCCTGCGGATTGTGCGGCAGAATATCGTCTTTGCTCTGGGCGTCAAATTGGTGGTGCTGGTGCTGGGCGCTTTGGGTCTTGCCAATATGTGGCTGGCGGTGTTCGCCGATGTGGGCGTTTCCGTCATTGCCATCCTCAACGCCATGCGGGCGCTGCGGACGGAAAATCTGAATCAATAAAAAAAGAAGCGCGAGTCCCCGAATATAAAGGGAGTCGCGCTTCCTCTTTTTCTGTTATGCTTTTGCGGGCTTTGTCCGGGCAATCCGGGAAAGCTCATACACCACGTCCGCTTCCCGGGCAACGTCAGGGGAATGGGTCACCAGAATGACGCATTTCCCTTCGTTGGCCAGCCGGCGAAAAATTCCCATGATTTCGTCCTGGGTCTCGCCGTCCAGAGCACCTTTGAGCTGGTGTTTGCCGGAAAGCGGCAGGCGCTGGTCGGGCGGGAATTTCAGGTCTTTGAGCGGCTGATGGAGCGCGCCGGGTCCATTATTTCCACGGACATTATGAATCGTTTTGCATGTTTGAATCGATTTCAAGAGACTACATGGATCAATTGACGGGCTTTCCCGTGTGATATCTGGGGGAGACAGAGGGGAATTCCCCGTTCTACAATGAGTCTGCCGGACGGCGTGGCCGCTGGCGGATTTTTTTGTTTTGGAGGGATGTCTGTG
>ERZ1643250.1957-NODE-1957-length-16280-cov-13.707057_pt1 | contig 16280 bp, 18 predicted proteins | sample MGYA00579262_ERZ1643250 | MGnify/ENA primary metagenome ERZ1643250 (study PRJEB29033, sample SAMEA4952265) | chicken gut metagenome | biome: Broiler Chicken; feature: Gastrointestinal Tract; material: Caecum | place: Ireland | collected 2018 | study: Broiler... | reverse complement strand
CTCATGCACGGTTTGATGAGGGGAAAGAGGGCCAAAGCCCTCTAACCTACTCTACTATCATACACAATTGGGGGAGTACCTTAGTTGTATTTTGAAGAAAAAAGGATACAGATAATTTAGCAATTGATCTTCGGAAAAGAATTAAAGAGTTCTCTTTAAAAGTATTCTTATCAAGCAAAATGTTATGCGGTCATAAATCTATATGACAAATAGTCATTTTTTTAATAGACCGATATAATATTGCATATATGAAATAGGAAACTAAACGACAAATAGGATATAAATAGCGATAGTTATTGCTATTTTACATAGAGTCTGTTATGAAAAAGGTAACAGTGCGAGATGTTTCAAACTAATAAACTTCAATCGTATGTGAATTGTCAAGGTACGTGCTTTGCATCTATGATGCTGTATTCTGTTCTGGATGGATTCTGAACAATATTAATGGAACCACGTCCTGTTTAGGGAAGGGAACCTCAAGATGACCATGATTCGCTGTTGGGATCAAATCCGCTGCCGCTTTCCGGCACCGCTTGACCCAGTTGTAAAAGATGCTTACTGCAATGTCGCTTTCACGGCACCAGTCAGCATCTGTCATACCGCTCTGGCGGCATTCATTGATAAGCCGGATCTGTTCCGTCATTGGAACACGGGCTTTGCAAGTATCTGCTATAACCTATCCATAATAGTACTGAAATAGTCTAAATATCTATCGACTACAATTATAAAAGAAAATTGAGAATCAGGAAATCTGCAGGAATATTTAGCGCTTATGATGATTGTTTCTCCTGTTTCAAAAGATTTTAATTCTTCATGACTATTATACATCTTTATCCAGTTTTGTAATTTGGCTTTTGAACGGATCATGTATTTCTTATAAATATCTGTCTGCGAACTATTGCCTGCTAAATAAACTAAAATTGCTCGTAAATTTAATCCTTTGGGATATTTTTTATATCTCATTAAGGTAAAAGTCTCTTCACCCATGGATTAATAATTTCGGATCCATTGCTGGACAGAAGACAGGCTAGCAGCAAACATAGAGGCAATCCGGCATTGACTTTCCTTTCTATCCAGCTATAGATGTACAGCATAGATCTGATCTTCAACAGATATCTTTCTTTTAGACATAAAATATGCTCCCTCCTAAGTGGCAAGTTTTTATTATTTCACTTGTCTACCTAGAAGGAAGCATAGCATAGTTCTAGACAGCACCCTTGAGAAGTAGTGAGATGAGTGTTTTCTATAAATTCTACCAAAGAAGTTGCATGATAGAAATGAATGTTGCTGAATCAAACTCATCGTCAAAATTGTTTTTATCTGTTGGTTCAACATTACTGGTGTTTTTGTTGGCATCGTTGTGAAAAGTAGAACTTTTTATTATTGTCTCCTTCTCAGATTTACTAATAAAATTTTTGTGTTTATCATTATTATTACACACTTTTTATCCTCCCCATTAATTTTTTCGGTGCTTATTAATATGAATCGATAAAGTGATACATATTAATAAAAGCAATATCGAGATACAGAATAATATAACAATAAGATAACTACTAAAAGTTAATATATAAGCAGTTTTATCACTAAAAATGTTCACAAAAAGCATAAGTGCAAAAGCGGGTATTAATCTGAACCAAATTGCGAATTGTTGATTACGGATAGTCTCAATTTTATAGTAAATAACATATTGGAGGCTGCATAAAGAAAAACATAAAATTGAGACAATAAATACTATTTTATAATACGTCATAGCACTATTCAGGTAAGTTCTTTGGCTGACGCAATAAATAATAGTAAAACTAAGTATGGTGGATAAAACTATATTTACTAATAGATAACAGTAACGTGATAGCACTCTTTTTGTAGTTGAAACAGGAAGCATATTATAAAAGCAGGATTTGTAATACGGTGAAACATTAAATGGAACTGTTGAAAAAATGAGCGTCATCATAAAAAGTAATCCAACTGAAAATGTAGGCATTTCTCGAAATATTCCTAAGTAAAAAGAAAAAAGTACTGCACATATAATAATAATAATTTGTGACGAAATAAGTCGATAATCTAATTTAAGAAGTTTAACCATTCTGAGTTGCCTCCTTTGAATGAAATAGTAATATTTGGTCTAACGTAGGTTTTTTGAACGATAATTTACTGGGAAGAAAGTCTATATTATCAGAACGCATTAGACCTTCTAAGTAATTACCATTTTGAGTAGATCCTACGCACTTTTTTTGAAAAAATTCTTGATGTTCTATTGAGCCAGAAATTAAAACGAAATCATCAAGGATTTCGTCTTTTGTTCCCGTTAATACACATTTTCCATTTATAATCATATATATATAATCGGCTATATTATCTAATTCTGATAATATATGAGTAGAAAACAATACGCTATGTTCTCCGTCTTTTATATATTCTTTAAGTATTAAGAGAATTTCTTTCCGAACTATAGGATCAAGACCATTTGTAGCTTCATCTAAGATAAGAAGTTCTGGTTTTCTACTTAAAACGCAGGCAAACATTAAACGTATTTTCATGCCTTTAGAAAAAGTGCCTACATTCTGATTCATTGGTAATTGCCACAAGTTGATGTAATTGTCAAAAGACAAAGAGTTAAAAGTTGGGTAGAAGTCTTTTAGCACTTTTTTAATTGTATTAATTTTAAAATGATCTGGAAAATAGAAATCATCAGCAATGTAGCCTATAGAATTTTTATATTTTGCTTCTGCCTCAGATAGCTTTTTTCCATTGATATAAATAGTGCCGGAGTCAGGCAAGTATTGATTTGTAATAAGCTTTATAGTAGTTGTTTTTCCAGATCCATTTGGACCAATATACCCTATAATATACCCTTTGGGTAATTCTAAGCTTATATCATTTAGTGAAAAGTTACTAAATGATTTTGACACATTATCTAATTTCAAAATGCACATATTATTCTATTCCTCCTTATGCGTTTGTGATTTATTAAAATATAATTTTGAAAGAGTTTTTTCAATCTCATCATATGGAATTTTAATATAATGAGCATTGCGTATGGCTAATTTTAAATATTGATAGAAGCTATTTCGATAGTAGTATTGTATTTCTGTACTTTCTTTGCTGCATGTTATAAACCCTTTTCCAGGCAATGAAGTGATAAATCCTTCCATTTGTAGTTTATTGTATGCATTTGTTACTGTAATTACGCTAACATTCAAATCCTTTGATAGTTGGCGTATAGAAGGAAGCGGAGTGCTTGGAGGTACTTTTTCTAGAACAATTTGCTCTCGAATTTGTTCTACAATTTGCATATAAATAGGAAGTTCTGAAGAATTACTTATTAAAATTGTAAAATCCATTATATGATCACCTCCCTTCCAAGTAACTGTATATGAGCAATTATATACAGATATAACATGAGTGTCAATATGTAAAAATTGAATTGAATACTGAGTATTAGGATGGTTTATAGATACTGTTGTATGAATGACAAAAAATTTACATGAAGTAAGATGGAATATCGTTGTTCGTACAAAAAAGTAGTATAACTTGCAATAAGTATTGTTTAAAAAACATTTTTTTGTAAAATGAAATCAAGAAAAGTCAAATGAAAATTTTATAAGAGGGAGAAAAATATGGATGTTTTAAGATTTATAGGAAAGTATATGAAAAAATATAAGAGAAAACTGTTGATAGGTTTTTTGTTATCAATAATTATTTCTCTGGTTTCTAGTGTAGGACCTTATATTATGAAATTAATTGTTGATGTTGCTATTCCTCAGAAAAAGGTGAATTATATAGTATTACTATCTATTGCTACTATTATTGTTTATTTCGTATGTTCTATAGGAAATTTTTTTCTATCATATATTTTTACTTTTCTAAGTGAGAAGATTAATCTCGATATTAAAAAAGAAATTTATAATAAATTAATGTATTATCCGCTTTCTTTTTATGCGGGCAAGGAAAAAGGCTATATATTGGCAAGAACCAATGAGATTAGTGCAGTAAAACCCCTTTTTTCAAGTACCACATGTAAATTAGGATTAAATATTATAGAATTTACGATTGCATCATTTTTCTTGTTCTCTATAAATGTTAATTTTACTTTGTGCGTTTATCTTTTTTTACCGATTTATTTTTTTCTGATAAAAATAATGATGAAAAAAACTAAAGAAACTATTGGTAAAAATATGGAAGAGGTGGCTACGGCCAATGGAACAATACAACAAATTCTTTCGGGAATTGAGCAGGTTAAGATATCTAACAAAGAAAATGCTGAGTCACAAAGAATAAATAATCTAAATGAAAAAATAAGTAAATTATCTATAAAGCAAGGTGTATTGCTGAACTTTACATCTGAATCAATAATGCTGATATGCAATATTATTTCTGTTCTGGTGTTACTTATATCAGCTATTTATATTTCAAAAGATACCATGACAATGGGAGACTATTTCGCTTTTTCAGGGTATTTACCTAAACTACTTGCTCCAGTTCAAACATTAGCATCATCGTTAATTGTTATTCAGCCAGGTATAGCCTCATTAAAAAGATTAGTACACTATTTTTCAGAAAGTGTTGAAGAAGAAAGCAATCTCCCTAAGTTGGATATAAGTAATGGAGAAATAATTTTCGATAAATTGTCGTTCAAATATAATGAAGATGAGAAAGTAGTAATAAATAATTTATCTTTAAAAATCAAAGGGAAAAGCAAAGTACTCATAAAAGGGAAAAACGGAAGTGGAAAAACAACATTACTCAAATTAGTAATGGGACTATATTCTGACTATAAAGGGCGCATATATATAGATGGCAAAGATATAAAAAAATATCAAAAGGCAAGTATTCGAGATCAAATTAGCATTGTATCACAAAATGTTTTCTTATTTTCTGGAACAGTTAAAGAAAATATCATATACAGTGTTAATGATTTTACGGATTACGATTTGGTTGAAGCCTTAAATGATAGTGGTCTATCAGAAGCTTTTAAAACTAATTTGCTAAATTTAGAAAGTAATGTAGGTGAAAATGGAATGTTGCTATCAGGAGGTCAAAGACAAATGATAGCAATTGCAAGAGCAATACTAAAAAAATCTAAGATTCTTATATTTGACGAAGCTACATCAAATCTGGATTCAATAAAAACAAACAAATTATATGAATTAGTACATAAAAAATTTAATGATAGTACATGTATTATAGTTTCACACGACATTATAGATGAAATTCAGTTTGATCAAATAATTAATTTAGATAAGGAGAACAGAGATGAAAAAACGAATGACAATGCAATTTAAGTCACAGAAAGGAAATGAATACTTATATGATGATGCTACAGGACTTATCTTACCTTGGGATGTGGAGGATGAGGTTATTTTGAGACAATTATTAGCAGGTGCTAAAATTGAAGAGATTTTAAGTGATCAAAATATATTACGAAGTGATAAATTTGAGAATAAGGTATATTATCTGTCGTATTTGTTGAATTATGCAGGGGCATTTAGAGAAGAATGTGATATCAGTGTGAAATATCCAGAAGAAGATATTGTTGATTTCATTGGCAGAAATTTGGCTAGACAATTAATTTTATCAGTGACAGATGACTGTAATTTGAGATGTAAATATTGTATATATTCAGATGCTTATCATTTAACAAAAGATAAGAGCTGTAAATATATGACAGAAGAAACTGCTAAACAAGCGATTGATTACTTTTTTAAGCTAATTGCACCACAATTAAAACGTAATCCTAGGAAAAAAATAGGAATTACTTTTTATGGTGGAGAACCTCTTATGAATATTAAAACAATCAGATATGCAGTAAAGTATATCAATCGTTTTTATAAGAACAACGTTTACTACATGCTTACGACAAACGGTTTATTATTAAATGATGCAAATATTAAATTTTTAGCAGAGAATGATATTGGATTAGCTATTAGTATTGATGGCCCACAAAAAGAACATGATAGATTGAGAATTAGAAGTGATGGTAGTGGAAGTTTTGTGCAGATAGCTAGAAATATAAAAAAATTAAGTGAAACTTATCCATACTATTTTCGTACACGAGTTAATGCGGTTTGCGTTTTTGATCCTAAGACTGATATTGAAATGGTTGAACAGTTTTACGAAGAATTGGAAAAAACATATAGCATTCCAAGAGCTATTTTTGTTAATAAAGTTTCAGATAATGAGACCAACTATTACGAACAGTTCTCTGATATAGATAATCAAAAACATAATGATAGAATTAATAGTTTAATTAAAAAATTTCATGAAAGGAAAGTTGCAGACGAGGATGTGAGTTCTTATTTATCGGTAATAGCAGGTGGAGGACCTATGTCTGTAATAGTTAGGCGAAGAGTTGATGAACGTCAAGAATATTGTGTTAAGGGTAGTGGAGCTTGTATTCCAGGACAAAAATTATGTGTGAATTCTTCCGGAGTGTTTGATATATGCGAAAGAGTTAATGGACATAATCCCATAGGCAATGTTGAAAAAGGAATTGATGGAAATGCAGTTTTAAAAATTCTTAAAGAATATAATGATATTGCATTAGGGGATTGTTCAAGTTGTCCGGTAAAAAAGTTATGTGGATTTTGTTACTTGAATTTTGAAACGGAAAACGGTTTCAAACGAAATAAGCAAGGATGTGCATTTCATCGAGAAGTTATAAAATCAAACTTATCAAGATATGTATCAATTTATGAAGATAATCCGGATTGTAAATATTTACTTAATACAGATACTGTAGAATTAGATAGTAGCGAAATGTAGAGGAGGCGATATTATGTTTTTTAGATTAAATGCATTTGCTTTTTTAGTTGTCGGTGGAATAAATTATAGTATTTATGATATGAAAAAGAATCATATTTATATACTTGATCGTCAAGCAGGTATGCTTGTGGAAAAGTTAGAAAAGAATATGAGTCTAGAATCTATAGAACAATATGAAAAAAATAAAGATAAGTATTTGAAGTTTCTTAGTCTTTTAGTAAAAAATAGGCTGGGTGACTTTTATGACAACGCAATTCATATAGAAAAGTTTCAGTTTAGTGCACCATTTCAGAAAAAGGGTATGCTTGAGCCAGTTCCTCAATATGTAAAATGTTATTTGGAAATAAGTAATGAATGTAATTTAAAATGCTCATTTTGTGGAAAACCTGAATATGTAAATTGGCTTAATTGCCAGAGCTGCTTTAGAAATCAAGTTCATCAATCAGCAAATATTCAATATGATAAATTAATAGAAGAATTAGAAGACATTTGTGTAGGCGAGTTGATTTTAGGTGGCAAAGAACCATTATCTAAGATTGATGCTATTTATAAGATTGCAAATGAATGCAAGAAAAAGCATAGAATAAGTTTAACAATTGTTACACCTGGAAACGTAGATACGAATGAGATACTAAGTGTATCACAATTATATGAAAAAATAAGATGGAATATTGTTGTTTTTGGGACATGCAATTATTTTGAATTTTTGAATAAAGATATGCAAGATCTTGTAGTAAGACAAAAAAGACTATTTTATGAGCTACGTGAACATAATGTACCATATACAATTACATTTCAACTATATGAGGAAAATAAGAAATATGCGGAAGATATTATCAATGATATCAAAAACGAATTTGGAGTGATACCAGTAGTAGCGGATATTGTTGATGCAAATAAAAAAGAAAAATTAACGCATATTAAGAAGAAACAAAAAGTTTTATCACAATATAAGAACCCTAGAGAGTTTTATTTGAGAAAAACTTATAACCCGTGTTTATATGGTGTGTTTTCTATTGATTTGTTTGGAAATATAAGTCCATGTCCAGGTATACATAGAACTATCGGAAATATAGCAGATAGCACATTGCATGAAATTTTAAGCAAGGAGGATCTCTATTCTTACTGGACTCATTCAAAAGATAAAATATCATTTTGCAAAAATTGTGCTATGAGATATTTTTGCTCGGATTGTAGTGTGTTTGAATTAATGCCGTATCAAAATGCGGAAGTACATAATATGTATTGTCCTACAAATGTAGATGGAGAAACGGTAGATATTTCAAATGTAGAATTTAAAAATTGGGATAAAGAATATTTGAGTCTTGATTGTTGATTTGATTATAATGCTATTTATAGCTTTATAATAAATTGAAATGAAAGGAGGAAAAGAGATATGGGAGAAGTAACACCATTGGATAACTGTTCAGGTACATTATGCTCAGGAAGTTGTGCAATAGGCTGTGCAGGTGGCTGCCTTGTAGGTGGTGGTAGTACGATTGCGTTTGGCACTCTTGGTGGAACGGCAGGCGGTTCATTAACTGCAAATGCAACCGGTGCATAAGCAAGTAATTCAGATCAAAATCGATGTTTAATCAATGAGAAAGGAGAAAAAGAGATATGGGAGAAGTAACACCATTAGATAACTGTTCAGGTACATTATGCTCAGGAAGTTGTGCAATAGGCTGTGCAGGTGGCTGCCTTGTAGGTGGTGGTAGTACGATTGCGTTTGGCACTCTTGGTGGAACGGCAGGCGGTTCATTAACTGCAAATGCAACCGGTGCATAAGCAAGTAATTCAGATCAAAATCGATGTTTAATCAATGAGAAAGGAGAAAAAGAGATATGGGAGAAGTAACACCATTAGATAACTGTTCAGGTACATTATGCTCAGGAAGTTGTGCAATAGGCTGTGCAGGTGGCTGCCTTGTAGGTGGTGGTAGTACGATTGCGTTTGGCGCTCTTGGTGGAACAGCAGGCGGTTCATTAACTGCAAACGCAAACGGTGCATAATTTTTTTAATAGTCTGCCTGGGGTTGTTGTGAATGCAACAACCCCTTTCGTATCTTAATGATTAAACATGCAAGAAGGAAGTACTTTAGTAGAGTGCAGTGAGTATTTTGCGTTGAAAACTCTTATACTTGCTCAATAGAGAGATAACAATGTATGTCAGAATTTAATTGGGATTATAAGCATGAGTACATTAAGATAAAATGTATATTCATCCTTCAGATGAATAAATGTGTTGTCGTAATTACACACTCTAATGAGTTGGAAAAAGAAGTAGACGAAGTTTTCTAGCTTAAAAGGGAGTCCTAATTCATGGGAAATAAGTTTGAGAGAGTTGACGAAAGACGTACTATGCAGTGATGAATGCAACAGAGAAAATGCCAATGCGAAGATGAATTATGATTTATTATTGCTGATGAAAGAATTTTTGAAGAATTGGAATACGAAGTGGTAGATTAGAAACTTTCTTTCTTAATTGATCGAGAGCAAGCCTTGGAGAAGGTGATTTATAGGAATATAGATGTTTTATTAAAGTCAATCATAATTTTTATAAAAGCAGCTTTACAGTTAGTGAGCAAGGAAGAAGCTGTTTATATTGTATCGAAAGAAAATTATATCAGTATTAGGCCGCCAAAAAAGAAGGCATTTTCCTATCTGCTTCTACGCCAGAGATGGATATTTCCAATACTCAGAAGCTAGCCAATTTCGTAAAGCACTAAATTGTATTCGTGCTTCAGAGGGAGTGGTTAAAATGGACGATGGAAACGATGAAATTAGGATTATGCTTCCAATAAATTAGGAAAAGGGGAGAATGAAGATGTATTGTAACAGCGCAAAAGCATTCCCAAATTATAAAAGCTTATTCATTAATCAAAAAGGATCTAAATGCGATACATTCACAGAAAATAGAAAAGCAAGAACAGCAGAAAATATGAACGAAAACTCGAAAATAATTAGATATCCAAGGAGTAAATTGATTCGTGAGATAAGCAACAAAAAGGAAAAAATTGATTTAGATGATTTTAGCTTTGAGGTGACATATATATTTTCCGAACAACTAGAAAAGTCGGGCTTATATGTTAAAATAAATTTTACTGACAAAGTTCTGCCAACTATACAAGGCAATCAGGAACTTCTCAAAAATATTTTTTTAACGGTTGCTGATCAATGTGCAAAAGAGGCTAAATCTGAAACAACAGCCTATTTGTCTATAAAAAAGACAAAGACTGGATGTGCTTATGTAATTTCATACCAGACTGGAGATCTTAAAAACAAAAATAGCGACCAGTTGAAGAGAATTAAGGATGATCTGAGAATCTTTCAAGGGGAACTTTCAGTAGAAAGAGAAAAACAGACTCAAATAAGAATTAGTTTAAACTTATAAACCGATATACCGGAGGCTTGGGTAATAAATCTGGACCTCCGGTATTTTTTTATTCGTTATAAGAGTCTACAATTTTTCTCATAATGGTGGCTAGAGCGTCACGTTTTGATGAAGGACAGTCTTCTATGATGTGACTAAAAACCTGGTCAGATGCTTTTTCGTCAGTTCCAAATAAAAGATAATCGGTTGATACTTCTAATATTTGAGATAGTAACATTAGTTTATTTAGTGATACACCACGCGCTCCGCTTTCCACGTCATCCAGAAATTTTAAAGTAATATTTAAATGCTCAGCAAGCTCTTTTTTTGACATGGGAAATTGTTCTCTTTGTTCCCGTACTCGCACTCCAACGGCTATTCGATCTAATGTATGCATAAAACGCCTCCAATTTGTTTAATTATATTTTAGGTAACGATATTACGGAATAAACTTTAAGCGTTGAAAATAAGAACTATAAGTTGTATAGTAAATGAAATCGAAGTAATAAAGGAGGAAGTATATAATGCAAGATTACTTGGACGTCATACTAGATGATGAATTTCCGGATCGAAAAATATATTTTTTATATGACACAGCTAATATGAAAGCTTATAAAGACAAATACCAGCAAAGTGTCCAGATAATCAGGTTGCTGTTAAGGGAGCTATTAGAAAGTACTAATAGTAGTAAGATATATGTTCGTTTACATGGGTATAAATCATGGCTGGTTATAAGAATCGTGCTGGATGAAAAATCAGAGGGACAAGTAGCTGACAAAATACAGGAAAAGTGTAAAGAACTTGACTCTGAGATACTGTTCGACGTTTCGAAAAACAGTCATGATTTAGTTATTAAAATCTCCATTTAATCGTCGTTTATACAAGAAACTCGTAGTTTGTCCATATCTCTTGAATTTGTAATTACATATTCATATAATCGTTTTGTAAATATTATTGATGGATTGAAACGGAGGTTATCGTATGAAGGTAAAAAAGACAATTGCTGAAATGATTGCAAAGACATCTTATAAGGCAGCGGAAAAAAATGCTAACTCTGCATGTGTTTTTTTACATGGACAGCCGGAAATACCGGAGAGTGTAAAAAAATTAAATAGAACAGAGAAAAGAGACAGTGAGTAAAAGAATCACGGGGTTTCTAATTGAAGCAAATGTAATTAAAGAGGATGAGGCTGAGCTATATGAGTATGGACTCAGTCTCATTGGCAAGAAAATTTCGCATATGCTTCTTATTTTACTTATCGGATGGATTGGCGGACAGTTATTGGGAATGATTTCTTTTTTGGCATCCTATATTTGCTTGCGGGAATATGCGGGTGGATATCATGCAAAAACTTCAAAATACTGCTATTTGTGTACTGGAGTAGTGACACTGTCCGTATTGGTGATGTTCTTTATATTTCGGCGGTTAAATGTTGGATGGATCTGTATATGCATGCTGATTAGTGGAATCATCATATGGAGACAATCTCCACAGGAAACTCCTACAAAACCACTATCAGAGAAAGAAAAAGCACTTTACGGAAGAAAAGCTCGGTGCTACCTGCTTTGCTTAGGAATCCTGTTCGGAATTAGTGTATGCTTTTTGAGAGAAATTGCAGAGGGGATTGCCTGTGCCTGCATAGTTCAAATGTTCATGCTTATAATTGGAAGGTGCTTGGGAAAAATATACGGAATAGTTAAGAAAAGAATCTGCTGAAAGGATTCTTTTTTTATTGTATGATTGATTAAGAAACACTAAGCGATAAAGAGATAGGAGGCATGCAGGATGATAAAGATTGCTGTATGTGATGATGAGAAACAGGTTCGTCTCAGGTTATTGACGATAATCCAACAATACTTCAATGAAAACAACAGGGAGGTCTGGGTTGCCGGCTTTAAAAAAGGTGAGGAACTTTTAAATGCTAAGACACGATTTGATATCATATTTTTGGATATTGAAATGCCGGAATTAAATGGCATAGAAACCGCAAAGATTCTGCGTAAATGGGATGTTACCAGCAAGATTATATATGTGACCAATTATGATCGATATCAAAGGAAGGCATATGAGGTACATGCTTTTGATTATATAAGTAAGCCGGTAAAAGACAAAAATATATATAAAGTACTGGATGATGCAGTCCGATATTTAGAAAATTCAACAGAAAAACAAAAATGTGTATTTGAAACGGAAGAGGGGATTGCGACAATAGAAATCGAGGATATCTATTATTTTGAATATTCTTCCAGAAGAGTGATTATCCATACTGCTAAGGGGAATTATAATGCAGCTTATAGCTTGAAGGAATTGTATGAAAAATTCAGCAAAAATAATTTTGAATCGCCACATAAAAGCTTCATTGTAAATTTGCTTTATGTTAAACGAATCAAAGGCTTTGATATTCTTCTGGAAAATGGAGATATCGTGCCTTTAGCACAGAAACGGGCAGTAGAATTCAAAAATAAATTTAATGATTTCTTACAATCTACATTTGACAGAATTTAGGAGAGGGGGCATTGTTTGTGGTGCATATGCTTCATTTTATCGGACTAATATGTTCTTGCTCTGTTACGGACTTTGTATTTTTTAGAATTATGGATGCATTATATGAAAGGAAATTTCCAGATCGGAAAATAATTTATGTACTTATTTTTCTAGTCTGCATTCCGATTCATGTGATGATTGCCTGGCTTTGTATACCAATTTTGAATTTAGGATATTCCATGGTTATTTTATGTGGCTTATCGCTTGCCCTATATAAGCCATGTGGAAAGAATATTTTAGTCAACTCGGCCATCGTAATTATCTACTTAGCAATGATTGATATATCTGTAACGGCAGTATTTTCTTTTTTTGTAGACACCAGCACTTTCACTGCTTTAATGCAACCGAAATTTTACCTTTTGTCTAGTGTAGGGAATGCCATTGTAGTAATCTGTACGAACAGTCTCCTGATTCAAGTGTTACAACATTATCAGATCAGCCGTATTTCTAAAGCTCTGCATGCATATATGATCTTTTTAATGGTTTTTGAATTTGGGATTTTTCTGATGTTCCTGAAAAATGAGCCATATGCAGGAAGTAATTGGGAACTCTTACTTTTATGTATCGGCTTTCTTGTTTTGGATGCCGGTATCCTGTATTTATATCGTAAGATATCGGAACAGGCAAAGTATGAAAAAAAGAGTCTTTTAATCGAGCAGCAGCAAGAGATGACGGCGAAGTACTATGAGGATCTGCAGGAGAATTATGAAAAGACACAGAAAATCCTCCATGACATGAAGAAACATTTGCAGACTATAAATGAACTAAAGCAACTTGATGAGGAAACACAAAAAGAATATCGGGAAGAGTTTTTGAAATCCATTGAAGATATTAGGTTACAATTTGCGTGCAGCGATAGGATCTTGTGCGCAATTATCTGGAATAAAATACAGATGTGCGAACGCAATGGGATTGACTTTGATGTTAGTATGCAAGATATTCTCTTTGACTTTATGAATAAAACTGAAGTAACAGCACTTTTTGCAAATTTAATAGATAATGGTATTGAGGCTTGTCTTGCATCTGATAGAGAAAAAAAGGAGATTTTTCTACGAATACATAGCTTTAAAGAATATGTTGTGATCAAAATGAAAAATACGATTGGAACACCTCCGCAGATGAAAAATAATAGGTTTATTTCAACGAAACTAGGGCATTTGGGCTTAGGAATGTCTATTATGGAAGAGATTGCAGAAAAGTATTGTGGGAATATAAACTGTGATTATTCTGAGGAATATTTTGAAACCAAAATTATTTTGTTGGATGGAAATAAAGAGTGAACAGATATAGGATGATAGGCAGAAAGCTCCCTTTTACAGATGAAACATTTTTAGGAAAGCATTATATGAATAAAAGGATTTTAATTTTGACGGACCAAGAATCGAATATAAAAGGAACATTTGTATGGCAGCATATAGAGAATCTAAAAGACATAAATGACTCTATTTTGGAAAAAGGAATAGAAAAAGAATTTGATTATCTTTTATGTATTCTTGAAGTGCCGGCAAGTGTTCAGGAAATACGGTGTTTCGCTCAATCTGTCAAGAAGTTTTATACTTTGCCTATTTGTGTTTTTGAGAAGAATATTATTGAGAGTTACCCTGGAGAAAAAGGGGAGATCAAAGGAATGATTGACATTCTAATCAGAAGATCATTTACACAAAAAGAATTCTTCCTTTTAATTGATCGTGTTCTTGACCTGGAGGGTGAAAAAGAAACAGTGTCAATAGAAAAAAAGGTAGAAACAATTGGAGAAAATGGGATCATCAGGATATATCCCTATAAAAGAGAACTATATATTGATGAGAATAGAGTCAATCTTACAAAAAAAGAATTCGATATTTTTTATTATCTATTTCAAAAGAAAGGAGATGTAGTATCGCATAAAGAGCTATATGAAAGGGTTTGGAAACGGGAATATATTCATGATGATACAAATATCATGGCGCATATTCATCGGTTGAGAGGAAAGGTGGAAAAAGATCCGAAGCATCCCAAGTATATCTGTAATCAATATGGTATAGGTTATTATTTCGGTAGCGTATTTAAAGAGGCGCTTTCAACTATATAAAGAAACAAAAATTCTGTCTGAATTTGTATGACGAAAACATTGTCTGAATTCTTGCGAATTGTAGTACAACTTGTTATATTCTATTTACAACCAGTCTATAATAATGCTAAAATAGTGCTCAAAAGGAATAAGGAGTGGTGTTTTCAATGGAATCTCATATTAAGACAAGGATTGTTTCAGCAATAATTAAAGATGCGGAAAAAGGAAAAATAGATTTTTCTCACCCATTGCAGAGACAAGAAGGACAATGGACCAGATATACGCAATCTTTAGAGATGGACTCTCTTGTTAGGGGGTGGCCAATCAATTTTATCTTTATTTGGAAAAATGACAATAAAAATTATGTTTTAGAAGGAAAGCAGAGAATTACTAGTCTGCTCAGCTTTAAACAAGACAAATATGCATTATCCAAGAAACTGAAACCGGTAGAAATTGATGGAGTACAGTATGATATTGCTGGGAAAAAATTTTCCAAATTAGATGAAGCTGTTCAGGAGAAATTGCTAAATGCAGAACTTCCGACCTATGAACTATCTGATTGCCCAGCAGAGGTAGCAAGGGAGATATTCCTGCGATTGAACAGCGGAAAACCTTTAAATCGAGCACAGAAGCTGGTAGGAATTATGGACTATGATGTAAGCGCTGAGATTCGGAAAATCATGCAGCATCCGTTTTGGACAAAGACAGGGATTACAAAAGGGGATATAAAATCAGATAATATCCGAAAAGTGGCCTGCCAGATCCTGATGTTGGTTTCCAATTACGAGTTTACAGCATTTGACCAGGGAAATATTGAAAAATATGTTGAAACGCTTAATAGCGATGTGGATGGAAGTGTGCAGCTTATCGATCATGTAGTCAATATTCTGGATAAGATGGATGCAAAAATTGAATCCAAGATTGATAAGATGACAAAGCTTTCTATTCCTATGGTAGTTGGGGCGATGAACCTGGTTTATGGAGATGAAGCAAGAGAGGATGCTTATCTCCAAAAAGTCGCAGAATTTTTTGAACAGTACGATGCTCAGACGGAATACCTGCAGTATTGCGAACGCAGTACGAATACCGGCGAGAATGTGAATGGACGGTGGAAAATTTTTAAAGAAATGGTAGCTTCATTGTAATGTAATAGCAAGTTGGAAATGTCTTGTTTGCTTAGCAACAAGACATTTTCTTTTGCATAAAATTCAGAGATCTGTATAGCCATGTATTTTACATATGGTTCCATTCTATTTGATAATGCAGTATGGCTTGTGCTTTCCATTATTAATATTGAGAAGATTGGAGTTGGAGAAACATATCAAATATAGTCTACAACAAGAGATCGACTTGATTCTGTAAAATTTCTTAAAAGAATGCATTCCACTCTATAGAAATTGAAACTTTTTTATTGTCATTTTATTATCTTTCTATCTGCTCAGAAGCCTTAATTATAGGCGGTAATGCAGAATTTATTAATGCGCCTAAAATATAGAGCGCCGTAAGGAGGATATGTATGAGAAAAAAGAGATTCATTACTTTAGGACTTAT
>ERZ1643250.1940-NODE-1940-length-16378-cov-7.217913_pt1 | contig 16378 bp, 13 predicted proteins | sample MGYA00579262_ERZ1643250 | MGnify/ENA primary metagenome ERZ1643250 (study PRJEB29033, sample SAMEA4952265) | chicken gut metagenome | biome: Broiler Chicken; feature: Gastrointestinal Tract; material: Caecum | place: Ireland | collected 2018 | study: Broiler... | reverse complement strand
AGGGAAAGAAAACAGAAAATAATGCAGAATCTGCAGACAGTTTATATTGGATTTATAAAAGCTTTATAATCATTTTATAGACGGGCTGTATATTTTAAGCGTAACGTAAAAAAAGGAGAGATTTTTTATGGAACATACGGGCGTTGCGGCGGAGGACGCGGAGATGCTCTGCAATGAAGAGCCTGAAAGCAAAGCCGGCGCGAAGGCGAAGAGAAAGCCGCCGACCATCTTCGGCTACGACATTCGGTACTTTTTCGTGGGAATGATAGTTTTCGCCTTCTTCGGATTCTGCGCCGAAAACATAGGCAGGATGGCCGTTCAGCACATATTCGACTGCCGCCACCAGATACTTCCGTTTTTGTTTGCGTACGGAATAGCGCTGCTCGCCGTTTATGTGTTTATGGGCACGCCCGACGAGCTGAGATTCTTCAACATAAGAATTTTCAAAGAAAAAACGCCGCTTAAAAGAGTGCTCTCGCACGTTATATATTTCGCTGTGATATTCGTGTTCATTTTGGGCGGCGAAATTGCCGTCGGCACGATATACGAAGAATTTGCCGGCGTGATTTTATGGGATTACAGCAACATACCCACGCATATCACGCGCTACACGAGCATAATTACCACCCTTTTATACGGCGGCGGCGTGTATCTTTTAATGGCGTTCGCCTTTAAACCGATGATGCGCCTTATCATGAAGATGGGCACGAAGGCGGCGACTATCGTCGACTGCACGCTCGGAATTGCCATCGTGCTCGACTTTATAGCCACGATAGTTATAATGTTCGTAACGGGCAGCGCTCCGGAATACTGGTCGGTCGCATGGTAAAATTCAGGCAGTGCGTTTTATTTCAAAGCAGCATTTTCATACTTTAATTTTTTCATTCTCCTCCAGAAGAAGCGGCTCCGCGAAAAAATTTTCGCGGAGCCGCTCATTTTTGCGTTATTTGCGGCATATGTGCCGCCCTTTTGATATTTAAGGCGGCGGAAACAACGCCCGCCGCCTTTATTTTAAAGTTTTGACAGCTCGAAATACTCGTCGAGGTATTCCCGCGTGTTCAGACACATCTCTTTAAATAGCGCGCGGCTTTCGTCCATGGAGAGCCCGTCGCAGAGAGCCTGGTTTGCGAACGAGAGATAAATCTTGTTCAAATCGCGCTCCTTTATGCCCTCGTAGCAGACGTCGATATTCATGCACGCGCGGTGAACCATGTTGCAAACCGCCGCGGGCAGCGGCTTTGCCGTGACGGGCCTGACCTGTCCGTTGGAGAACACGCAGTTGGTTTCGACAATGGAGCCGAGGGGCATCTGCGGCATCTGCCCGACGTTGGGCATGTTTACGTTGGAAACGACCGTTTCGAAGCCCATTATGGCCTTCATCAGTTCGACGGCCTCTTCCTGCGACTTGACGACGGGAAATTTTTTTCTGCCCTCCGCCATCTTAATTGTCTCGGAAACGCGCTCCGCCTGCTGTTTTTCGCGGTAGTCGACCGTGGTGAGGTTGAAAAGCCAGCTCTTAACCGTTTCGGGGTCTTTTAAATACCAGCCCGAGGGCATGAACTCCGCGAGGTGCCTGTCCCCCGCGGCGGCGAGCGCGCCGTATTTGTTGAAGAGGTCAAGCTTGAGCTTGTTGCCGTAGCAGAACGGGTCGGTCAGAAAGTCGAACCTGCCGTGGCCTATCTGCTCGCAGTACCCCTCTTCGTAGAACTTCTCTTCAAATTCGGGAAGCAGCGCGAGAAGGTCGTAATCTTTATACCGCGCCTCGGTTATCCACGTAAAGTGGTTGACGCCGCAGGCATCGGTATATATTTCATTGCGCCCGACGTTGAGCCCCTTAAGCTCTTTGAGCGCACAGCACAGCAGTTCCTGCGCGTGGAAAACCTCGTGGCAGCAGCCGAAAGCTTTTATCTGCGGGAAAACGTCGTAAAGCGTTTTTACGCATATGCTCATGGGGTTGGTGAAGTTTATAACCCAAGCGTCGGGGCATATCTCCTTTATCTTCCGCGCGAAGCCCTCGTAAATGGGCACGGTGCGCATGGCGCGGAGCACGCCGCCGGGGCCGGCCGTGTCGCCGACAGACTGCCAGATACCGTATTTTTCGGGCGCGTGCACGTCGGAGCGCATCTCTTTGAACGTGCCGGGCAGAATGGATATGACGACGAAGTCGGCGCCTTCGAGCGCGCCGTCAATTTCGGAATATACCTTGTAATCGAACTTTGAATTTGTTGCGGGGTCGGCATTTATGTAGCCGCCGATTGCCGCGTTGCGCTGCGCCGCGGGGATATCTATGTCGTAGAGGGCAATCTCGCCCGAGAGCCCCTCCGCCACCGCGAGGTCAGACATGAACACCCTCGCCCACATTTTCGAGCCGCCGCCTATATAGGCGATTTTTATGTTTTTAGCCATGATTTTCCACCTTATAAAATATCGTTAATTGCGGCATATTGCCGCGTGAATTGAGCATACAATGCAATTAAAAACTTCATAGAAACGAGTAGTGCCAGGAGCGTGCGGAAGTCGTGAAGGAGCGTACACTGACGTACGTGACTGAACGAAGCCGTAAACGCGACACCGCAATACGACGTTTATATGAAGTTTAGCGGGTTTTTAAAAATTCCAGAACCTCCGCGGGATTGCTATCGGGCGACACCCCGGCCTTTGCATAGACGATATTGCCGTCGCCGTCTATGACGTATGTCGTACGTATCGTGCCCACCGTGACCTTGCCGTAGAGCTTTTTTTCGCCGATTGCCCCGTATGCTTCGTGTACCGACTTATCGGGGTCGGAGAGAAGGATAAAGGGCAGGGAGTTCTTTTCCCTGAATTTTGCGTGCGAAGCCGCGGAATCTTTGCTTATGCCGACGACTTCGGCGCCCGCCGCTTTAAACTGCCCGTACAGCGCTCCGAATGCGCACGCCTGGCGGGTGCAGCCCGGGGTGCTGTCTTTGGGATAGAAGTATAAAACGAGGGTTTTGCCTGCGAAATCCGCGAGCGAACAGCTCCCGCCGCAATCGTCCGAAAGGGTGAAAGCAGGTGCTTTTTCTCCGATAGCGAGCATAAAACGCCGCCTCCTTTAAATATATTTCACAAAGATTATACCGCCCTTTGCAGGGGCTGTCAATACACTATAAAGAAAATAATACTGAAAAGTGAGCAACTCCGTGCGGCCGCACGGGCGGTAAAACGGGCGGTAAAAATTATATTGCGCCGAAAAACAAAAAAAGCGGTTGCCCGCGGCATATGCCGCGGGCAACCGCTTTTTCAAACAAAACAGGCTGCGCCGAAAAAACGGTATTTTAAGCCACTTTGCGCTTTGCCATGGTTTTGGATACAAGCTTGCGGACAAGCTTTACAATCTCGGAAAGAGCTATTATCGAAAGCGCCATGGCGAACACTTTGAGCCAGTCGATTATGTTGAGTCCGTTGGTGTCGAACACGTCGCCGCCGAACTGGGTGATTATTACCTGCAACACAAAGGTTCCCGCAAATACGGCGAGCATGATGTGGTTGTGCAGGAAGTTTTTGAATATGCTGTTATTGCCGAGCTCCCTCGCGTTGAACGCGTTGAAGAGCTGGAACAGAACGAAGAGCGTGAATATTGCCGTGCTCTCGTGCCCCGCCTCTATCGCAAGGAAGTTGAACTCTACCTGAAGGATGACTATCAGCGTCATAAACAGGCCGTTTACTATTATGCGCGAGAGCATATCCTTGGAAACTATGCTCGAATTTCTCGGCGTGGGACTGCGGTCCATAAGTCCGTTGCGCATGGGTTCGAGACCGAGCGTTACGGCGGGAGGGCCGTCCATTATGAGGTTTATCCACAACATCTGTATCGCGGTGAAGGGGTTGCCGATGTTGAGAACGACGCAGATGAACACGATGAGCACCGACGAGAGGTTTACGGTGAGCTGGAACTGAATGAAGCGCTGGAAATTTTCGTAAATTCCCCTGCCCCACTGCACGGCCGTGACGATTGTGGAGAACGAGTCGTCCAGAAGCACGATATCGCTCGCCTCTTTGGAAACTTCCGTGCCCGTTATGCCCATCGCGACGCCGACGTCGGCATTCTTTATCGCGGGAGCGTCGTTTATGCCGTCGCCCGTTACCGCAACTACGTTGCCCTGCGCTTTGAGCGCCTTTACGACGCGCATCTTTATAACGGGCGTGGAGCGCGCGATTACGCGAATCTTTTTGATAATCTCGGAGAACTCCTCGTCGGAGAGGTCCTCCACGTCCTTGGCCTCGACGGCTATGTGCTCGTCGTCGAGTATGCCGAGCTGGGTAGCTATGGCCTTGGCGGTGATGATGTTGTCGCCCGTGAGCATCTTGATGTCGATGCCTGCATGGCGGCAGCGCTCAACCGCCGCAAACACGTCGGCGCGGAGAGGGTCGGAAATTACGACGAAGCCGTCGAAAATCATGTGGCTTTCGACGAGCGCGCGCTCGTCGGTGAAGTTATATACCCTTTCGAGCTTGCGGTGGGCAAAACCTATTACCCTGCCGGCCTGGGCCTGGTATGAGGCGATTGCCTCCTCCGCCGCCTTTTTGTCCTCGGGAGCCATGTCGCACATCGCGATTATCTTTTCGGGGCTGCCCTTGGTATATGCCACGGCCTCGCCCATGTCGTCGACGACGGTGGTCATGTTTTTGGTCTCCGAAGAGAACGGATAGCGGTGTATCTGCCTGAACCCGTTTCTCACCGACGCGTATTCGACGCCCGACTTGTGCGCCGCAACGAGCATTGCGCACTCGGTGGGGTTGCCGATAAATTCGGGCGTGTTGCCGCCGAAATGCACGTCTGCCGTGGAGTTTACGCAGAAGTTTGTCATCATCGCGCAGTCGGAGGGCACCTCCGAGGGAGCAAGATGAGTGTTGCCGAGCTGAACGTCGGTTACCGTCATTCTGTTCTCGGTGAGCGTGCCCGTCTTGTCGGAGCAGATGACGTTTATGCAGCCGACCGTTTCGCACGCGACGAGTTTTTTGACGAGCGCGTTCTGCTTCGACATCTTTATGATATTTATGGCCAGAGTTACCGCGACTATCGTGGGAAGCCCCTCGGGCACGGCCGCAACTATGAGGACGATGCTGTCGATGAACGCGGCGGAAATTTTGCGGAAAATTTCGCCTCCGTCGGCGGGGAAGCCCGCAACCGCCAGCTCTATAATCTGGATTATAAATATGAGTGCGGCCGCAACGGCGCCTATCAGCGTTATGAGCTTGCCGAGCTTGGCGAGCTTTTCCTGCAGGGGCGTGCTCGACTTGTCCTGGTTGGTGAGTTCGCGCGCAATCTTGCCGAACTCGGTATTGTCGCCGACGCCCGTGACCACCGCCTTGCCCGAGCCGCCCGTTATAAAGCAGCCCGAATAGAGCATGTTGTGCCTTTCGGCGACGGGCGTGTTCTCCGCCGCGCACACGAAGGACGCGTCCTTGTGAACGGCCATGCTCTCGCCGGTGAGGGCGCTCTCGTCCGACATGAGCTGAGTGCTCTCAATCAGCCTGCCGTCGGCGGGCAGTTTTGCGCCCGTTTCCACGCAGAGGATATCGCCCACGACGACTTCTTTCTGCGGTATCATCTTGACGTCGCCGTCGCGGATTACCTTAACCAGCGTATCCTCGCCCAGGCGCGCGAGCGCTTCGAACGCCTTGGCGCTCCTGTGTTCCATCACCACCGATATGGCGACGGAGATGACTATCGCGACGACTATGCCGACGCACTCTATCCAGTCGAATTCGCCGCCCATAACCACGTTTACAATCTGCACGGCAATGGTGATGGCGAGGGCTACGAGCAGGATGATGAGCATAGGCTCGCAGATGGCTTCCCAAATCCTTCTGAGGATAGACTTGGGCTTTTCGCGCGTGAACTGGTTTTCGCCGTTCACTTTGCGGCTCTCTTCCACTTCGGCGGCGGTAAGGCCCTTGTCGGGGTTTACGCCCTTTTCGGAGAGAACGTCGTGCGCGGACTGCATGTACTCCTTCATTATAACCTCCGTTTTTATATTGCCCCGTCCCGGCGGAAACATACGGCTGCGCTTTCCGCCCGGAGGGTTTAAATTTTGCAAAAAAAATCCGCAAGCTCTCTGTAAGGCTTACGGTTTTAAAAAGGACCCCGTATAGCCGACATAAAGGTTATACGTGAGTCTGATAATTTAAGGCAGGCCAGGCAAAATTGCCACGATGTTGGTTGACTGCCACTCGCTTATGCGAGCTTACTACTCCCCCACGGGATTTAATTGCAATAAGATATTAACACACGGCTTTTGAAATTGTCAACCGAATTTTTAAAAAAATTTTAAAATCCGCCCCACTTTTTTGCGGAGCGGTTTCACGAAAGTTTTTCCCCGCCGCCCGAAGGAGCTAACAGCACTTCGCGGATAAAGTTTGCCGCCTGAACGCAGTTCACCACATACTTTACCGACTTTTTTATCGGCTTTTCGCCGCCCGCGAGGTAAAACGTGACCTTGCCGTAGTTCAGATTTCCCGAATACGCCCAGCCGTTTACGATAAAGCCGAGCTTTGCGGGGAAGGCGCGGACAGCCGTCACCTCCGCCGCGGAAATATACTCGCGCGCTCCGTTTTTATGGCAGAGCACGACGAAACCGTCGTGGCGGTAGGCAATCGTGTATGGCGGCGCCGACGGGCTGCCGTTTGCGTCGGACAGGGCGCGGCGGAACACAAGCACGCACAAAACGGCGTCGGCGGCTATAAAAAGCGCGGTGAGTGTCCAGAACAGCGCGGGAATGCTGCGCAGAAAGAGCACGTTGAGCGCCTGGACTGCTACGAGGATAAAGATATTTATGAGTATGGCGAGGAACACCGACCCCGTTATCGCCTCTCTCTTGTTTATAACCACGCGTCCCGCAAGCGGCGTGAGCTTTATGCCGTCCTCGGTCATAGAAACCTTTCACCTTTTTTGTATTTCAACATAATTTTAACACCGCAAAAAAGATATGTCAAACGGCGCAATTTATAAAAAACGATGCCCAAAACAGGTAAATTTTGCCAAAAAATGCACGCAAGGAGCGCTTTTGCGCGCAAAACTTCAGATAATCTGCATAAACTGAGCCCGCGGGCGCAAAAACGCGCACCCGCGGGCGAAAAAACGCAAACCTCAAATTTTTAAAAACCGACCCATAAACGAAATCCAAAGGGCGGGCGCAAAGTTCCGCGTCCGCCCCGCAATATTCAGTTTTAAACCGCCGAATCCTTACGGCGGCAACTTTTTCGGGAAATCTCCGCCGCTTTGCTCAGCTCTGCTTGGGCTTGCTTATGTTTATAAGCGTCGTGATTCCCTGCTCGTCGAGCTTGTCGTAGAGCTCTTCGCCGACGTTGACGAGCGACATCTCCGCGCCCGCGAGCTTCTTTTTGGTCGAGAGCAGGAGCATGAGCCCCTCTTTTGCGAGCTTTTTTACGCCGCCGAAATCGACGACCAGCTTTTTCACGCCGTCAACGTTGCCGTTGAAGAACGCCTCGGTCTGCGGAACGCATCCCGGACAGACGTCGCCCTCGAGCCACACCGTGAGGACTTCGCCCTCGCGCTTTGATTTTATTTCCATTAACACCTCCGCGGCGGCAGAGCGCCGTCCGCATTGCCTGCAAGTTCAGTTAATATACCCCACCTTTACGGATTTGTCAAGCACTTTAAGGCGGTATACACCCCCTTTCCGCCGCAAAACAGGCCTTTTTATCCAGTTTGCCCAAAGTTCACGTGCATGCGCGCATTCCTTATTATGCGCAACCGTCATAACGCACAAACCGCAAAATTTTTTAAATTTTTTTTGATTTACCCCTTGACAAACGCAAATCGCATGCTATAATGAAGGTACAAAAAGATAAAAACGAACAAAAAATGTTAGCGCTAAACATTTTGACGAATAACTTAAAAGAGGTAAAAGATGAAGTTCAAGTAGCCCCGAAAGGGGGTCAATGTTATACCGTAGAGCGGGAAGCGAAAATGCGAACCGCCCGTTGAGATATAAATTGAATAGCAAGGAGGTAAAAAACCATGACGAAAAAAATTCTTTACTTCCGCAAAGCTACTACGTAAACAAGGAGGGTAGTCCGATGAACAGTTTTACCCGGGAGACCTTATTCTGAAAACACGGTTTTGAGTTCGCAGGGAGCTAAATCGGTTTTCGGAAATCGGGTCTGAAAGCCGCCCCACCGCGCAGAAGATAAGCGCGAGTGGCATTCCCGAAACAACTCTTTGAAATTTTTCCCGATTCTTTCGCAAACGGACGGAAATTATCCGGCAGAGAGTTTTAACGACTCTGAAAGAAAGAATTTTCAATTCCGGATACGAAAGTTCGGACAGACGGAGAAATTACTACAATTTGCCCGAGGATTGAAGTTCAGGGCGCGCAAGTCGCGGGAAAGAACGAAAAGAAAAATTTTGGGAACACCACCACCCTTTGAAGCTGCAAGGAAAGAAAGCTTGAAGGCGCGAGGAACGAAAATTAAGAGATTTACCTGTAAGGCGTTTGCCGCAAGTGCAGTGATGGCACCGTATAAAAAGCGGAAGCGGGTCTCGAAATTTCAAAACTAAATAATAAATCCGAATACAATACCTGCACAGACGTAATTGTGCAGGTTTTTGTGCCCAAGCTGCCGGTTAAAAAAAGGAAGCGCGCATTTCCTCTCCCGCCGTATCAGGGAACCGGCCGAGCGAAAGTCACAAAATATATGGGCAACAAAGGGCGAAAGGGCAGATAAGCCGAAGCGCGGCGCTGGAAATTGAAGCGAGCTTATTTATCCCGAAAAACGGTGCGCGCAAGGCTTGTTTAATTGCGAAGTAGCGGCGCCTTAAAAGCCTTTTAAAACAAAAAAGCGTACTTTATTTGGCGGCGAAAAAGCCGCATAATAAAAAGAAGCAACGCAAAAAACGTAAGCCGCAGAATATGCGGCGGGCAAACAGGGAAAAGGATTAAACGCATACGCGTGTGCAGCCCTGAACGTCGGTGGTCAGGCGTGAATGAGGTTGAGAGCCCGGTGCGCGGGATGTGCGGGGTTGCAGGGTGCCCGCAATCACGCACGGAACAATCAGGGAAAAGGCGCGGCGGGGGCAAAAGTTCTCCTCCCCCTCCTTAAGTAAAAAGTGCAAAAAGCGAAAATGCGTTACAAAAGGTATCCCCCGAACGGCGCGAAGCCGTGCGGGGGACGCTTTTTTATTATAACATTGTTGCCTTATTATATATTATTTCCGCGCGATATTATATGGCGCGCGTGCGCCCCGTGTTACATTATCCCCTTTTCGAGCTCGTCGAGCGATACGTTGAAGGGCGGAATGAAATTTTCCATAAAATAGTCGACGGAGCGCATTTTGCGGGCGGCAATATCGTCCTTAATGCTCTTTTCGGCCTTTTCAAACTCGGTGTTGCCGCAGCGGCGCTCCTCTAAGCACTTGATGTATGCCGAGAGCCTGTCCGCCGCCTTTACTATCTTCCACTCCGCGCTGTCCGTATTCGGCTTTACGAACGGCGCGAGCTCCTCTTCAAGCTCTTCGGGGAGGGTTGAGAGGAGCCTGTCGCACGCGACGCCCTCTATATCCTTATATGCGCCCGTGATTGAGCGGTTGAAATACTTTATGGGCGTGGGCAAATCGCCTGTGAGCACCTCCGAGCACTCGTGATATATGGCATAGAGGGCGCACTTGCCCGCGTCGACGTTGCCTCCGAAAATCTTGTTCTCTATAACGGCGAGCGCGTGCGCGATGAACGCCACCTGCTGGGAGTGTTCCATTATGTTCTCCTCCCTCACGGAGCGCATGAGCGACCAGCGCTTTATATACTTCATTCTGTCCATAAAGGCATAAAAATTGTAGGGCATAAAATTTCTCCTTATATATAATGATACGCGTGCGTGCGCACGCGGCGGTGAACTATACAAATTATACTATAAATTATCGGCAATTTCAATAAAACGATTGACTTGCAAAGACTTTTGGAATATAATTTTTTGGGAAGTCGGGGCAGAGCCCCGCAAATAACAAATTAATACCGTCGGGGGTGTCCGCAGGCGCGGGCTGAGATTATACCCTTTGAATCGGCAAGGTAATGCTTGAGCGATAGTACAAAGACCATATAATTTGAAGGTCGTTCTCTTTATTTTTGCGCGTAAAAAAAGAGGACGCCCTTTTTCTTTTCGGCGGTAAAAGGAGGACATTTTATGAATTTTTCAATGCTGGCATTTTCAGACCTGCTCGGCGACATAGAGAACTATTTCGCCAACTTTGAAACTGCCGCCGACAGCTGCCGCACTGTTCTGCTGTGGCTTGCGATTGCACTTGTGATTGCATTTATCGCTGTTAAAGTTGCCTTTTACTTTACGGCTCCCAAACCCGTTCAGGGCGAGGTTGTTGCCGACAAAAGGCAGAAAATAGCAAACAAAGTGGGACTGTTTGTGGCGCTCGCCTATGTGGTTACGGCAATAGTTGCCTTTTCGGCATTCTATTTCACCGACGTGAACGCAGGCGAAAATTACCTCGTACCCATAACGTTCTACCCTCTTCTCGTGTTTGCGATAGTTGCCATAGCCGGCGGCATTGCGGTGGCGTTCAAACCCGTAAAGCCCGTTAAAATAGCTGCGCTCAGCCTTGGCGGCGCGGCGCTCGTTGCGGCGATTGTATGCCTTATAGTTTACTATGCCACGGGCGACGCGGGCGACTGGAACGGAGTCACTCTCGACGGCGCGACCGACGCAGGGCTCTACATAAGCGCCATCGCGCTCACCGCGATAATCATTGTCGTTTCCTTTATAACCGATAAAACCAAAGGCTTCGACACGCGCGCGATAACCTTTGCAGCCATAAGCATAGCGCTTTCGTTCGCGCTCTCGTACATAAGAATACTGCATATGCCCATGGGCGGCTCTATAACGTTCGCCTCCATGCTCCCCCTCATGCTGTACAGCTACATGTTCGGCTGCAAGAAAGGGCTCATTGCCGGCATAGTATACGGCTTTTTACAGGCGATACAAGACCCTTGGCTTTTGCACCCCGCACAGTTTGCGCTCGACTATCTCGTTGCGTTTATGGCTATGGCACTTACGGGCTGCCTCCGCAACGTGTCTTCGCTTAAAGGAAAGATGCGTTCGCAATTTACACTCGGCGCAATTATAGCAGGTGTTACACGCTATATCTCCCACTACTTCTCGGGCGTGTTCGCATTCGGCACGTTCGGTGCAGACTACGCCGAGGAATACGGCATTTCGGCGCTTGCCAACCCCTATTTCTATTCGTTTGTATATCAGTCGATGTATGTCATTCCCGAAATAGTAATAGTGATTGTAGTGGGTGTGATACTGCTCTCTTCGGCAAACTTCCGCAAGCAGGTGTTACGCTACGGCAACTTTGAAAAGACTATCGTCAGCGTTCACACCGAAGAAATACCCGCTGCGGGAAACGCACAGTAAATAAATTGCAAATTTTTACGCGCAAAAATTGCGATTGAACCGCATATATGGCGGAAATAATTGCATAAAGCCGCGGCGGAAAAATTCCCGCCGCGGCTTTTTTATTTAAAATTTATTCGTGCCGCTCGGCAGCTATCCGCAGCGGGCAAACTGCAAAATATCCACAAGGACGGCAAAGAGCAGAATAAGGATAAAGCCGGCGGCGTGAATGGCCGCCTCAATCCTCCTCGGCACGGGTTTTTTGAATATCCATTCGATAAGGCAGAAAATAACCTTGCTGCCGTCGAGCGCGGGAATGGGCAAAAGGTTGAAAACGGCGAGATTGACCCCTATATATGCCGCAATCTCCAAAAAACTCTGCACGCCCTGCGAGGCAAGCTCGGAGGTGAGTTTTATAGTGGTGACGGGGCCGCCCATAGCGCTGAGCCCGATATCGCCCGTTATCAGTTCGCCGAGCACGCGGAAGATTGTGCCCGCAATTTTAAAGGAATAGCCGAACACCCGCCCGCAGCTTTCAAAGAACGAAAAGCGGTAGCTTTCCGTTCCCACCGTCCAGTAGGCGTTGCCGTCGTCGCGCACCTCGGTATCCAGCCCGAGCGCGCCCCACAGCCGCGAGGTATCTGACGAATTTTCGAACAGGCAGTCCTGCCGCAGACTTACGCAGATATCGGTCACGCTGCCGCCGCGCACGACGGTGAACTGCGCGCGTTCGCCCGAGAGCTTGCCTTCGAGCGCGCTCATCAAATCGGTCGTGAGATACACGCCCTGCCCCTCCGCCTCCAGAATGACGTCGCCCGCGACGAAACTGTTCGACTGGTCGTACCCCTCGGGATAAGTTACGCCGTCTATCCGCAGCACCATCTGCCCGAAGGCGAGGAAGGAAATAATTATAAGTATCACCGCCGTGATGTAGTTGAACAGCGCGCCCGAAACGAGCACGATTATGCGCTGCCAGGGCGGCTTTGAATTGAAACTGTTTCTGGACAAAAGCCCCTCTTCGGTCTCCTCGCCCTCGAACGCGCAGTAGCCGCCGAGCGGTATTGCGCGCACCGAAAATACCTCGCCCGATTTTTTGCTCCTGCGCTTTATCAGCGCGGGGCCGAAGCCTACGGCGAACTCGTTTATTTTAAAGCCGAGCGATTTGCCGGCGACGTAGTGCCCGAACTCGTGAACGGTTATCATCGCGAGCAGAATGAGTATGGCAAGGAGCACCGCGCCCGCCGCGCCCAGCGCGGAGGAAATGGAAAGCAGTTGCAAAATTATATCCCTTAAAGTATGGCGCGCCGCCGCTTTTGCGGCGGCGCGCCATATACATATATTTTATTTATGTAATCACAATCCGGCAATCAGCTCCGCCGCTACGGCGCGCGCACGCGCGTCTGTCTCGCAGAGCTGTTCATAGCTCTCCACCCGTAAAGCAGGCTCGCGGCATACCGTGCCGTCAATCACCCGCGCGATATCGGTAAATTTAAGCCCGCCGCTTAAAAAGGCGTGCACGGCAACCTCGCCCGCGGCGTTGAGTACGCACGGGAGCGTTCCGCCCGCCCTTGCGCAGTCGAGCGCGATATCGAAGCAGGGGAACCTGCCGCGGGATATCGGCTCGAACGAGAGCGAAAGCGCCTTTGAGAAGTCGAGCTCCGCCCCCTCCGTCGGCGCCCTTTCGGGATAGCCGAGCGCGAGCTGAATGGGCAGTTTCATGGTGGGATTTGAAAGCTGCGCGACGACGGCGCCGTCGCAGAACTCCACCATCGAATGGACTATGCTCTGCGGGTGCAAAACGGCGGTAATTGCGCCATATTCCGCACCGAACAGGTGGTGCGCCTCTATCACCTCGAACCCCTTGTTGAGCATGGTAGCGCTGTCGATTGTAATCTTCGCGCCCATATTCCACGTGGGGTGGCGGAGCGCCATTTCGGGCGTGACAGACCCGAGCTGTTCGGGGGTAAAGTCCCTGAACGCGCCGCCGCTCGCCGTTATGAGCAGCCTTTTGAACGGGGCGGCGAGATTGAAGCCGAGGCACTGCCAGATTGCCGAGTGTTCGCTGTCTACGGGGCGTATATCGCCGCCCCTCTTTTTTATGAGCGGCATAACGAGGTCGCCGCCGCACACGAGCGTCTCCTTGTTGGCAAGCGCGAGAACCTTGCCCGCGTTTATCGCCGCGAGCGAGTATTTGAGCCCCGCAAACCCGCCCGCCGCCACGAGGACGATGTCAGCCTCTTCGTAAGAAGCGGCGGCAAGCGCCGCTTCCTCACCCGGATAAAAGCGCGTGCCCGCGGGAACCTCGGTAATTTTTTTTGCCGCGTTTTCGTCGGCAAGCGCCGCGTACGCAGGGCGCAGGGCGCTGAGCTGCTTATTGAAAAGCCCGTGCGAGCAATTCGCCGCGAGCGCCACTATTTTGAATTTATCGGGATTGTTTAAAACGACCTCGACGGTCTGCCTGCCGATGCTGCCCGTACTGCCGATAAGGCTTATCTTTTTCATTCCGCCTCCGAAAGGGCAGAGCGGGGCTAAAATTATTATACCCCGCGCCGCCGGAAATAATGACTTTGAGTTAACAAAAAAGTCCCCGCGCGGCGGGAACTTTATTTTTATACGGCGCGGAGCGCAAAATTTTGCCGCCGCGCAAAGATTTTATGCCATGAAGGTGAACGCGAGGAGAATTACCACGCCCGCGAACAGAGTGCCGTCGAAGCGGTCTAAAATACCGCCGTGACCGGGCAGAAGCCTGCCCATATCCTTTATGCCGGCCGCGCGCTTTATCGCGCTTTCGAACAGGTCGCCGAACTGTGTGGCGACGGAAGTTGCAAGCCCGACGAGGATTACCGCCACGACTTCGGGCATGCCGAGCGAAAATTCGGGCGTGCCGCCGAGCGCTATAAACAGATAATACGCCGCCACCGCGCCGATAATTCCGCCGATAATTCCGCCCGCCGCGCCTATCACCGTTTTGTGCGGGCTGACTGCGGGAGCGAGCTTTAAGGGCAGTTTTTTGCCGAGCGCCATACCTATGAGAAAGGCGCCCGCATCGGTGAACGGCACGCACATGAACGCGAACATTATCGCGAGCATGGAGTTTTGTTCGAGGTGGTTTACGGCCGAGAGCACCGCCGTGAGCAGTCCGACGTATGCAAGCGTGAAGATACAGCACAGAGTGCTCTTTACGTCCGAACGCGAGTGGTCGGCCACGAAGAGCACGCAAACCGCGAGCGCGCCGACGCCGAGCGCTATTACCGCGCCGGGCCAGCCCGAACCGCCGATAAGGTAGGCGAACAGCGCAAACATGGGCACGGCGAGCGCCGAAAAAGTTATCGTCACCGCCCTCTGCAAAAGCGAAACGCAGCCGCACGCGCGTATGAGTTCAAAGGCGCCTATCGCCGCGACGGCGCAGAAGAGCGCGTCGAAAAGGAGCGAACCGTAGTCGCCCGGAATGAGCCATTTTGCCGCGCAAAGCGCGATTACCGCGAGCACGTACACCGTGCTCGTAATGCTTCTCAACTTCATAAACAACCTGCAAAACGCCCGTAATATGCGGGCATTATTCAACTTTTTGTATGCTATACCTTTCCGAACCTGCGGTTGCGACGCGAAAACTCTTTCAGCGCCTTTTTAAACTGCTTATCGTCGAAGTCGGGGAAGAGCGTATCGGTAAAATACAGTTCGGAATAAGCCGACTGCCACAGAAGAAAGTTTGAAAGGCGCAACTCTCCGCCCGTCCTGATAATCAGGTCGGGGTCGGGCACGCCGTAGGTATATAAAAAGCGCGAAAAGCTCTCTTCCGTGACCTTTCCGCCGAGCTCAGCGGCAAAATTGGCGGCGCGCACAATCTCGGCGCGGCTGCCGTAGTTTACGGCAAAGATGAGATGAAAGGGCGCGTCTTTTTTGGAGCGCGCGCACACCTCCCTCATCTTATCGGCGACGTTTTGCGGAAGCGCCGAAAGGTCGCCTATTATGCGGATTGCGACGTCCTCGTTGACGAGTTTGGGCGCATATTCCTCGAAATAGCGCAGAAAGAGCGCATACAATCCCTCCAGCTCCTCCTTGGGGCGGGAGAGATTTTCGGTGGAGAGCGCGTACAGCGTAAGGTATTTTATGCCTATGCCGCGGGCGCACTCCACGAGCTTTATTATGCGCTTCATTCCGGCGTCGTGGCCGAAGGAGCGCGGCATAAGCCGCCTCTTTGCCCACCTGCCGTTGCCGTCCATTATTATGCCTACGTTTCTTGGCAGAACAGCCTCTTTACCAGCCATTTATACGGTCATTATTTCCTTTTCTTTTTCGGATACCGCCGCGTCGGTCTTTGCAACCGCGTCGGCAACCATTTTTTCGACGTCCTTTTCGCACAGCGCGAATTCGTCCTCGGAAATAGTTTTGTCGTTTTTGAGCTTTTTAAGCGAGTCCATTGCCTCCCTGCGCACGTTGCGCTCGGCAACCTTGGCGTCCTCGCCCATCTTTTTAATCTTTTTAACGAGTTCCTTTCTGCGCTCCTCGGTAAGTTCGGGGAACACGAGGCGGATGACCTTGCCGTCGTTGGTGGGCGTGAGCCCCACGTCGGAGACCTGAATGGCCTTTTCGATTGCCTTTAAGATGGATACGTCCCAGGGGGAGATGACGAGGCACCTGCCCTCCTGAACGGAGATGTTTGCAGTCTGGTTTATGGGGGTGGGCGCGCCGTAGTAGTCGACCATTATCCTGTCGAGAATGTGCGGGTTGGCGCGGCCTGCGCGGATTACGGTGTAGTCCTCTTTGAGAACGCTCACCGTTTTTGTGAGTTTGTCTTCGAGAACGAGCATTATCTCCTGTACCTGTTCGTTGTCTATCATAATTCAGCTCCTTGAATTTTTTTGTTGTGGATATGGCGCCGCCCGCGCCGAAGTATATGTTAATAAGGCAGCAGAGATTGTTGGAATTGACAATCCCCCCTTTAATCCCCCCTTTACACAAGGGGGGCTCCATTGCGGAACATATTTTA
>ERZ1643250.1932-NODE-1932-length-16428-cov-6.434557_pt1 | contig 16428 bp, 16 predicted proteins | sample MGYA00579262_ERZ1643250 | MGnify/ENA primary metagenome ERZ1643250 (study PRJEB29033, sample SAMEA4952265) | chicken gut metagenome | biome: Broiler Chicken; feature: Gastrointestinal Tract; material: Caecum | place: Ireland | collected 2018 | study: Broiler... | reverse complement strand
ACAATAATACTTCACTTGCAGATACCACCTTTTCATAATTGTAGTAAAAAGACTCATGGAGGTGTTTTACCCATCCATGAGTCTCGCCATTTAATGCAAGCCAGGTGCTTTCGCCCCAAGGTTGTTGACTTGCCTCCTAATATACGGAAGGCTACTCCCTCATATTATTAACAGAATTTTGTCAGTTTATCATTAGTAGTTGATATTGTCAAGCTTTTACATCCACAGGCGTGGAGGTTGCCTGCACTTTTCGGCACTGCTTCAGGCACGTGCGTTCCCATTCCTACTGACGATGTTTTTGCTGGCACGCTGCTGTTCGCAGTGATGCGGTGTCACATCACTGCGAACCGGAGGCAGCAGCCTTACAAGAAGAGAGAAGAATGGGAGTTTATTTTTTGCGGTTGATTACCTCTTGGGCGGCCTTTACAATATCGTCCACCGTCATGTGGAAGGTTTGTTTGAGGTAGTCAATCGACCCGACCTCGCCAAATACATCCGGCACGCCGATGCGCTTTACAGGAACGGGGCAGCATTCTCCGACTACTTCGGAGACAGCCGAACCCAGTCCGTTGATAATGTTGTGGTTTTCCACTGTGACAATGGCACTGGTTTGCTGAGCCGCATCGCAGACCGCCTGTGCGTCAATGGGCTTCCAAGTAAACATATTGAGGACACGCGCGGAAATGCCTTGTCCGGCGAGGATATCGGCTGCTTTCAGCGTATCCGAAGTGCAGAATCCAGATGTGATCAGGGTGACATCATTTCCTTCGCGTAGAGTTGCTGCTTTGCCAATCTCAAAAGTGGATCCTTCTTCAAAAATGCGGTCGGTTACCTTGCGGGTAATACGGATATAAAATACGCCGTACATGTCTTTAGTCTGCCGCATCAGGTCGGCCAGCATGACAGAGTCGGTAGGTTCGAGAAGCATGACCTCTGGAATGGTGCGCAGCAGTCCCATATCTTCGATCGGCATATGGGTACCGCCGTTATAGGAAGCAGTAACGCCCGCATCCGAGCCGACCATACGAACATTCAACTTGGCATAAGCGGCCGAAATGTATACTTGGTCAATAACACGGCGAGCAGCAAAGGGACCGAAAGTGTGGGTAAACGGCTTGAGACCTACTGCGGATGCACCGGCTGCGGCACCAATCATGTTGGCTTCTTGGATTCCGCAGTCAACACAGCGGTCCGGATATTTCTTGAAAAATCCAGTCATGCCGATCGAGTTAATAACGTCACAGTCGAAGTAAACAACAGAATTGTCCTGTGCTGCAAGTTCGTCCATCGTTGTTGCAAAGGCTGTACGCATTTCTGCCGCTTCAGGGCGGATTTCTTTGACAACTTTATACATGCTTTAGCCCTCACTTTCCAATGTTGCGATCTTTTCATCCAGCCACTTGATTGCGGCTTCGTAATCCTCCTGCGAAAAACGGATGAAATGGTTGTAATACATATCGGCAAAGCAGCAGTCCTGCCCCTTGACCGTCTGCAGCACGATCATGGATGGTTTACTTTCTGCCTTTTTGGCTTCTTCGATTGCGTGGATGATCGCAGCAATATCATGCCCATCGACTTCCTGCGCATGCCAGCCGAAGTCTTCAAATTTGCGGCGCAGATCGCCGACATCGCAGATGTCTTCGGTATATCCGTCGAGCTGCTTCTTATTCTGGTCAACAAAGGCAATCAGATGACCGAGCTTTTTGGTAGCGGCAAACAGCGCTGCCTCCCAAACCTGTCCCTCATCGCACTCGCCGTCACCCAGGACGGAGTAGACGTAATTCGGCATCTTTTTATACTGCATCCCCCAGGCGATGCCAACAGCACAAGAGATCCCTTGGCCAAGAGAGCCTGTTGTCATATCGATGCCAGGGGTGCGGTTGCGGTCGCAGTGCGAGGGCAGGCGGGTGCCTTCTTTGTTCAGGGTTTCCAGTTCGTCCTCCGGGAAATAGCCCATCAGCGCAAGTGTGCCGTAAACCGCCGGGCCGCAGTGTCCCTTGGACACAACCAGCCAGTCGCGGCCTTCCCATCCGGGATTTTCGGGATTAACTTTCATGCATTCACCGTACAACGCCGCCATCAGATCAGACATACTCATGCTGCCGCCGACGTGGCCGCCGTGGAACGAGTTCATCGAACGCAGCGCAGCTTTACGGATTTGAGCCGCGAAGATATTTAATTCTTTAATAGATTTGTTCATGGCAGTGCCCTTTCTCCGGATTTAATATACCGACTGATAAATCTCGACCATGTCGTCAATGGTGAGGGGGACATAGTTGTTGTTCAGCAGACGCGTCTGGCCGGACATGACGCCTTCCGCAAAGCCGCGGAACTCGCTGTCCGAGATGCCAAACTCCTTGAGCGGTTTGCGCGGCTGTACCTGATCGAACAGCGCAAAGGCAGCTTCGAGTGCCTGATCCGCAGGGACACCGAGCAGTTCGCCCCATATTTTCTCCAGCTCGTTGATCTTGCCGACCGGCTTTTTATCCTTATATTTGCGAAAGGTCGCTGCAAAGACAAGCTGGTTTGCCTCGCCGTGCGGAATATGGTAGCCGCCGCCGAGCGGGTAGCTGAGCGCATGTACTGCGGCACAGCCCGCGGAGCAGAACGCCAATCCAGCAAAGTTGGATGCATTGATAAAATCGGACGCAAGTTCCGTCCATTTTTCCAGGCCGTTCTTGACAATGTACTGATAGCCGTTCAGGATCAGACGGATTGCTTCCTTGGAGAACAATTCAGAGATAGGCGAAGCGTTCGGCGACAGAAAGGATTCAGTTGCATGGATAAGGGCATCGATGGAAGAAGTGGCAAAGAATTTATACGGCAGACCCGAGATCAATTCGGGAATCAGGATGGACTTTGCCGGGAACATCAGATTGCTGTTCAGGCCGCGTTTGGTGTGCAGACTGATAAGTTCGACTGCACAGGCGTTGGTAACCTCGGATCCAGTGCCGCAGGTCGTGGGAACCGCGTAGACGTCATAAATACGGGTCGGCGTTTCCGAACTGAGGAATAGATCCTCAGTCTTACCGGTCGAAACATGTAGGGAAAGCATTTTTGCAATATCCATTACCGAACCGCCGCCAATCGCGATCAGACGCTTGACGCCTTCCGGAATTTCCTTGCGGATTTCATCGACCATTTCCGTGGTGGGTTCGCCTTTGCCATAAGCTTCGATGAACAGGGTGCCGCATTTAGGATCCAGCGGTTTGACAAACTCGTTATAAAGAAATTCGTTTGTCAGGATGAAATCGCTGGCGCCAATATTTTCGCCTTCCATGAAGTCCCGGAAGGAATCCTGATAGACGATGTCGGCATACATTTTGAATTCTTTCATGTTAAACCTCCCAAATCGATTTGTAATAACATTTTAGCAGCAATAAAACGGTTTCGGGAACGGTTCCGAAATGAGTTAAAAGAAAACGCACTGACATTCGACCTGAATAGAACAGTGCGGCCTTCTATCTACAACGAAACTATAAATCACGGGCAAGTGGATGTCAATACATTTTTAGCGATCTAAAAAAAATTTAAGAATACTGCACGAAAACGGTTGCATGAGTTGTGACAAAATAAACAAGAAAAAGAAGTTGTTGAAAATCCCCAAAGGGAATTTGTAGCAAATTAAACAAATTATTTGAAGATATAGAATGGAAAATAAACAAAAATCACACAGAGAAAAGAAAAATGATTGTCGGGTATTGACAACATAAAAAGAAATGGATATATTGAGATCACACGAATACTGTGGAAGGAGGGTGCTGGTGTCTAAGATAACAATATTAGACATAGCGCTTGAAGCGGGTGTTTCCAAATCTACCGTGTCGCGTGTACTGAACAATAAGCCAGATGTACTGCCGGAAACCAAGCAACGGGTACTGTCGGTGGTAAATAAGTACCATTTTCAACCGACGGCATACGCAATTAGCATGTCACAGAAGCGGTCTAACTGCATTAGCATTGTTATCCCGCATCCCATCGACCATGTGTTTAAGAATCCTTATTATTCTGAGACACTGCGTGCAGCATTGGATAATGCACAGAAAAAAGGGTATTATGTGCTTTTTTCTTGTTCCCCAGATATGAGCGAGACGATAAATGCGGTCAGCCAGCGGCGTGTAGATGGTGTTTTAGTGATTAGTCCGATCGCTTCACATAAAGATGCGATGCGTTTTCTACAAGATAGTTCGGTTCCCTTAGTAACTTGCGGCAAATGCAAGGAACTCGGGGAAGATATCATACAGATTTGCACAGATAACTACCAAGGCGAGTTGCTTGCTATGCAGCATTTGAAACGGTTGGGCCATCGCAAAATTGCCTATATTAATGGGCCGGATTTTTTGCCTTCCAGCCAGGAACGCATACGGGCATATATGGATTCGATGCATGAAATTGGCATTCATCCAATTGGAGGATTGGTTCAGCATTCTGAAGAGTATTCAATTGAAGCTGGATATAATGCCACAATCCGAATTTTGGACGAAGTTCCTGATGTGAGCGCCATTTCTATTGCATCGGACTACATGGTACTTGGATTGGAAAAGGCATTGCGGGAGAAATGCCGGCGGGTCCCTGATGATATCTCGGTGATAGGCTTTGATAATATTCCAATCTCAGAGCATTATAGCCCTCCGTTGACCACAATAGACCAGCATATTGCAGAAAAAGGTAAACTATGTATTGATATTTTAGTAGACTTGATCGATAAAGGCATACGGCCGGATAATTGTTCGATTGATGTAGCCCCAACCCTTTGTTTGCGTGAGAGTACAAAAGAGATCCGTTCGTAATTGATTTTGAACGGATGTTCTTTTTACTACATTTCGGGAACGGTACCGGAAACGGTTTCTAAAAATTGGTTCTCTTTCCAATCTTCGAAAGCAGCATGAAGACAGCGGAAAGGCTCACAAAGACATATTCCAGGAAAAAGAGGTAGTGCAAGAAATGAATGATTGGAGAGAAATATACAAAAGCAAGCTGTGTACAGCAGAAGAGGCAGTCAGGAATATTCCCAACCACTGCCGTGTGTTTTTCGGACATGGCGCCAATGAACCTTTGATGCTGACCGATGCACTGGTTGCCAACTATAAACAATATGAAGACGTGGAAATCTGTCACTGGGTGCCAATGGGTAAGGGCGAATATACACATCCGGAAATGAAAGGCCATTTCCATTACAATGGCCTGTTCCTTGGACCATCCACTCGGGCCTCCGTACAAGAAGGGCGGGCGGACTATACACCGTTTTATTTCCACCAGTCGCCGCGTTTCTTTACAGACGGAACATTTCCCATTGACGTGGCGATGGTTTCACTGACGCCCCCGGATAAACATGGATTCTGTTCGTTTGGTGTTTCGGTCGGCGGTACAAAACCTGCAGCGCTCTCTGCCAAGATGGTGATTGCGCAAATCAATGATCAGATGCCCCGAACCATGGGAGATTCATTCATCCATGTGTCGCAGATTACATACGCGGTGGAAGCCTCAAGCCCGCTACCAGAGCTCGGAGGTGGAAAAATTACCGGGGTTGAGGAAGCGATTGGACGGAATTGCGCAGAATTGATTGAAGATGGTTCGACCCTGCAGTTGGGAATTGGCTCTATTCCAGACGCTGTACTGAAGTTCCTGGGCAATAAAAAGGACCTGGGCATCCATTCTGAGATGTTCTCGGATGGCGTTGTGGATTTGTATAATCAGGGCGTGATCACAGGTGCGGCAAAGACGGAAAACAAAGGGAAGATGGTTGCCGCCTTCCTGATGGGCAGCAAAAAGCTGTATGATTTTGTGGATAACAATCCGGATGTTATGATGCTGACGGTAGACTATGTAAATAACCCGGTTGTTATTGCCCGGCAAAACAAGATGGTATCCATCAATTCCTGCCTGCAGGTGGATTTCAACGGACAGGTAAATTCGGAATCTATGGGTACAAAGCAGTTTTCCGGTATCGGCGGGCAGCTTGACTATGTGCGTGGCGCTTCCATGTGTCCGGATGGAAAGTCGATTCTTGCAATGCCCTCGACTGCTAAGAAAGGCACGATCTCGCGTATCGTACCGGTGCTGGATCCCGGCGCAACGGTAACCACCACGCGCACGGATGTCCATTATATTGTAACGGAATACGGTGCAGCCAATTTGCGGGGAAAAAGTCTGCGTGAGCGGGCAAGGTTGTTAATCGGGATTGCACATCCCAAGTTCCGTGATGAACTCTGGGCTGCTTACCGCGAACGTTATGGGGAGGAAGGTTGATATGGGAAAAAGAATAATCGAAAAAATTGGGGAGCATACGCTTGAGCAGGTTTTCCTCAGTGTCGAGGATCACATCGGTATTATGACACTGCATAATCCACCTGTGAATGCGGCAAGCGGTACTGTACAGGAAGAAATCCTGATGATTTGCGATTACATCAATCATGATGATGATATCTGGGTATGCATCATGCATTCGGATATCAAGACATTCTGCGTTGGCGTAGACATCAAACGCTTCAAAAAGAGTATTGACGATAAGGATGTTACCAATGTGCAGGAGGTATATTATGACGGTGCACTCGCTCTTTACGAACTGCGTGTCCCACTGATTTGCGCGGTGCATGGGCACTGCCTGGGCGGCGGCCTTTGCTACCCGGCCGGTGCGGACATCTCGATTGCAGTCAAGGGCACGGTATTTGGTTCGCCGGAAGCAAAGCTTTCCGTAGTGGGCGGATGCGGTCATCTGGCGCGTATCCTTCCTCCACAGGTCCAGCGCGATATGTGTTACTGCGGCACCTTTATTAAGGCTGAGGATTTAATCAAGTATGGTGGCGTTACCCAGGTTGTAGACACCTTGGAGGAGTTGATGCCTGCAGCGATGGACAAGGCCCGCGAAATCTGCAAACGCGGCCCGCTGGTGCTGCGGTATCTGAAAGCCTGCATGAATGCACAAGAAGATTTCCAGATGAAGCGAAAGAACGACCTCGAGGTCACTTATACCCGGTATATGGCACGCCATAAGGATTTTAATGAAGGCGTTACCGCTTTCCTGGAAAAGCGCGAGCCGCAGTATACCGGAGAATAACTGTTGATAAGCCGAAAGGCTGAATAAATTAAACTTTATGAAGAGAAAGAAGGAAAAGCAATGAAAAAAAGATTGTTGGCGGCTTTGATGGCAGCAAGTCTGTGCGCATCCCTTGCAGCATGCGGCGGAAACACCTCGGGTGGTTCCAGCAGCGGGGAAAGTGGTTCCGGCAGCGGCGTAACACTGAAGTTCAACTTCGTAAAATCCAGTTCGGATCCGGAGTATGAGTGGTATGATCAGTATTTTTCGGACATCAGCGAAGCATCCGGCGGTGAAATTCAGTATGAACTTTACCCCTCCGAGGCGCTGGGCGGCTCTGCCGATGTACTGGAGATGGCCGCACAGGGTCAGGCAGTTGTACAGGACTGTGACCTGTCCTACCTGTCGTCTTATGTTCCCGGTATCGATGCAGGCATGGCACCTTATCTGATCCAGGAGCCGGAGCAGGTCGTAAAACTCTGGAAGAGCGACGTAGGACAGGAATGGTGCGATGCGCTGGCAGAAAAGGGCCTGCACTTGGTAGATCTGCATTACTTTGGCACGAGAAATTTGATTGCAGATACAGAAGTCCATTCGCGTGCGGATATGTCCAACTTGAAGATCCGTTGCGCGGCAACCCCGATGTGGAATGAAGTGGTTCGTGTGCTTGGCGGCAATGCAACGAACACGGCGTGGAGTGAGACCTATCAGGCGCTGTCTCAGGGAGTTGCAGATGCAGCCGAATCTCCGTCTCCGCTGCTGTACTCCGCACGTCTGTATGAACCCTGCAAATACCTGATCAAGACCGAGCATCTTGTCGCAGCAACTGCAATCGTGATGAGCGAGGAAGTTTACCAGTCCTTGTCGCCTGAGGCGCAGGAAGCAATCGACAGCTGCGCAGATATCTTCGCAGATGAAGTCGTTGATAAGGTATTGGCCAACGAGCAGGAGTATGACCAGATGCTGCAGGATGAAGGTGTCCAGATTATCGAGGTCGATAAGACTGAATTTATCGAAGCGGCACAGGAGACCCCTGAGCACTTCCCGGAATGGCCGGAAGGCATTTATGAGCGTGTGCAGGAAGCGATTGCTTCCTAACATCGCATAGACAGATTCCCCGAAAGGAGGATAACTATGAAGAAGGCAGGAGACACCTTGTATGCCGTCGAATGCACGGTTGCGGGAGCTGGTTTCATTGTCATGGTAGTTGTCAACATTTTTAATGTATTGATGCGTTTTATTACGAGCAGTTCGTTCGCATGGGCCGAGGAGATCTCCTATCTAGGGTTTAACTGGGCAGTATTTTTCGGTATTTGCGTTGTTTACCGAAACCAGGGACTGATTGCGATTGATGTCCTTGTCAACCGTCTGCCGGAGAAGGCGCAGAGCGTAGTTCAGACGATTACCTTTGCTGTGGTTGGCCTGACGAATATTTTTCTGGTCATTTGGGGCTTCCAGCTTGCAATGAACGGCTGGGTGCGTACAACTGCCGCATTGTCAATCCCGTATTTCTGGATGTATATTGAGATCCCGATTGCATGTTTTATCCTGATGATTTATTCGTTTCATAACTGCTATATCTGTCTGCGGGGCGGCAAGGTGGAGTCCGCTGCGCTGCAAGACCAAGTGTAAGGAGGAAGGTGCAGTATGTCAATTTGGTCTTTTCTCCCTATCATCATCCTATTCGTATGTTTTTTCATCAAAATTCCGGTTGCGTACTCGATGGTCATTGCATCAGTATCGTACTTCCTTCTGGCTCCCGGCGCACCGGACATCGGAATGATGATGCAGAAGATGGTGTCCGCGAACTCGTCGTTCACCTATCTGGCGATTCCGTTCTTTACCTGTGCAGGCGTTGTATTTGAATATGCAGGTATTTCAAGCAAGCTATATGGTTTGTGTGAACTATTGGTGGGCCATACGCGAGGTGGCCTGGCTATGGTAAATGTTCTTCAGTCTGCGTTGATGGGCGGCCTGTCTGGCTCCGCAAATGCGGATGCTGCACTGGATGCCAAAATGCTGGTTCCGGAAATGGAAAAGCGTGGTTTCAGCAAAGCGTTCTCCTGCGCGGTCACCGCAGCGTCTTCCTGCATTACCCCAATCATTCCACCCGGCATCATCCTGATCCTGTATGCTTCGGCCTCCAATGTATCGGTTTCGAAAATGTTTTACTCCGGCTATATTCCGGGTATCATCATCACTATTACTATGCTGCTTTTGGTCTGGATTATCTGCAAGCGGCGCAATATGAAGCCAACGCGTGAACGCGCGGCGACTCCTGGTGAATTCCTCAGAGGTTTTGTCGGTGCGATCCCTGCGCTGCTGGTACCGTTCTGACTGGTTCTCGGCCTACGGTTTGGCCTGTATACCCCGACAGAGGCAGGAGCTGTCTGCGTACTGTATGCACTGGTTGTCGGTTTCTTTATTTACAAGCAGATCAAACTGTCTGATATCCCCAAGATCATCATGGAGTCCGCCATCAATACGGCCGGCGTTATGTTTATTCTGGCCGGCGCGCAGTGCTTTTCGCTGTACCTGACTTGGGAGCGCGTTCCGAACATGATTTCGGAACTGATGATTCAGGGCATCTCCTCTCCGTGGGTATACCTGCTGATCGTCAACATCCTTTTGCTGATCGTCGGCATGTTCTTCGACGGCGGTGCAGCGATGATCCTGCTGGCTCCGCTGCTCGTGCCTGTGGCAAGTGCATTGGGGATCGACCTGATCCATTTCGGTCTCGTTATGTCTTTCAACCTGACAATTGCCGGTATGACACCACCCTTCGGCGCAATGATGTTCGTTGCAACTTCGATAACCAAAACAAGGATAGAGGATTATACAAGGGAGGCCTTGCCATTTATAGGACAGCTGGTACTTTGTCTGCTACTATTTACCTATATCCCACAGATTGTTATGTTCCTGCCGAATCTCCTCGGAGGATAACAAGGCCTTCGTGAAACATATTTCGTCTCATACATGTAAAGTGTATGAGACGAAGTATTTTTACGCAGCAGGAATTCACTTGCAAAATCACTGAAGGCGTTGCTTGGAGGAACAGGATGCAGGAACTGATGTTATCCACCTCGACTTTTTATCTGCATGCCGATCGGCTCGGTGAGGAGGTGGAGTCGCTTAGCCGGGCGGGTGTGGATTCGTTCCACGTTGATTTGATGGACGGATGCTTTGTGCAAAACTTGGGAATGAGTTTTCAGGATTTGGATGCGGTCCGGCGGCATACGGATCGCTTGGTAGATGTTCACATGATGGTGCGTGCACCCGGACGGTATATCCAGCAGATTGCAGAACATGGTGCAGACATCATCATTATTCACCCGGAGGCGGATGATCATCCGGCAGCCACACTGGAATTGATCCGTAAACAAGGATGCAAAAGCGGGATTGCTGTGAATCCAGGTACCTCACTTGGAGCAGTAGAGGAACTATTTCAACTAAGCGATTATGTAATACTGATGACAGTAAATCCAGGATTTGCGGGGCAGACCTATTTGGAATATGTCGAGTCAAAAATTATACGATGTGCGGCAATGCAGGAACTTCATGATTTTATGTTGATGGTGGATGGCGGTGTGACATGGCGTGCGTTGGAGCGGCTGATCCCATATGGAGTGCGCGGTTTTGTGTGTGGCAACCAGGTCCTGCTTGAACAGAGGCAGACATATCAAGAAATTATCAAAAGGATTAGAAGCTTGGCGGAAAAGGAGTGAATATGAAAGCAATAGTAGTGGAATCTCCGGGGACATACTGCATGAAGGAAGTGCCTCGTCCGGTTGTCAGCCGGCCAGACGATGTAGTTGTGCAGGTAAAAGCAGTAGGAATATGCGGATCAGACCTGCATTTGCTCCATGGTTTGAATTCAGCTGCACATTATCCGCGTATTCCAGGACATGAGATCGTGGGTGAAGTGGTGGAAGTGGGATCAGCAGTGACCGAATGGAAGCATGGAGACCGGGTCATTGCAGAGCCATTACGGTACTGCGGTAAGTGCCATGCCTGTCGGCGCGGACGTCGTAACGTGTGCCAGCATCTACAAATTGTCAGTGTGGATATTGATGGCGGTTTTGCAGAATATTATGTGAGTCCGGCCCAAAATCTTTATGCTCTTCCGGACTGGATATCTTGGGAGTTGGCAACAGCGATAGAACCATGTACAATCGGGGAACAAGCGCACGCACGAGCGGGAACGCTCCCAGACGATATTGTTCTGATCCATGGTGCAGGACCGATTGGCCTTATGGTGCTTGATACGGCAAAACGGATCGGTGCACGCGCGATTATCTCAGAAGTAAGCGCTGCACGTCGAGAATTGGCCTTGGATTTTGGAGCAGATGCGGTAATAGACCCACAAAACGAGGATTTGCGTAAACGTGTAGAGGATCTTACTGACGGGATTGGGCCAAATGAGATTTTTGATTCCGCTGGTGTACCGGAACTGCTACCGCTTTCTATTGAAATAGCAGCAACAGCAGGCGCTATCGTCCCGATGTCCTTCAATGAAAGGCCGATCCCTATCAGCTGTGCCCCTATCAATCGTAAAGAGCTGACAATATCAGGAACCAGGCATCAATATAAGATGTTTCCTAAAGTGATTGAACATCTGGCAGAGCGCGAGGCAATGCTGCAGAAATATGTAACACACATTTTTTCGTTTGATCAGTTCGAACAGGCGATTTCCATTGCAAGCAATCCGGAATCAGGTGCCTGCAAGGTCGTAATGCATTTTTGATTAAAGGAGGTACCGCTGTGAACGTTACAGAGAAGCTCAGGAGAATGTATTCGCTTGAAGGAAAAGTAGTTGTTATTACAGGCGCTGCAGGCGGTATTTGCAGCGAGATGGCGCGCACCGTGGCGCAGGCAGGCGCAACGCTTGCGCTATGCGATATTAAAATGGACAGTCTGTCGGCTCTGCTCCCGACACTAGAGGGAACTGGACACACTGCTCACCAAGTGGATCTGCGATCAGTGCAGCAGATCACAGACTGCGTCAAAGAAATTGTAGCGCAACATGGCCGCATCGATGGATTGATCAATGGAGCAGGCACCAGCAAGCGGCTTGGATTCCTGGATGTAGATGAGGAACTCTATGATATGATCATGGACGTTAATCTGAAAGCGGCATTTTTCATGGGGCAGCAGGTCACTTTGCAGTCAATGCGGCATACAGGCGGGAAGATTATTAATATTGCATCATATAACTCTACGCGCATCTGTGGTGGTAGTTCGGTATACGGCTGTGCCAAGAGCGGAATCTTAGGCCTTACCCGGTCTATGGCTGTAGAATGGGGGAAGTTCAATATCCAGGCAAATGCAATCGCTCCAGGTTTTATTGATACCCCTTTGGTTCGTGAACTGAAGGAGGATCGGGCACGAATGTCTGTTATTGAAGACCTCACCTGCTGTCGCCGCATGGCCAAGCCAGAAGAATTGATGGGTATGACGGTACTTCTGCTATCAGATGCTTCGAGCTATATGACCGGACAGGTTTACAACGTGGACGGTGGTGCCATTGCCGGTGGTACACCGTGGTATTTCCCGACGAAATACTGATTGATAAAGATAACGAGAAGTTTTTTGTGATCCCTTCCTCAGAAAATAATAAAAAATGCTCTTTTCAGGGGGCCGCCGCAGGAGCGGCGGCCCCTCTTTTCTATTCACGAAAGGCGGTTTTTTCTTATGCAAATGACATTTCGATGGTACGGCGAAGGCAATGACAGTGTATCCCTTGCAGATATCAAGCAAATTCCCGGTGTCACCGGCATCGTGTGGGCACTGCACAATAAACAGGCCGGCGAGATCTGGACGATTGAGGAAATCCAGGAGGTCGCCGATCAGCTTGCCCCCTATGGCTTTAATATGGATGTGGTGGAGTCGGTCAATATACACGACGATATTAAAATCGGTCTGCCAACTCGCGATCAGTACATTGAGAATTATAAAACTACGCTGCGCAATTTGGCGGAATTCGGCGTCAAGGTCGTCTGCTATAACTTTATGCCGGTTTTTGATTGGACGCGTACGGATCTGCACCATCCTTTGCCGGATGGCTCGAATGCACTATATTATGAAAAATCGATTATTCAAGAAGATCCGAAGGAGATGACAGAATATATTCTCAAAAGCTGCGAGGGATATACCATGCCTGGTTGGGAACCGGAACGCATGGCGCGTCTTTCCGAGCTGTTTGAAGCATACAGGCCAGTAACCAAGGGAAAGTTATGGGAAAATCTGAAATACTTTTTGGATGCTATCATGCCGACCTGCCATGAGTGTGACATCAAGATGGCTATTCACCAGGATGATCCCCCTTGGGATATTTTTGGCTTGCCGCGCCTACTGGTGGATTCCCCCGCAATCGATCGGTTCCTGTCCATGGTAGACGACCCATATAACTGTCTGACCCTGTGTTCTGGTTCGCTGGGGGCCAATCCGGGGAATTGTGTAGCAGAAATTATTCGTAAACATTGTGACCGCATTGCATTTGCCCATGTGCGCAATTTAAAACACTATAAAAACGGTGATTTCTCCGAGGTTTCACATCGCGATTGTGACGGCGATGTGGGTATCCTGGATATCATGAAAGCCTATCACGATTGCGGATTCAAAGGTTATATGCGTCCGGATCATGGCAGACATATCTGGGGCGAGCAGTGTCGCCCGGGTTATGGTCTGTATGACCGTGCGTTGGGTATTATGTATCTGTGGGGCTGCTGGGATATGCTGGATAAAACCGAAGGAAAAGTATGATTATTTAAAATCCATTACAAATTACCAAAAAAGGAAAATCGAGAGGAGTGATTCGATTGAAATTGTCCTTCAAATCCCTCCAGAATACCCAGGCATGGAAGGGATACCACCTGCCGCAGTACGACGTTGCGGCAGTGGCTGCGCGCACGCAGAAGAATCCGCGCTGGCTGCACTTCGGCTCTGGCAATATTTTTCGCGCGTTCCCCTGTGTGGTCGCACAGCGTCTGATCGAGAACGGCGATATGGATACGGGCATTGTCTGCTGCGAGGGTTATGACGATGAGATCGTTACCGCGTGCTTCCGGCCGGTCGATAATCTGTCCATTGCAGTGACGCTCAATCCGGACGGCAATATTGACAAGGAGGTCGTCGGCTCGCTTTGCGAGAGCCTGACCATGAAGGACGACGCGGCTCGTGTGGCAGAGATCTTCCGCAGCGATTCGCTGCAGATGGTGTCGTTCACCATTACGGAAAAGGGCTATTCGCTGCGCAACGCAAACCATGAGCTGATGCCCGCCGTAGCAGAGGATATGGAAAACGGGCCGGCGGCCTGCAAGACATTTATGGCGCAGCTCGCCGCGCTGTGTCTGGAACGTTATCACGCTGGTGCAAAGCCGCTTGCACTGGTGTCGATGGATAACTGCTCGCACAATGGCGAGAAGCTGCAGAACGCAGTGATAGAGATCGTGGAAGCGTGGCAGAAGAACGGCAGGATCTACGCGGAGGAGGCCGCATACTTCACCACCGGCATCACCTTCCCCTGGAGCATGATCGATAAGATCACGCCGCGCCCGAACGAAAGCGTCGAGGTGCAGCTGACTACAGACGGCGTGGAGGACGTCAAACCCTTTGTCACCACGAAGCACACATATATCGCGCCATTTGTCAATGCGGAAAAGCCGCAGTACTTGGTCATTGAGGATCTGTTCCCGGGCGGTCGTCCGCCGCTGGAAAAAGCCGGAATCATTTTTACGAACAGGGACACGGTTAACCGTGTGGAGCAGATGAAAGTCGGCACCTGCTTAAATCCGCTTCATACCTGCCTGGCGGTTTACGGCTGCCTGCTCGGCTATACCTCCATTGCTGCAGAAATGAAGGATGAGGATCTGGTGCGCTTTATCACCGAAATGAGCTATAAGGAAAGTTTGCCTTTTGTTGTCAATCCTGGCATTATCGATCCTGAGCAGTTCCTGAACGAAGTGCTGACAGTTCGTTTCCCCAATCCGTTTATGCCGGACACGCCGCAGCGTATTGCAACGGATACTTCGCAGAAGCTATGTGTACGTTTTGGTGAAACCATCAAGGCATATATGGCTTCACCCGAGCACAAGGCGTCTGAGCTCAAACTGATTCCGTTGGTGCTGGCGGGTTGGCTGCGCTACCTGATTGGCATTAATGACGAAGGAAAGCAGTTTGACTGCTCACCCGACCCGTTGCTGGATAGCCTGCAGAGTCGGCTTTCCGATGCACGGCTGGGTGCGGAGAATAATGCGGAAATGCTTCGCCCGATCTTGTCGGATGCGTCGATCTTTGCTGTCGATCTCTATGAGGCAGGACTTGCGGACAAGGTCGCCGGCTACTGGCAGGAGCTGATGGCAGGTCCGGGTGCGGTTCGCGCCACAGTCAAAAAATATGTGGACACTTGACCGGCCGGGGTACGCTGGAAAGATCTTTTGATCCGCACAGATATGATTCCATTGTGAGTGGGATCAAATAAAAGGAGGCAAGCGATATGAATAGCTTTATTGGCGGGGACTTCCTGCTCACGACCGAAGCCGCGCGCAGGCTGTACCACGAGCATGCAGAGGGGATGCCGATTTTCGACTACCACTGCCACCTGAATCCGGCAGAGATTTACGAAAACAAGCAGTTTTCGGATATCGGCGAGGCATGGCTTGCGGGCGACCACTACAAGTGGCGCGTGATGCGCGCCAATGCAGTGCCGGAGGAGTATGTGACCGGCAGCGCGAGCTTCCATGACAAGTTCAACCGCTTTGCTGAGGTCATGCCCGGCTTGACCGGCAATCTGAACGGAAAGCTGTATCATGTGCTCGGCGGCGACGCGATCGCCGACGTGATCTCTGCGGCTTCGCTCACGGCATAGTTCGATTGTTTGGGATCCGCGATAAGCTGTCCAAGACCATCCTGTACACGCTCAACGCGGCGGACAACGATAAACTGGCCGCGATGGCGGGGTGCTTCCAGGATGCGGCCGCCGCGGGCAAGATCCAGTTCGGCTCAGCTTGGTGGTTCAACGACCATTACGACGGCATGACCACGCAGCTCAAGAGCCTTGCGAACATCGGCGTGCTCAGCCGCTTTGTCGGTATGCTGACCGACTCGCGCTCGTTCCTGTCCTATCCGCGCCATGAATACTTCCGCCGCATCCTGTGCGAGGTGATCGGCGGCTGGATCGACAAGGGCATGGCGCCGGCGGATTTTGACGGGATTGGCAGGATCGTTGAGGACATCTGCTTCAACAATGTTTGGAATTATATCGGTCTCGAATGAGAGAGGAGGACCAACAATGAATGAAATGGAGAAACGGATTTCGGAGATCGGCGTCGTACCGGTTATCAAGCTCAATCACCCGGAGCGCGACGCGATCCCGCTGGCAAAGGCCCTGATCG
>ERZ1643250.1931-NODE-1931-length-16441-cov-5.499695_pt1 | contig 16441 bp, 19 predicted proteins | sample MGYA00579262_ERZ1643250 | MGnify/ENA primary metagenome ERZ1643250 (study PRJEB29033, sample SAMEA4952265) | chicken gut metagenome | biome: Broiler Chicken; feature: Gastrointestinal Tract; material: Caecum | place: Ireland | collected 2018 | study: Broiler... | reverse complement strand
TTCCAAAATGTAATCGTCCAACAAAGATATGCCGCCGCCTTTTCCCTGCGCTGCATAAACGGGAATGCCCGCAGCACTAATAGTGTCTAAATCTCTGTAAATTGTGCGTATAGAAACTTCAAATTTTTCAGCAAGTTCGGGGGCGGTAGATTTTCCATTTTCCAACAGGTAGTACACTATCTTAAATAATCTGTTCATCTGCACAACAACACCTCAAACATATTATACCATAAAGCATGACAAATTTTATAAAATTTCAGGAATTTATAACAGAAGCTCCAAAGGGAAACAGAGCTAATTTGGCGATTTTGAAGCACTGAAGACCGAAGGGGATACCGATGATGGTACAGCACAGCAGGACCCCGTTAAGTACAGCGGCTACGGCCAGAGGAATTCCGCTGAAAATCATCCAGAAAATATTTGCAATAACAGAAATCGCGCTGCCGCCATACTGAACTTCTTTTCCGAAGGGAAAGAAGGCAAGAGAGGCGAGCTTAAAACACTGCCGGCCAATGGGAATACCGATAATTGTGATACTCCATAAAACGCCCGCAAGTACCCACGAAAGGCCCTGCCACAAGCCACAGCATAAAAACCAGATGACATTTCCCAGACATCCCATATGTTTCACCTCCTGTGTTTTTTCTGAGACGGTTTTGTTATGAATCAGAGACCGTCTCTGAGATTATAGCACAGGCTGAAGATAAAAGGAATTTTTTTCTGTTGGAAAGAAAAGGTATGATATAATAAAAACAGAGAAAAACAGGGGGAACGGCAGAAAGGATAAAAACCATATGAGAAGCGAAAAAGAAATGTTTGATTTAATCATCGGTACGGCAAGGAAAGATGAACGGATCCGGGCCGTATATATGAACGGCTCCAGGACAAACAAAAATGCCAGAAAAGATATTTTTCAGGATTATGACATTGTGTACGTTGTCCGGGAGACAAGACCTTTTTATGAACAGAAAAACTGGATTGATTTATTTGGCGAAAGGCTGTTTATGCAGTGTCCGGAAGAGGTAGATAAAAGTATCGGACGGAAGGTTGATTTTGATAAATGTTACGGTTGGCTGATGCAGTTTAAAGACGGTAACCGGCTGGATTTGCGGGTGATTCCCCTGGAAGAGGCTTCCGCTTATATCGGGAAACTATGTGTGATTTTACTGGATAAAGATGGAATCCTTCCGGAACTGCCGGAACCTTCTGATGAAGAACACTGGATCAGAAAACCTACGCAGAATGAATTTTCCGCCTGCTGTAATGAATTCTGGTGGTGTTTAAACAATGTTGCCAAAGGACTGTGGCGCGAAGAAATTCCCTACATCCATCAGGTATATTACGAAGGATGCCATGTTCCCCTTATGAAGATGCTGAACTGGAAAATCGGATATGAAACCGATTTTCAGGTTTCCACGGGAAAGGCGTCTAAGTATATACAGTCTTACTTATCCGGGGATATATGGAATCGGTTTTTGAAAACCTATATCAATGGAAATATAAAAGACATCTGGGAATCAGTACACACAATGTGCCTCCTGTTTCATGAGACGGCTATGGAGCTGGAGGAAAAACAGGGGCTTATTTATGACAGGAAAGAAGCACAGGCCAGTTATGATTTCTTAAAACATATACAGACTCTTCCGAAAAATGCACGATCCATTTATTGAAAATAAAGCGTCCTGTTCTCCCTTTATTTACCACTTGTTTATACGAACGTGTGTTTGTATAATGGAGAAAAAGGGAGGAGAACATAAGTTTGGAAAAGCAAAAGAAAACCATTTTTCATATTGATGTAAACTCTGCATTTTTGAGCTGGGAGGCTGTATACAGGATATATCATCTGGGCGGAAAAGAAGATCTGAGAGAACAGATCTCAGCCGTAGGAGGTGACATTGCCCTGCGCCACGGGATTATTCTTGCCAAGTCTGTTCCTGCCAAAAAGTATGGAATTAAAACGGGAGAAACCATCCTGGAAGCACAGAGAAAATATCCGAACCTGATTCTGGTTCCGCCCAATTACAGTCTTTATGAGCGATGTTCTCAGGCGTTTATGGATATTTTAAAAGAGTATTCTCCTGCAGTGGAACCCTATTCCATAGATGAGGCCTTTGTGGATATGACAGGAACCCGAAAGCTGTGGGGAGAGCCCCGGGAAGCGGCGCAGAAAATGAGAGAACAGATTCACCGGAAACTGGGATTTACGGTAAATATCGGCATTTCCGAAAATAAGCTTCTGGCCAAGATGGCAAGTGATTTTAAAAAGCCGAACCAGGTACACACCCTCTGGAAAAAAGAAATTCCGTCAAAGATGTGGCCTCTGCCGGTAAGAGATTTGTTTTTTGTGGGAAGGGCCACAGAAAGAAAGCTGAGGGCTCTTGGCATTTATACCATTGGAGAATTAGCCCGCACTGATCCCGGACTTTTAAAAAGCCATTTAAAAAAGCACGGAGAAGTCATATGGGCCTTTGCAAACGGGAAGGATGTCTCTCTTGTGCAGCCTAATCCACCGGAGCAGAAAGGATATGGGAACAGCACCACCATTGCCTTTGACGTAACGGATCCTTCCACTGCCAGACTGGTGCTGTTGGGGCTGGCGGAAACCGTGGGAGCCAGACTGAGAGCGGATCGGGTGCAGGCAGGAGGCATTTCAGTAGGAATTAAAAGTTATGATTTGCAATATGCCAGCCATCAGATGACGCTGGAAAATGCCACCAATATGACGGGAGAGATTCACCATTATGCCTGCTGTCTCTTTGAACAGCTGTGGGACGGAAGGCCTATCCGGCATCTTGGAATCCATACCAGCCGTATCAAAGAGCAGATGCCGGTAAGACAACTGGAGCTGTTTTCTTTTAAAAACTATGAAAAAGTGCAGCGGGCGGATGTGATGGTGGATCACATCCGCAGGCGCTATGGAATCGACGCAGTACAGCGGGCTGCTTTTCTGGGAAATAACCGGAGGATTGATCATATGTCAGGAGGAATTTCCAGGGAAAAAAGGACGGTTGATTACAGCAGGGTAAAAATCGGATAAACAGGAGAAACAGATATGGGGATGGGAATTGGGATAAACAATCAGAAGCCTGACGCCGGGCCAAATCGCAGAAGGCAGGAAGAGATTGCCTGCGGCATATGGTTTACCAGCCGGGGAGAGATTCTGCCTCAGAAATTGAAATTTCAGAATCAGGAAGGAGAAATACAGTGCATTGATAATATCCGGGTGATAACAAAAGAGAAAAAGTACTACTGCGGAATTTCCACCTTTGTTTATTTTTGCAGTACCCGCCTCCAGGACAGAGAATATTTATTCTATCTGTATTATTATCCGGAGCAGTGTAAATGGACTCTGTCCTGGAATGGCTGAAAAGGAGGGATTAGGAACTGCTGTCAGCCCCACGGTTTTTTTGCTTCTTTGCAAATAAGAAGAAACAGATGCCGCCGATTACGGCCACCAACAGTTCCGTTGCCGGGAAGGTACACCAGATTCCCACAATTTTGCCGATGGCAGATAAAAGGAAGGCCATGGGAATCAGTACGATAAAACCACGGAGAAAGGAAATTATATGGGCCGGAAGAGCGAACTCCATGGAAGTAAAGTAAGCGCATAAAATAATATTAAATCCGGCAAACAGACAGCCGGTAAAGTAGATTCTTAAACCAGGGACAGCGATTTCCTGCAAAAGAGGATTCTGTTCGCTGTTAAAAACGGCGGTAATCGGTTCTGCTCCCAGATAAACGAAGGCGTAGACGCTGATGGAGATCGCAGCCATGGTAATCAGGGCGTAACGTAAAACAGAACGCATATTGGATGTATTTCCGGCTCCGTAGTTCTGGCTGAGAAGGGGCTGGATTCCCTGAGCGATTCCTGTGTAAATGGAAATTACCACCAAAGAGAGGTTGGCAATGACCCCATAAGCGGCTACTCCCACATTGCCTTCCAGTCCCAGAATCAGCAGATTAAACAGGATAATAACAATTCCGGAAGAAACCTCTGTAATCAGAGAAGGAAGTCCCCCGGAGAGAATCATCAGACAGAGATGTCTGGTAACGGGGCATTTTTTTAAGGCAAACTGGTTCTGTCCTTTGAAAAAGTAAGGGGAAAGAACCAGCATACTGATTACAGGCGCAAGTCCGGTGGCCAGTACGGCTCCCAGGATTCCCATATTTAAGGGGAACATAAAAACATAATCCAATACGATGTTGGAAAAACTTCCGATTAACATAGCTGCCATGGAACGCTGAGGCGCCCCGTCGTTTCGTACAAAGGCCAGAAGCAGATTGTTCATCATAAACATGGGAGCAAACAGTAAAATAACACGGAGATAAGTTTTCGTCATATCAAAAACAGCAGCATCTGCGCCCAGGATACCTGTAAGCCATCCGCTTCCTGCGATTCCCGTCAGAAAGAAGAAAGAGGAAACCAGAGCAGTGAGTAAAAAGGCAGTGGTAAAGGCCTGATTGGCTGCTTTTTTATTTTCCTGACTTTTGGAAATGGCATATTTGATTCCTCCGCCGATTCCGATCATAAGTCCGCTTCCATGGATGAAGCTGTAAACGGGGATGGCCAGATTCAGGGCGGTCAGCCCATTGGCTCCCAGGGCCTTTGAGATGAAGAATGTATCTGCCAGGATATAACAGGACAGACCCAGCATTCCCAGTACATTTAAAGAAGAATAGCGGATAAAATCTTTCAAACAGTTTTTGTCATTTTTCACAGAAAATTCCTCCCGATAAATACGTATCATTTGACGCCTGCCAAAAGTCTGCACGGCAGAAAAAAACGTCTCCATATCTGTTCCTTCTATGGCCTAATGGAACAGACTGAGACGTTACCCGGCGGCAATTCAATAATTTCACATAGAAAATAGCACACAGAACCGGAAAAGTCAAGAGAAGACTTTTGCTTTAGAATTGATTTTCCCATTTTCCTGTAGTAAGATAGTTTTATCTACGGCAGTAAGCAAAAGAGAGGAAAACGATATGTCATTAGAAAGAGTTAAGAACTATTTTGAAACGGTTGGTTTAGGAGAGCGGGTTTATGAACTGAATGAATCCAGCGCAACTGTAGCAGAGGCAGCCATGGCAGTGGGATGTGAACCGAAAGAAATTGCAAAGACCCTGTCTTTTCTGGTAAATGATCAGGCGGTGCTGGTAGTTGCAGCCGGGGATGCGAAGGTAGATAATAAAAAGTATAAAGATTTCTTCCAGGTGAAGGCAAAGATGATACGTCCGGATCAGGTAGAAAACTATGTGGGTTATGCACCGGGCGGGGTATGTCCTTTTCTGATTCCGGAACAGGTAAAGATCTATCTGGACGTTTCTATGAAACGTTTTGACTGGGTTTATCCTGCAGCAGGCAGTTCCAACAGCGCAGTCAGACTGTCTCTGGAAGAGCTGGAACAGCATTCCCATTATGTGCAGTGGATCGATGTATGCAAAGGCTGGGAATAGATTCTAATACAAATGAAATCAGAAATACAAATGAGGCAGAGATACTAGATGCAAAAACAATATACGGGTTATTACAGACAAATCGGAGCCAAGATTAAATATTACAGAGAACGAAAGGGAATCAGCCAGTTAAAACTGGCGGAGCTGGCAGGTATCAGCAGGACGCATATGAGTAATCTGGAGGCTCCTCATATGGACAAGGCTGTTTCCCTGGAAACGCTGATGAATATTGCAGATGTTTTAGAAGTTCCGCTGAGAGATTTTTTCGATTTTGAACAGTAAGGAGTAAAACAGTGACAAGAAAAGAAATGGTATTGTATTACAGTCCGGCCAGGACAGGACATAATGCGAAATTTAAAGGAACTCTTGTGAGAATGGGGATTCAGATTCGGAATATAGAGTCCGGACAGTTCCATCAGAAAGTAGGGTATCTGGCAGGAATACCGGGATATGGAGAAGAACCTTCCGGTGCAGAAAAAGGGGAGATTCCGGAAGAGATGCTGGTTATGAAAAACTTTACCCAAAGGAGAATGGAAGAGCTTCTTTTTCAGTTAAAGAAGGCGAAGATTCCCCCGATTCCCATGAAGGCGATGATAACCGAAACCAATGCGGACTGGACGTTTTATGAACTGTACCGGGAAATTTCCAGAGAGCATGAGCGAATGACGGCAAAAAAGGCCAAAGTGATCAGAATCGAAGAACCGGATTTCGGATGCGAAGGCAGGCCGGAGAAAGATGCGGTTATGGATAAAGTGATTCTGCAGTGGGTGGACAGCAAAGAAGAATTTGTGACAGAAGCTGAGGAGGCAGAGCTGTTAAGAGCACAGATCAATGAGGGAGACGAAGTACTTGTAACCTGCAAAGGAAGAATCCTTACAGAAAGGGATGAGGAAACTTTCCGGCATTGACAGGAAAATTTTCCCATGCTATAATCAGTCTGATTACGAGTTAGTTTTGATTAACTAAAGAGAAAGACGAAAGGAGAAAGATTTCAATGGATTTTTTAAAGAATGAAAAAACATTATGTTTTCTGGGCGGACTTGCGGCTGCCGTTGTGGGAGGCAAGGTGTTAAAATGGGACAAAACGCGCAAAGCCTGTGTAAAAAGTCTGGCCAAAGGCATGAAGTTTCAGCAGGATGCAAAAGAAGTTTTCCAGAACATGAAAGAAGAAGCAGAGGACATCTGCTACGATGCCAAACAGGAGGCGCAGGCAGCACGGGCGTCTGAAGAGTAAGAGGCTGTTTTATGAAATATAAAATTGTCTATGACAGACCGGGACGCCTGCGCCTCAGGGCGGGATCCGGAATCTTTACAAAAGAGCAGGGATATTATTTATCGGAAATCCTGCTGAAGAAAGCAGGAGCCCAAAGAGTAGAAACCTCCTATATGAATGGAGGGATTTTAATTTATTATCCGGAAGACAGACGCAGTGAGATTTTAACATTTATTGAGCAGACGGATGCGGCCAGTCTTCTGGAAGGGAAGCCTCAGCAGGAAGATACTCTGAGAGAAGTACGGGATCACTTCCAATGGGAACTGGCGAAAATACTGGGGAGAAAATATATTATCAGCCGTTTTCTTCCTTTCCCGGTCAGAGCCGGATTGATTACTTTTCGTGCATGCAGGTATTTCCTGAAGGGACTTCAGTCTTTAGGAAAGGGACGTCTGGATGTAGCTGTTTTAGACGCCACGTCCGTGACCACAGCGATTGTACGGCAATCGTTTACTACGGCTTCTTCTATTATGATGCTTTTGAACATCACAGAACTTCTGGAGGATTATACCAGGAAAAAGACGAAGCTGGCTCTCAGCCAGAGTCTGGCCCTGAACGTGGATAAAGTCTGGGTGCTGCGGCAGGGAGAAGAAGTTTCCATTCCGATTTCCAGAGTGGAAGTGGGAGATGAAATACAGGTTCGCTCCGGGCTGGTAATCCCTCTGGACGGAACCGTCGTTGGAGGAGAGGCTCTGGTAAATGAGTCTACGATGACAGGAGAGCCCCATGCCGTCCGCCGTGCTGCGGGAAGCAGTGTCTATGCAGGAACGGTAGTGGAAGAAGGGATGCTGACGGTGAAAGTCCGTACACTTGCCAACGATACAAGGCTTCAGAAGATAGCAGAAATGATTGATACCTCGGAGTCTTTAAAAGCAGGCGTGCAAAGCCGGGCAGAAGAGCTGGCGGATTCGATTGTCCCTTATAGCTTCTTAACTTCTCTGCTTACGCTGGCAGTGACCAGAAATGTAACAAAAGCAGTATCGGTTCTGATGGTTGATTATTCCTGTGCGATGAAACTTTCCATTCCCATTTCCGTTATTTCCGCCATGCGGGAAGCAGCCAACCGGGGAATTATGGTTAAGGGAGGAAAATATCTGGAAGCCTTTGCCAAGGCAGATACCATTGTGTTTGACAAAACAGGAACGCTGACAGACGCCTGTCCTAAAGTGGCTAAAATTATTCCTTTCGGAGAGTATGAAGAACGGGAAGTCTTAAAGATTGCCGCCTGTCTGGAAGAACATTTTCCTCACAGTATGGCAAAAGCCATTGTCCGCCATGCGGAAAAAGAACAGGTTTTTCATAAAGAAGAACATGCGGAAGTGGAATACGTGGTAGCCCACGGGATTTCTTCTATGCTTTATGGGAGACGGGTTCTGATTGGCAGCGCCCATTTCATCTTCGAGGATGAGAAGGTGATGCTGTCTTCCGAAGAAGAAGAGATTCTGGAACGGGAAGTAGAAGGGTATTCGGCAGTCTACCTGGCTGTGGGGGAAAGACTTGCGGGGATGATCTGCATTGAAGATCCAGTACGGCAGGAGGCGAAAGAAGTTGTTGCCGGCCTGAAAAATCTGGGAATCCGTCATGTGATTATGCTGACCGGCGACGGAGAGGCAGTGGCCAGAACGGTGAAAGAAAGGCTTGGGATTACACGATACCGGGCGCAGGTGCTGCCGGAAGACAAGGCTTCTGTTATTGAAGAGATAAAAAAAGAAGGCCATACAGTGATTATGGTAGGGGACGGCGTCAACGATTCTCCGGCTCTGGCGGCTGCTGATGTATCTGTAGCTATGAAAGAAGGCTCAGATATAGCAAAAGAAGTAGCAGATGTAACCCTTTTGTCCGCCAGCCTGAGAGAACTTGTAACCCTGCGGGTATTAAGCCAGTCACTGATGAAAAGAATCAGCAGGAATTACCATTTTATTTTAGGATTTAATACGATGTTAATCCTGGGAGGAATCCTGGGAATCTTAACGCCCTATGCATCGGCGCTGCTCCATAATTTGTCCACTATGGGGATCAGCGGGGTCAGTATGCTGCCCTGCCTAGAGGAGAAAAGAGACGAAAAAAAGATTGACAGATAATGGAAGAGTCTATATAATATTTATAAATCCGCATGAAGAAATGCGGATTTATAAATAAATATAAGTTAGTGAATACTAACTATAAAAAGGATATAAAGGTTCTTAAATCCCTTTTTCTTACATAGATAGTTAGATATAACTAACTTTAGAAAGTGAGGAAACGATGATAGAAAAATATCTGATTGAATATTGTTCTCCGACTCTGGCGAGACTGAAAACTGCAAATTTATTCAGCATTTCCTATACAGACAGAGAAGAGCTTTCCAGTCAGATTTCCATCTGTAATCAGCAGCTCAATGAGAAGGGAATCTATGTTACTATTCTCAGAATGGGAGGAGAAAAAGCCCTGATTTATGTATATCGAAAATCAAGACTGGAGAAAGAATTACAGGGCAGGGAAACATCGGAGTTTCTCGCTTCCTATGGCTATGAGGAATTTACAGCGGCTTATGCCATTGCCAGACTTCGGGAGCGATTTTCCAAAAGAGAAGATTTTCCCCATGAAATCGGAGTTTTTTTAGGGTATCCCCTGGGAGATGTGAAAGGATTTATTCAGCATCAGGGGCGGCATTATAAATGTGCAGGATGCTGGAAGGTATACCAGGATGAGGGCGAAGCCAGAAAACTGTTTGGAAAATTCCGAAAATGCCGGGCAGTTTATCAGGAACTGTTTCAAAAAGGAAAGTCTGTTTGGCAGCTGACTGTGGCTGCTTAACATAAAATATATTTTAGAAAGAAAGGGTAATAAAAATGAGTAAAGTTGCGGTAGTTTATTGGAGTGGGACAGGAAACACAGAAATGATGGCTCAGAAAGTTGCAGAAGGGGCGAAAGAAGCAGGGGCAGAAGTCAGCGTATTTACAGCGACAGAGTTCAACAGCCAGATGATGGATGACTATGATGCAATTGCTTTCGGATGCCCTTCCATGGGAGCGGAAGAGCTGGAAGAGGATGAATTTGAACCCATGTTCAGCAGCTGTGAATCCAAACTTTCCGGTAAAAAAATCGCCTTATTCGGTTCCTACGGATGGGGAGACGGGGAATGGATGGATACCTGGACCCAAACCTGCAAAGATGACGGCGCCAATCTGGCGTGCGACAGTGTCATCTGTAACGAAGAACCGGATGAGGAAGCCCAGGAAGCCTGCATGAATTTAGGCAGGGCTCTGGCATAACAGGGAGGGACTGCTGCGAAAAATCTTCGCAGCAGCCCCTCCCTTTTTCTTTACTGTATTTTATCCAGATGCAAAGTTGTGGAATATTTGGCGTTTGCCTTTAAGAGAGTTTCCCATTTCTCTTCCTGAGGTTTGTTTTCATTGTTGTTATAACGTTCTTCTCCCTTTAATTCATCCATATACTGTACATAATCCAGGATGAAAATCTGTATGGTGGAAATGTCACGATCCTGGATGGCGAAATTATTGGTACTGCTGTCAGACTCATTATAGGGAAGTCTGTTTCCGTCAGCGTCCAGGGCCACCAGGAAGAAGTTTCCCATTTGGTCTTCCGGATATTGTCCGGTGATTTCCAGTTCATAAGGAGTTAAAAGAATACTTTCAATTCCCAGACCGGCGTCATTGACGTCATTTACTTCTATGAGCTGTGTACGGGAGGTATCTACGGTAACAGGAATGTCAAAGTTCCAGGAACCCTGATAGATGTAATACTGGTGATCGTTGGGAATCGTGTCCCAGGAAGAATCTCTCTGTGCCATCAGCTGCGCCCACTCTTCGTCCGACATAGCTTCCAGTTCTTCTTGTGTATATCCGCTGTCCCATACTTCCGGATTCTGTTTGAATCCGTAAATCTGCTCTATATCAAGCCCTATGGAGAAAGAAGAGGGAAGTTCTCCTTCTGCGGCATCCTGCAGATCCAGACGGAGAATACAGGAATAGGTCTGATCATCCAGGAAGCGTCCTTCCAGGTTGTAAATATGAGACGGATCTTCCGGGGAGGCACCGAAGTCATAAGTGGTATCGGCTGTCATGGAAATGGAGGGATTTCCCTGCTGATTGATAAGAATATCCGGGAAATCTGTCTCTGATTCCATAAGCATGGTAATGTAAGCTGCCTGCTGATTGGCATAAATTTCAGATAAAGTAACGGTCAGACCATCGGAGGTCTGAGTAAATGCAGCAGGGGTGGCGGAAACGGCGCTTCCGGTTGCTGCAGCCGGATCTGATTCCGGTTCTTTCTCTTCCAGTGAAACAGCTACATCAGAAAAGTTTCCGAAAAAGCTTACCTGTTCCTGCAGACGCTCAAAGAGATGTCCTACCAGGGGCAGGTCTTTGGCCATTACCGGATTGGAAATGCAGAAAAGGCAGGCGAAGAGAAAAACAGCCGCTGCAGATGCAAAACCAATACTGCAGACTTTCATTCGGCGCAGGGAAGCCGGAGGTTTTTCCTGGGTAATCTGTTTTGCTTCGATTTTGCGGAAGGCCTGGTTGGCCTTTTCCTGTACAACCTGTGGTATTTCTGTTTCTTTATGGAAAAATTCTTTCAATTCCTGATCTTTTTGATTCATACGTGTTCCTCCTTTAAGGTATAAGAATTTAACAGCTTTTTGCGTCCCCGCTGCAGGCGGGATTTTACCGTACTTTCTTTTAAACCGAGAATATCTGCGATGTCTCTGATACGGAATTCTTCCAAATAGTATAAAAGAAAGATGGATTTGGTCTCTTCATCGAAACCGGACAGAAGCTGTTCCCACTCCAGCGTCTCATAATTTTCTTCGTAGACGGGAGTCTCGGGAAGCTGTTCCAGAAGATGGAGCCGGCTTCTCTGATGAAGAATATCTTTGCAGTGATTAATCAGGATGCGGGTCATCCAGGTTTTAAAGTAACGATTCTGCCGTAAGGAAGGCAGGTGTTCAAAACAGGAGAGGATGGTTTCCTGTATGGCGTCAGCCACATCCTCGTCATGGCGCAGATAAGCCCGGGAAATCTTATACATACTCTCCATGTGCTGATTCATTAATTTACAAAAAGCATCGGAATCTCCTTTCTTGGCTTTTCGTATCAGAAGTTCAGACATATATTATCCTCCTGTATTTGGCAGCCGGCCGGCTTTTATTTGTTACTACTTATTAGACAGATAAAAACAGGAAAAAGATGCATAGATGATACTTTTTTTGTTTATAAATGGATTATATCGTAAATTTGTAAAGGATGTTCACAAATGCGCCATAATTCTCTGTTATAGTTTAGGGAAAGAATGGAAGAACGAGGAGGCAGAACAGGTATGGAAGCCCTGAAAATATTAGTGGTAGATGATGAAAGCAGAATGCGTAAGCTGGTAAAAGATTTCTTAATGAAGAAAAATTTTGAAGTTCTGGAAGCCGGGGACGGAGAAGAGGCAGTGGATCTGTTTTTTCAGCAGAGAGATATTTCCTTAATTATCCTGGATGTGATGATGCCGAAGATGGACGGCTGGCAGGTATGCAGGGAAATCCGGAGACATTCCAAGGTGCCGATTATCATGCTTACAGCCAGAGGCGATGAAAGAGATGAGCTGCTGGGATTTGAGCTGGGAGTGGATGAGTATATTTCCAAACCTTTCAGCCCGAAAATTCTGGTTGCCCGGGTAGAAGCCATTTTGCGGCGTACCGGCCAGGGAGAAATGGGAGATGTGATAAGCGCAGGGGAGATTGTTCTGGATAAATCCGCTCATATGGTGACTATGAAAGGAAATCCGGTGGAACTCAGTTATAAGGAATTTGAACTTCTGGCGTATTTTATGGAAAACCAGGGAATTGCCCTTTCCAGGGAAAAGATTTTAAATTCCGTATGGAATTACGACTATTTCGGTGATGCCAGAACTATTGATACACATGTAAAGAAACTGCGCTCAAAGCTGGGAGAGTGCGGAGAATATATTAAAACGGTATGGGGAATGGGGTATAAATTTGAAATCGAATCATAAGAAAACACAGGATTCCCTGAACAGGCTGACGCCCCATTCCCTCCGGTATCAGATTACAGTGATATTTCTGGGACTGTTTTTACTGTCCATCGCTTCTATAATTATCATTAACGGATTTTTTCTGGAGGATTACTATGTAAGTAAGAAAACAGAGTCGCTCTTACAGGCGTTTAACAGTCTTCAGGAGTATCGGGAGGAAGAGGGAGAGATTCCGGATCAATGGTATCAGACCAGTCAGAAGAAGAATCTGACCTGGGTTATTGTGGATTCCCAGTCGGGAGCTGCCGTCGCCGGAGTGGGACAGGACATCAGCCAGCAGGCGGCCCGTCTTTTCGGTTATATTTATAACATTGACAGGACGAGCCCGGAAGTCTTAGAGAAAACAAGCACCTATATTATACAGAAAAACAGGGACAGCTTTGCAGGGATGGATTATCTGGAAATCTGGGGGATTTTAAACAACGGAGACTACTGTATGGTTCGTTCCCCTCTGGAGAGCATCCGGGAAAGCGCCAATATTTCCAATGGATTTTACTTCTATGTGGGAATTATGATTATCTTTCTGGGGATTGTGATTATCTGGATGGTGACTAAACGGATCGCAAGACCCATCAGCGAGCTGACGGCTCTTTCTGTGCGAATGTCTGAACTGGATTTCGACGCCAGGTATCAAAGCCGCGCCGGCAATGAGATTGATGTGCTGGGAGAGAATTTTAACCGGATGTCCGAGCAGTTGGAACATACGATTTCTGAGCTGAAATCCGCTAATAACGCTCTTCGGAAAGACATCGAAGATAAAGTGAAAATTGATGAAATGAGAAAAGAGTTTTTATATTATTTTTCTCATGAACTGAAAACACCCATTGCCCTGGTACAGGGATATGCGGAAGGTTTAAAAGAAAATATTTCAGAAGATGCAGAGAGCAGAGAATTCTACTGTGATGTCATTATGGACGAAGCCGCTAAGATGAATAAAATGGTAAGAAATCTGCTGACCTTAAATCAATTGGAATCCGGCCAGGATATGGTGACCATGGAGCGGTTTGATCTTGTGGAGCTGATACGGGGAGTCATTCAGTCTTCCGACATTTTAGTACAGCAAAAAGAAGCCACCGTGATTTTTGAAGAAACGAACCCGATCTCTGTCTGGGCCGATGAATTTAAGGTGGAAGAAGTAGTCACCAACTATTTTACCAATGCCTTAAATCATCTGGAAGGAGAGAAAGAAATCGAAATTAAAATTACGGAATATGGGGAAAACCAGGTGAAGGTTCATGTGTTTAACACGGGAAAAACGATACCTGAAGAAGATCTTCCTAATTTATGGAACAAATTTTATAAGGTAGATAAGGCCAGAACCCGGGAATACGGAGGCAGCGGAATCGGCCTGTCCATTGTAAAGGCGATTATGGAATCCTTCCATCAGGAATACGGTGTCATAAATTACGATAATGGGGTGGAATTCTGGTTTACGTTAGATAGAAAGTAGAAAAAAGGGAATGGCTGTAAAAACGTTTTGCAACCATTCTCTTTTTGCGTTATACTATTATATTAGTGAAATAGAGTATATGAGTAAAGGCTGTGAGATAAGATGATTGGAATTATTGATTATGATGCCGGTAATATTAAAAGTGTAGAGAAGGCGCTTGCATATCTGGGAGAAACTCCGGTAATTACCAGAGATCCCGGAACCCTTCTGAAGGCAGACAAGGTGATTCTGCCGGGAGTGGGAAGCTTTGGCGATGCCATGGAAAATCTGAAAAAGTATGAGCTGATTCCTGTGATTCATGAGATTGCAGAAAGAGGAACTCCCTTTCTGGGAATCTGCCTGGGACTGCAGCTTCTGTTTGAGAGAAGCCAGGAGAGCCCCGGCGTTTCCGGACTTGGCTTATTAAAGGGAGAAATTCTGCGTATTCCCGATTCTCCGGGACTGAAAATTCCCCATATGGGATGGAACTCCCTTCATCTGCAAAATGGAGGAAGGCTTTTCAGGGAAATTCCGGAAGACAGTTATGTATATTTTGTGCATTCGTATTATCTGAAGGCAGAAGAGCCTCAGATAGTTAAAGCAGTAACCGAGTATAGTACCTGTATCCATGCAGCAGTGGAAAAAGACAACATTTTCGCCTGCCAGTTTCATCCGGAAAAAAGCAGCGCCACAGGACTTCGGATTCTGAGAAATTTTGCAGAGCTAAAAGGAGGAAGAGACTGATGTTTACGAAACGGATTATTCCCTGTCTGGATGTAAATCAGGGAAGAGTGGTAAAAGGCGTAAACTTTGTAGACCTGCAGGATGCAGGAGATCCGGTGGAGATTGCCAAGGCCTATGACGCAGCCGGAGCAGACGAGCTGGTCTTTCTGGATATTACGGCCTCCAATGAAGGAAGAAAAACAGTGGTTGACATGGTAAGAGAAGTGGCCGCCAATGTATTTATTCCCTTTACGGTAGGAGGAGGAATCCGAAGCGTGGAGGATTTCCGGACCCTTCTGCGGGAAGGAGCGGACAAGATCTCTGTGAATTCTTCAGCCATTGACCGGCCGGCGCTGATTACAGAAGCAGCCAATAAATTCGGAAGCCAGTGCGTGGTAGTAGCCATTGACGCCAAGAGAAGAACCGACGGAGGCTGGAATATTTATAAACACGGCGGGCGGCTGGATACGGAAATAGACGCCGTAACCTGGGCAAAACAGGCAGAGAGCCTGGGCGCAGGAGAAATCCTTCTGACCAGCATGGACTGCGACGGAACCAAGGCCGGGTACGATTTGGAACTGACCCGTTCCATTGCAGAGGCAGTATCCATTCCTGTTATAGCTTCCGGAGGCGCCGGAAACCTGGAAGATTTTTATGATGCATTTACAGAGGGAAAAGCAGACGCCGCTCTGGCAGCTTCCCTGTTTCATTATAAAGAACTGGAAATCCGGCAGGTGAAAGAATACCTGGCTGAAAGAGAAATTTCCGTCAGACTTTAACAACAGATAAATCCCCAAAAAGGGAATTTGAGTAAGGAGAGAAGTATGGGAGAAATACAGGGACAATGGCTGGAAGCCTTAAAAGAGGAGTTCGGGAAGCCCTATTATGCAGATTTATACCGGACAGTGACAGAGGAATATAAGACAAAGACGATTTTTCCGCCGGCACAGGATATGTTTAACGCCTTTGACTTTACCCCTTTAGAGAAAGTAAAAGTGGTGATTCTGGGACAGGATCCCTATCATAATTACGGACAGGCCCACGGACTTTGCTTTTCCGTAAAAAAAGGCGTGGCGATTCCTCCCTCTTTAGTGAATATTTATCAGGAACTTCATGATGATCTGGGATGTTATATTCCCAGCCACGGATATTTGGAAAAATGGGCAAGACAGGGCGTACTGCTTTTAAACACCGTGCTGACGGTCAGAGCCCATCAGGCCAATTCTCACAGAGGAATTGGCTGGGAAGAATTTACCGACGCGGCAATTAAAGCCCTTAATGAACAGGATCGCCCCATAGTCTTTATGTTATGGGGAAGACCTGCCCAGACGAAAAAGGCAATGCTTCATAATCCGAAGCATCTGATTCTGGAAGCGCCTCATCCCAGTCCCTTTTCAGCCAGCAGAGGATTTTTCGGATGCAGGCATTTCAGCCAGGCTAACCGGTTTCTGGAAGAAAACGGGCTGACCCCCATTGACTGGCAGATAGAGAATCATTAAGAAAGGAAGGCACAATGAGTAAGA
>ERZ1643250.1929-NODE-1929-length-16470-cov-4.586049_pt1 | contig 16470 bp, 16 predicted proteins | sample MGYA00579262_ERZ1643250 | MGnify/ENA primary metagenome ERZ1643250 (study PRJEB29033, sample SAMEA4952265) | chicken gut metagenome | biome: Broiler Chicken; feature: Gastrointestinal Tract; material: Caecum | place: Ireland | collected 2018 | study: Broiler... | reverse complement strand
CCAGCCCTCTGTCCGGGCCGCGAACCGCGGCCCGGAGACAACAGCGCTGTCCCCGGAATCTTTCCCCGCTCTGTCCTCTTCCGGGCGGTCTAAGTCTCCGGAAGCACCATTTGGATTCAGCGCTCTGATCTCCAGAATCTGATTTCCCAGAGCCAGCTTCACGCCTAGGCGCTCCGCTTCCATCCGAAGCGCGTCCGCCACGGAAGAAGCCTGATCACTATAGGGGTAAAGATAACCGTTTCTGCTCTTTGCGCAGACCCCCAGCCGCTCAAAAAAACGCAGTGTATCAGGAAGGCCGAAGTTTCCAAATACCGTCCGGGCAAAGCCCGGCTCCCCTCCCCGGTAGCAGGCCTCGTCCTGATTTTCATTGGTCAGATTGCAGCGTCCGTTCCCTGTGACCAGGATCTTCTTGCCCACCTGGCGGTTCTTCTCCAGAAGCGTCACCTTCGCCCCCTGCTCTGCCGCCGCAATGGCCGCCATCAGGCCCGAGGCCCCGCCTCCAATCACCAGCACCCTTCTCATGACAGCTTCACCAGTCCGGCATCCGCAAGCTTCTGCAGAGACATGAGAATTCCCAGCTTGGCATGGGGCCAGGTCAGGCCCCCCTGAAAATACACCGCATAGGGCGGCTTGATGGGGCCGTCCGCGGAAAGCTCAATGGAAGAGCCCTGCACGAAAGCTCCTGCCGCCATAATCACGTCGCTGTCATAGCCCGGCATGGCCCAGGGCTCCGGAGTCACATAGCTGTCCACCGGAGCGGCCGCCTGAATCCCCTGGCAGAACGCAATGACGCCCTCCGGTTTTCCAAAGGTGACAGCCTGAATAATGTCGTGGCGGCTCTCCGTTCCATTCGGGATCACAGCAAAGCCCAGCTTTTCATAAATATTGGCCGCGAAAATCGCGCCTTTGAGCGCTGCGGCCGTCACTGTGGGAGCCAGGAAAAATCCCTGGTAAAAACTCTGCATCACGCCCAGGGAAGCTCCCACCTCTTTTCCGAGTCCCGGCGAAGTCAGACGGTAAGCCGCGTTTTCCACATACTCCTCTTTTCCCACAATGTAACCGCCGATGGGCGCAAGTCCGCCGCCCGGATTCTTGATCAGAGAGCCGACACAAAGATCCGCCCCCACGTCTGTAGGCTCAATGCGCTCTACGAATTCTCCATAGCAGTTGTCCACCATGCAGATCACGTCCGGCCTTCTCTCCTTAATAAATGCGATCAGCTCTCCGATCTGTCTTACGGAAAAGGTCGGGCGGGTCTGATAGCCTTTGGAGCGCTGAATGGTCACAAGCCTGGTCTTCTCATTCAAAGCCGCCTCAATGGCCGGATAGTCAAAGCTTCCGTCCTCCTTCAGCTCTACCTGCCGGTAGGACACGCCATACTCCGCCAGCGAACCGTTGGAGGGCCGGATTCCGATAACCTCCTCCAGCGTGTCATATGGCTTTCCCACCGGGGAAAGCAGCTCGTCTCCGGGACGGAGGTTGCCGGAGAGAGCCACCGCCAGCGCGTGGGTTCCGCAGGCGATCTGCGGACGCACCAGAGCGGACTCCGCGTGAAAGGCCGCCGCGTAGACCTCTTCCAGCTTCTCCCGTCCCAGATCATTGTAGCCGTAGCCGCTGGTCGCCGCAAAACAGGCTGCCTCTACCCGGGCCTTCTGCATGGCTCCCACCACCTTCAGCTGATTGTACTCGGCTGTGGCGTCAATGGCCTCAAACCGTTCCTTCAGCGTCTTTTCAATCTCCTGGCCGAACCCATAGACCTCCCTGCGGATGCCAAGCTCCCGGTACATCTCTTCCGTCTGTGTATATTCTGTCTGTGTATTTTCCGTCCGTATATTCTCTGTCTGTGTCATTCCTGTCTCCATCGTCTCTGTCTCCCTTTCCATCTTTCTTTGTTTTTCTGCCCTCAGCTGACAAGAGCCTGCGCGTCCCTGCCAGCCGAAGGACACTCTGATCTATGAAATAATTCCTTTTTCTCTTAATACCTGCAGCATAGATTCCAGAATTGCTGCCTCGTCATAGTGATACTGCTGCTTGTCTATCCATACCACATCCCTCTCCCGGCGGAACCAGGTCAGCTGGCGCTTGGCAAAGTGCCGGGTATCCCGTTTCAGAATCCGCACCGCCTCATCCAGGGAGCATTCTCCGTCCAGAAAAGAAAGCAGCTCCTTGTAGCCCAGTCCCTGCATGGAAACCATACCCCGGCGGAGTCCTTCCTCTTTCAGCCTCTCCACCTCCTGAAGCAGGCCTTCCTCCATCATCTGATCCACCCGGGCATCGATCCGTTCATAGAGCCGTCCTCTTTCGTCATTCAACACGAAATACGCAAAATTGTAAGGCGATTCTTTGGCTTTCTGTTCCTCATTGTGCTCGGAGATTCTTTTTCCGGTCAGCCGGTAGAATTCCAGCGCCCGGATCACACGCTTCACATTATGGGCATGAATTTCCTCCGCTGCCTTCGGATCTGCCTTAGCCAAAAGAGCATGAAGCCTTTCTCCACCCTCCCGGGCGGCCAGCTCTTCCAGCTCCGCGCGGATCTCTGTCTGCGCTTCATTTTCCGTAAAATCTATATCGTAGAGCAGCGCCTGAATATAAAAGCCGGTGCCGCCCGCCACAATGGGAATATGACCGTTTGCCCGAATCTTCCCCAGAGCCTCCTTTGCCAGCTGCTGGAACCGGACCACATGAAACTCTTCATCGGGCTCCAGTACGTCGATCAGATAATGGGGAACCCCCTCCATCTCCTCCGGGCGCACCTTGGCCGATCCGATATCCATGCGGCGGTATACCTGCATGGAATCTGCCGAAATGATCTCTCCGCCTATGGCATGAGCCAGAGCGATGGAAAGCTTTGTCTTTCCCACTGCCGTCGGCCCTGTAAGAATCACAAGAGGTTCCTTCTGCTTTTCCGTCATGGCCCTGCTCCTTTCCTTATCTTCTGCTGAATCTTTTCTATTTTAGTATTAAATGTCCGGGATTTCAACCAGAAATTTTCCTGCGCCGCAAAAACAAAAAGCGCCCTGCGGATGGCAGTCTTCCTGTCCGCACAGCGCCTTTACGCTTTACATTTCGTTTTATCTCTTTTTCTTTCTTTTTATCCTTTTCTACCCCTGCGTATACCGTGACAGGAACTGTCTCGTACGCTCTTCCCGGGTGTGCTCAAAGATCTCCTCCGGCGTACCCTCTTCCATGATCTTTCCCTCATCCATAAAGATCACCTTGCTGGCCACATCGTGGGCAAAGGCCATCTCATGGGTAACAATGATCATGGTCGTCTTCTGATCCGCCAGCTCTTTGATCACCTTAAGAACCTCTCCGGTCAGCTCCGGGTCCAGAGCCGAGGTGGGCTCGTCAAAGCAGAGAATATCCGGTTTCAGCGCAAGAGCCCGGGCAATCGCCACACGCTGGCACTGGCCTCCGGAAAGCTGGTGGGGATAATTATTCATCCGGTCGCCCAGCCCCATCTGTACCAGAAGCTCTTTTGCCTCTTCCTCGATCTCCTGATGGATCTCCTTTTTCCGGGCCTTGTAGTCCGGCTGCTCCTTTGCCAGAAGCTCTCTGGCCAGCATTACGTTGCCAAGGGCCGTATACTGGGGGAACAGGTTAAAGGACTGAAACACCAGGCCGAAATGAAGGCGTTTCTTCCGTATTTCTTCCTCCTGCTTTGTCTGGGGAACCGATGCGTCAAAAAGCACCTCCCCATTCACGCGGATTACGCCTGTATCCGGCTGCTCCAAGAAATTCAGGCAGCGTAAGAAAGTGGTCTTACCGCTTCCGGAGGAACCAATGATGGAAAGCACCTCACCCTTCTCCAGGGTAAATCCGATATCCTTCAGGACCTCTGTATCCTCAAAATTCTTACTGATATGTTCTACTTCCAGAATTGCCATCGTCTTCCGCCTCCTTACCTGAAATATTCCAGCTTCCGTTCCAGACGTCCCAGAAGAACCGTCATCACGCCGCTGAAAATCAGATAGTAAAAGGCCGTAAAAAACAGCGGCCAGATCACGCCGGAAATTCCCTGGGAACCCTTCATGAATGATTCTCCCGCCCAGATAATTTCCTGCAGCGCAATGGTAGTAGCCAGAGAAGTATCCTTTACCAGAGTTATAACCTCGTTGGACATGGGCGGCACAATACGCTTGATCATCTGCAGCAGCTTGACCTTGAAAAAGATCTGCCTGCGCGTCATGCCGAGCACCAGGCCGGCCTCCTCCTGCCCTGCCGGAACGCCCTGGATACCTCCCCGGTAGATCACCGAGAAATAGCAGGCGTAATTGATGATAAAGGCTACGGAAGCCGCTACAAAACGGCCGGCGTTTCCTCTCCAGATCTGATTGTGAAACACCAGACCCGGGAAGTAAAAGATGATCATGAGCTGGATCATAAGCGGCGTACCGCGTATGATCCAGACGATGATATTTGTCAGCCAGCTTAAGGGCTTAAACCGGGACATGGAGCCGAAGGCTATCACAAGCCCCAGAGGCACCGCGCCCACAAGCGTTACAAAAAACAGTTTCAGTGTCTGCAGAAAGCCAGCGTTCAGAGAACGGATGACGATCGGCAGCTGTTCCATTATCAGTTCCATTTGATTACTCTGCCGTTTCCTCAGCTGCAGTCTCCGCGTTCAGAAGCGCTGCCTGCACACCGTATTTTTCTGCCGTCGTCTGCATGGTTCCATTCTCATAGCACTGTGTGAAGAAGTCGTTCAGAACCGCTGCCAGATCAGAGCCCTGACGGAAGCCCACACCGTATTCCTCGCTGTTCAGGCTTACCGTATAAGTAAGATTATCGTAGCCGGTTCCCTCGCCTACCATAGCTGCCGCCATCAGAAGATCGATAACCGCCGCGTCAGAGGTGCCGGACGCTACCTCAAGAAGAGCGTCAGACTGGGCGGAAACCGGAGTATAATTCAAGCCGAGAGCGCTTACCTCTGCCTCGCCCGCGCTGCCTGCCTCTACCGCAAAGCTCAAATCAGACAGGCTTTCCACATCCTGATAGTCCTCAGCCACATCAGAGGGAACTACGACCACCTGAGCATTCATCAAGTATGGATCGGTGCACTCCATAGAGCTTGTCACTTCGTCTGTCAGCGTCATGCCATTCCATACGCAGTCGATGGCATTGCTGTCCAGCTCCAGAATCTTGCTGTCCCAGTCAATCTCAACAAATTCTGCCGTGATTCCCAGGCTTTCCGCAAAGGCATTGGCCAGATCCGCGTCAAAGCCAATCCACTCGCCATTCTCATCCATATAGTCCATGGGCTCAAAGTTCGTGATTCCCACTACCAGAGTTCCCTTCTCCAGCACATATTCCATATCGCTGGCCGCCTCAGAGGTATCCGCAGTCTCTTCTGTCTCTGCCGTATCCTCCGCATTCTCCGCAGCGTCTTCCGCCGCGTCCTCCGCGTCCGTGTTGGTCACAACTTCTTCGCTGGAAGAAGATCCGCAGCCCGCAATCATGGATGCTGCAAGGCAGCCGCACAGTAATAAGCTTAAAACTCTTTTTTTCATACTTTCCTCCCACTGCCGCATAGCGGCTGATTATTCCCGTATCCCGGTCCGGCACGGGTTTGTGCTTTCTTTCTCTACCAATTGGCCACTGTACCTTAGTAAAGTCACGAAGGCATTTTACCATACCGCCGGCTGTCTGTCAAGCAGAAAGGGGCGGGCCTTTGGGGACCCGCCCCTGCAGCTGCCGCTGTTCACTCTCTTTTCAGCAGCCTGCAAATCTGAATCAGCATCCTGCGCCTTCCCCGCTTAAGAATACCTTGTGTTCTTTTCGTATTCCCGTTCCAGCTCATACAGGCGGGCAGACAGATCCTGGGGCAGTAAGAAATGCTCCCCCGCTTCCTTTTCCAGCCGTTCATACTCTTCCGTCAGTTCCTCCAGCTGATCCCCGCGGATCTTCTGAAGCTCCATGGCTTCCTCAAAATCCTCGTCCGAAAGGCCCAGGCGCATGGCGCAGACATATTCCTTCAGCACGGCCGGGTCCTTCTGATACTGCCAGGAGGTCCGGAAGGCCTGAGCCGCCTTTCCAAACAGAAACAGACGGCAGCAGCAGACCCCAAGATTGTTCCAGACATGAGCATAAAACTCTACTCCCAGCCGCTCACTCTGCCGGATATCGAGAATCTTCTGATATTCATAGATAGCCGCCTGATAATTTCCTCCTACAAAATACTCATCCGCCCGGAGCTTCAGGCGTTCCTGCTCCTGGTAGGTATTCAGCACCTTCATTTTAGCCGTAAGCTGGGTAAGTTCCTCCTGGGAATAAAAATCCACGCTCCGGAGAATCGTCAGAACCATATTTTGAAGGCTGCCCCCGGCCTCCATGCCCTGCTGCAGCCGATCCGCCAGCTCCGGATTGTGCATCTCCGTACGGAGCCAGTCCCAGAGCCGTTGCCCCAGCATCTTTTTATCAACCAGATAAATATTTTCATACAGAAAATAGGCCAGTTCTTCCATGGAATAAATCCGGACTCCCATACTCTCGATGTAATAAGGGGTCTCCGCCGGTTCGTTTTTGCATATCATCACTGCTCCCATGGTTCATCCTCCTCTTCTTTCTCCACTGTCAGCCCGTCTTCCGCAAGGCTCCCACACAGACTCCGCGTTCTGTTTCAGCCTCCCAGATCCACCTCTTCCGTCCAGGTCAAATCCGAAGAAGGAAACAGTTCTCCGAACCCCAGATCGCTCACCTGCACCTGAAGTCTGTCCACGCTTAGGAATTCAGCCGATATGCGGAGTCTGGTGGCCCTGGGCGGCCTGTCCGGCAGGCCCGCCAGCAGCAGGCTCTCCTTCAGCGTATCTCCTGCCTGCATGGGCTTTAAGATAAACTCCACCACCGGCTCACTGCAGAGCAGCGCCTGGCACTCTGCTTTTGCCTCATACCAGCTTTCGCCCGCTTCCAGCAGAGTGTAGACAGCATTTCTGCCCGATCCGGGCGTGCGCAGACCCACATTATAAGAAATCTTATCTTCCCCCAGAAACACATAGGTTCTCTCTCCGGTCAGTCCCGCCTCCTGAGCTGCCCGGAAGCAGGCTCCTTTGGCAAAAAGATTATTGCCGGCGAACACTCTTCTTCCGCTGGCGCAGAGCACCCGGAGAGACTGCTCATACCACTTTTCCTCAAAGGCTTCTCCCACCAGAAACACAGAGGAAACCGGACGCTCGGAAAAAATAGCCTTTGCCATTCCAAGAAGAATCTCGTCCTTCTCTTCCGGCTGCAGGCCGGAAACAGGCTGCTTCCACTCCTCCTGGCTTTCCGTTCTCGCAAGAAAGGGCAGGGTGCGGGCATTCACATGCAGCGCGACTGCTTCCAGCAATTCTCCCTCACAGGAAAACAGCACTGTCTGATGCCTCCAGATCTCGCGGGACTGATTCAAGACGTAAGCGCAGTAGCTTTCCTGGCGGGTCTGCACATGAATCCTGCTTTCCGGCACCCCCATAATCTGCATGGTCATCTTCCGAATCTGCTCCACATGCTGCTCGGAAGCCTCTGCCACGGAAAACACCACTGCTTCCGCTTCATGGATTTTCCCATAAGGCTTTAAAAGCCGCATGGCCTTTTTCAGAAACAGCTCCAGGCTCTCTGTGGGAATTCTGTATTTTTCCGCTCCTGCCACCACTGAGATGGAGACGGGTTCCTTCGTCTTTTCATTCCAGCAGCAGATCTGCGAATATTCCTTTCCCAAATCGAAACCGACCACAAAGGCTCCCACTGCAATTCCTCCTTCTCTTTCGTCTTATTCTTCCATCTTGTTCTTCTGCCGTACTCTTCCGCCGTGTTCAGGACCTTATTTCAGGGAAAAAAGTGTCTCCACCAGAAAATTCTTTCTGGCGTACTCCCGCATCTTCTCTTCCAGCTCCGGAAGATCCCGTTCAGATAATATTCTTGCCATTTCGTAAATATCCGCGTACTTGGTTCCCGTAACCAGCTTCTCCTCATTTTCTTCCAGATAACTCCGGTCCGGAGTAGCCAGCTCGGTACCGTCTTCCTGAACTTCCGTGATAAACCAGGTCAGCCGCTCTCCGTAAAACAGCGTAAATTCCCGCACGAAAATGCCCGGCTCCACAGGATACAGCCGCTCTGCCACATAGCTGCAGCTGTTCTCCCGGGGTGTCTCGACCACATAATGAAGCACGACCTTATGGGAAGGATTGGTCCTGTATTCCACAAAAAATTTATCCTCCAGGAGATATGGCCTTCCCAGGCGCTTCAGCAGCGTCTTCATAAATCCAAACCGCATCTTTCTCCGTATGCAGCCCTCCAGCATATGCTCCGCGCGAATCCTCTGATGCTCATTCAGATGCCTGCGCTCCGACAAATCCTTCAGATATGCCAGGCCGCACACGTCCGCCAGATTTTCCTCCCAGGCTATGGCCTTTTCCATATACTCATAGGTTCCTTCCGGGGCAGGGCAGTCGCGTACAAAATCTTCATAAGCCAGCCAGGTAAGGTAAGCCCGGCTCACAAGACCGTCCCCGCCCAGGCTGTGATAATCCCGGAACACCTCAAAAGCACAGTCTCTCAGCTGCCCGGTAAACAGCATCTGACCCAAAAGACGCTCTTCCAGATCAAATACATTCAGCTCAAAGGCCCGGGCCTCCCTCCATATGGCCTCCATCACTTCCGCGGAACCATAATAGTAGCCGGCCAGATATTCCAGAACGCTTTCATTGTATATATGATTCTGGAACACAAAAAGACACAGCTTTATGAGAAACTCATCTTCTTCATAATCCTTTTCCCGAATCTTCCAGGCAGCCAGCTTAATCAGAAGCTTGCATTTCACCATGGTAAACCCATGGCGCCAGATCATGCTCCAGGCTTCCTCATAGAGTCCCCTCAGGATCAGAATCTCCGTATATTTCGCCCGATCCTTGGGAGTCATGGAAGAGGTCTCCGTCACAAAGAATTCCCGGTCCAGCTCGTCCAGCTCATGGCTGGCATAATAAAACTGCAGGATCTCCTGGCGCACATTTTCCTTATACCGGGCCGTAAAACCGTTGATCTTCAGAACCCGTTTATAATTTTCCACATTTTCTTCCGTCAGCACGTGATAACGGGAGGTCCCGTCGCACAGATAGAGATAAAGCCCCTGATGGTAACGCAGCAGCTCCCGGCAGCGGCGCACATAGCGCTGCTCGTTCATCAGTCTTTTCAGCGTGTAAGGTACGCTGGAGGTGTAGCAGTTTCCCTGCTCGTCCACCAGCAGAATCACGGCTCCGGGCGTGTAGATCGGAATCAGCGCCTGGCCGCCCGAAAGGGGGACGGTAATCCTCTTCTGCAGCTGCTCATAAAGCACCTGAACCTGCTTGATTCTCTTATCCTTACACCGGATTCTCCGCAGAAACATAATATCCGCCAGAGCCTCCGCAAAATCTATGGTCAGCAGCTCTTCTACCAGAAACCGATCGTAAATCACTGCCAGATCCTCACTCTGCCTGCGCTTTACCAGTTCTTCCAGCATAAAGGCTTCGATCTGATCCTTATAAGCGCGGTAAATATCCGAGTCCTGTGGCTGGAACCGGACAATATTCGCGTAGAGGCATGCCTTCTGGGTGCTGTTCAGCGTATTTTCCATCTGAAAATACAGGAGCAGGTTTTTCGGGAAGGCCTCTGCGTAATCCTCCGGAACAGCCCTCATAAAATACTCATAAAGCTTCGTAATCTTAAGCTCAGCCTGCACGCCCCGCTGATACCAGAAAAAGCTTTCCCTGTCCGTACTTCCGTTTTTGATGAAGTGGGAGCAGATATCCGAGAGCATCTCCTTGCTGCCGTACTTGTGATACATCTCTTCCAGCCGGGAATACCCCTGCTCCGCGGGCCGCTCCCCTTTCAGGATCTGCTCCGCAAGTTTTCCCGCTTCCTCCGGACTTATCTTCTCTTCCATGCCGCCGGTCACTTCTACCACTGTCTGTACCTGCTTTTTACCCGGCTTCGCATCCTCTTTCTCCTGCTTTTCCTCAGGGAGGGGCTCTATGGGATCTGCGGAGATAAAATAGGCATAATTTTCTTCTTCGGTTTCCCTGTGAGCTTCCACACGAACCGTATAGGGGACCAGAAATTCTCCTGCCTCCGTCACAACGCAGAATTCCCCTTCTATCTCTTCTCCGCCCCAGAAGCCTCTTGCATCAAAGGTGCAGAAAATCCGGGCCGTACGGCTGTGAAAGCTTGCGTGCTCCAGCGTCATGCGGCTGGTGGACGCGTAGACTACCCCCTTGACCGGCCTGTCAGCCGTCAGGGTAAAACTGCCTTCTGCTTTTTCTCCCGGTCCGCAGGACAGGGTGACAATCGAATCAGAAAGCGTCACCACAGGTTTGTCATACTCTATTTTTCCAGCCGCAATCCGCTCCAGCTTTGCCCTCATGGTATCTCCTCCCGTTCTGTCATCCTCTTGTCTTTTTTGGAAATCTGTATATAATTTAGTATAGCATTAATTAAATTAAAGTACAAGAAAAGAGGTTCGGAATGTTAAAGCACAAAGACCATTTTCACGGCAGCGACCTGGAAAAAATCGAAGAAATATACGGAATTAAAAAAGAAGATATTACCAGTTTCAGCGCAAATGTCAATCCTTTAGGCATCTCTCCCCGGATGCGGACCGCCCTCGTCGATCATATCGATGTCATCACTACTTATCCCGACCGGGAGTACAAATCGCTCCGCAGCTGTATCGGAGAATATGCGGGAGCGCCCATGCAGAATATTCTTGTGGGAAACGGTTCCACGGAACTGATTTCTCTGTTTATCCAGATGGAGCATCCAAGAAAGGCTTTGATTCTGGGCCCCACCTACTCAGAATATGAGCGTGAGATTTCTCTGGGCGGAGGAACTTCTCTTTACTATCCTCTGAAGGAGGAGCATGATTTTATTCTGGATGTGGAAGACTTCAAGCAGCACTTGAACGAGGCCCTGGACCTGCTTGTCATCTGCAATCCCAACAACCCCACCTCCACTGCCATCACCCAGAAGGATATGCGAAGAATTCTGGATGAATGCAAGCGCCACGATATTTTCGTGATCGTGGACGAAACCTATGTGGAATTTGCGCCGGATATGGACGCGGTAGACTCGGTCCCGCTGACCCGCTACTATAACAACCTGGTAATCCTGCGGGGCGTCTCCAAATTTTTTGCCGCTCCGGGTCTCCGCCTTGGCTATGCCATTACCGGGAATATGGATCTTCTGAAGGATATCAATACCCACAAGGACCCCTGGACTATCAACAGCCTTGCGGCCACAGCCGGAGAACTGATGTTTACCGATACAGAATACATTCATAAGACCAGGGAGCTGATCGCCTCCGAACGGGACCGGATCTATCAGGAGCTTTCCTCCTGGGACAGCCTGAAAGTCTACCGGCCCACAGCCAATTTCCTTCTTGCCCGGATTGAAAAAGAGGACATCACAGCCGACGACCTCTTTGAGCACGCAATCCGCCAGGGACTGATGATCCGCAACTGTTCCACCTTCCCGTTCCTGGACAACCGCTATTTCCGGTTCTGCTTCATGCTTCCGGAGCAGAATACCGCGCTGCTGAAGTGTCTGAAGGAACTGCTTTAATCCTTTTGTCCTTTCTTTGGATTTCAAAGGCAGCATACAGGATCAGTTCGAAGATTTCATAAAGAACTCAAATATTATAAGCGTGAAACCGGGAATGACGGCCATACATTCTGAAATGGAAATGCTCTAAGCGGCTGCCTCACTAATCATGACCAAAATTTCTATTTATTCATGATTTAAAAGCCGCTTAGAGCATATATTATCTTTGTCTGTTTTCACATATAAAGCCTGTCCGCTTATCTGGAATCCGCCTTAAGTTCCGTCTTCTCACGTTCCAAGATATTGTTCATAGATTCCAAGGAAATCCGGCGGCATCTCTCCGGTCCAGTCTGCGAAATGCACCTTTCCCCAGAGTCTGCTGTTAAACTGGGAAGGCGTCTCCGCTACAAGCTGATCGTACACGCTCTCAAACAGCTCGTCCCTGCGTTTTTCCACCATGGTTATCTTGTTAGCTTCTGTGGCCTCCTGGTCAAAGTTATTGACGCATTTCAGGATATAATAACCGTCCTCTGTCTCGATGATATCACTGACCTGATCATTTTCCAGGACAAAAGCCGCTTCTTCATAGGCGCTGTCATGTTCCCCTCTGCCAAAGGTATAGGTGATCTGGCTGTCCAGACTGTAAGCCGAGGCCACTGCCGCAAAATCCCGTCCGCTGTCCAGCTGTTCTTTCACAGTCTGAGCCGTCTCGGAAGAGTCCAGGCGAATCTGCTGTACGGTAATGATTCTCGCTTCATCATCGCTGACTTCCGTATTTACATCCTTTGTGATCTCTTCATATACCTTGCCGGACAGCGCGTGATCCCGGTACAGCCCCTCTACATCCTTAAGCTCCAGGTCCATATATTCAATCTGGTCTGTACTCAGAGCATCAAAATACTCCTGAGCCGCCTGCGAAACCTGATTTTCCTCGTCACTGCTTAAAGCCACATCATAATCTCCGGCCAGAAGCGTGATCGCTTTCATGGAAGCCAGCTGATCTACAATGGTGTCCTTCACATATTCCTCAAAGGTCACTCCGCCGAAATCGTGCTCCCACATCTCTACACCGTACACGCCCTCATACTGCCTCTGGTAATCCATCACGTAAATCATGGCTTCCGGCAGCGTGCAGACACTTTTCCCTATCTTAAAAAGCTGGTTTCCCGACAATCCCGTCGTAAATACAATTTCTGTATTCTGCAGGAGGCCGCAGCCTGTAAAGCTGCCTGCAAGCACTGCCGCCGAAAGCAGTACAGCCAGCTTTTTCCCAAGCGATTTTGTCATTCTCATTCCTCCATCCAATTCTATCCGCGTCTTACGCTTCCACTATCAGATACGTACCGTCTTCCAGCTCAAAGACTTCTTCCAGTTCCCTGATCTCATCCAGAGACAGGCCGCTGATATCCATGCCGCTCTCTTCCAGATAGTCACATACCTCTTTCAGAGAATCCACCACTACAGCCATGCAGTCTTCCAGAAATTCTTCCGCTTCCTCCAGCGTCTCCGCAACCGGTTCGTCAAACAGCTTTCCCTGCCTCTTCAGAAATTCTTCCAGGCAGCTCTGTGAATACTCATACATAAATAAATCTCTCCTTTTTTCTCAGTCAAGAAGTGTCCGAAGCACTTTCAGCACTCCGTCATTTACATTGGTATCCGCCACGTATTTCGCGGCTTTCTTAACGGCATCGGCCGCATTGCCTACCGCATAACTTTCCGTGGCGCTTCGGATCATCTCCAGATCGTTATGATTGTCGCCGAACACCATGGTCTCATCCGGGCTGATTTTCAGGATCTTCTGGATACTGCGGATCGCATTTCCCTTATTCGTATCCAGATTCATAAAATCCACCCAGATATCGCCCGACACCGCGCAGTGAAGACGGCTCTCCCAGCGTGGAATCAAAAGCTCCGCCACCTCCCGGATATTTTCTTTCCGATAGACAGCCATTTTATTGATGCGCCGCCTGACGGCTAGCACATCCTCTTCCACTGTAATCCTGCTGCGGTAGCCGTCTCGTACCAGGCTGAGAAATTCCGGGTCGGAGCTTTCCGTATAAAATCCTTCCTTGGTATCCAGCGTAAAGCTGGCTCCCGGGATCTGGCGCACCTCGCGGACCCACTGGCAGACAAGCTCCCATTCCACCACCTGCTCCAGCATATCATACCCCCGGCAGCATACATAAGCTCCGTTTTCCGTAATAAAAATAATATCGTTTTTCACAGGCTCAAAAAGCTTTGACATGCTGGTATAATGCCGTCCGCTGGCCGCCGCAAACAAAATTTCCTTTTCCTTCAGTTTCCGGATTACCTGAAAAATCTCCGGATTGATCTGCGCGGTGCCCTCCGGAAGCAGCGTTCCATCAATATCACTGGCTATAAGCTTAATCATTTTCCAGACTCTTCCTTTCCGTAAATATCCGCAAGCTCACCGGCTTCTGAAACGATGCAGTCCGCTCCGTCTCTCAAAAGCTCCTCCTCTCCCCGGAATCCCCAGAGTACGCCGATGGTATACATGCCTGCCGCTTTTCCTGTCTTCATATCTGTACCCGTATCTCCCACATAGAGACATTCTCCCGGCGCCGCTCCAAGCCTTTCAGCCAGGTAAAGGGCCCCGTCAGGAGCCGGTTTTCTCGGAAACAGCTCCGACTGTCCCTGCACCAGGTCAAAATATCCCTCTCCAAAAACCTTCCTGATAACATCTATCGTATTGCCATGGGGCTTGTTCGACAGAACGGCCAGCTTTGCCCCCTGCTTTTTCAGCCTCTCCAGCGCCTCCGGAATCCCCGGATAGGGCTTTACCGCATAGAGACAGCCCTCTTTAAAGTATTCCATATACCGCCGCTTGGCTTCCTCGAACCGGACTCCCTCTTCATCTCCTCCGAATCTCAGCAGACGGCGCATCAGCACATCTACCCCATCTCCTACAAATACCTTGTAATCCTCCAGGGATGCCTGACGCATCCCCAAGTCCGCAAGCATATGGTTTCCGCTCCAGGCGATAGACTCCACGCTGTCGCAGAGCGTTCCATCCAAATCAAAAATACAGGCACGGTAGCTCATGTCTCATCCTCCTCTTCCGGCTCCAGCAGATCGATTCCCTGCCGCAAAAGCTCCTGATAAAAGCGGGCCGCCGGAAAGCCCACCACATTCGTATATTCTCCGCGTATCTCCCGGATAAAAGGCATACAGCCTCCCTGAATCGCATAGGCTCCCGCCTTGTCCATGGGTTCGCCCGACGCCACATAGGAACGTATCCACTGTTCTGTCATGGGATACATGGTGACTTCCGTCCCTTCCGCGAAATGTACCAGAGTTTTCTTTGTCTCCGCATCAATCACCGCCACTCCTGTATATACCATGTGTGTATTTCCGGAGAGCATACGGAGCATAGCCGCCGCCTCTTCTTCATCCGCCGGTTTTCCGAGAATCCTGCCGTCATAAGCCACCACCGTATCAGAGCCAATGACCAGAGCCGCTTCCGTCTGACGGCCTGCAGCCTCCGAAGCCTTCTGAAGGGCCAGGGTTCTGACGGCTTCTTCCGGGTCTTCCGTCTCAAGCTTTTCTTCACCGGAACAGGGGCTGACCGTAAACATAAGACCCATCTGCTCCAGAATCTCTTTTCTTCTCGGTGAAGCCGACGCCAGAATCAGTTTTCTTTTCATTTTACAGTTACTCCTCCAAAGACACAGGTTGCATTAATATAAAGCGTATGGCAGGGAATCTCTGTGGGCGCCGGCGCCTTGTTGCTGACTCCGCCAAGCACAGGTACTGACATGACGCGGACCATCACATTGGACGGCACCAGAATATCAATTCCGCCGCATACAGCTGTAGCGTCTATCCGAATATCGCGCTCTATCACTGCCATCCGCAGATCCATTTCCACATTCCCAAAGACAGCATTGACCGTGGCGCCTTCAAAAACCTGTCCGCTGTAATCTGCTCTCCGTCCGGTAAATACTCCGGATACGTCGCTGCCCTCCGGTCCCTCCTTCTCATAGGGAATCTTATTGCCGTTCTGATCTTTGATATTTCGCTTTGTCCTGGTATTGGACAGCAGAATGCTGACACCTATCAGGATCAGAATCAACGGAATCAAAAGGCGGCGAAGCAGACTCAAATCAATCACATCCCAGGCGCTTAACAAAAACGCGGCTCCGATAAGAAGCCCGGCCACATTTCCACCATTCGCCCCGCGCCGTATGAAACTGATCAGACAGGGAATAATAATAAACAGCGTCCACCAGCCCCGGAAAAACAGAGTGAATTCCCAAAAGCCAAGGGTATTGCCCGCGTAACCCACGCCAACCAGAATCAGCAGAAGGCCCCAGACGATATTGGAAATACGATTTTTCATTCTGCGCAAGTCCTTTCTGTTTCTGTCTTTCTTCTACAGTCTTTTATCTAATCCTTAATCTGCCGGCATCTCAGCGGCCGGCCTATCTAATAGAGTAATATATATTTTTTAGATTGACAATAAATTTTTAATATTTTTTTGCTTTTCTTTTTTCCTGTTCCGTATTACAATAGAGAAAAATTACCAAACGAGATCCCCGTTCTGAACACAGCAGACCGGAGTAAAAAAATCAAGAATTCCATGAAGGAGGAACCCTAATATGAAAAAGCTGTTTAAATTTGTCGGAACCGTGGCTGCCATAAGCGCCGTTGTAGCAGGAGGCGTAGCGCTTTACAAAAAGTTCTTTGCCCCGGAAGAAGATTTCAGTGATCTGGACGACGATTTTGACGATGAATTTGAGGAGGAAGATCTGGACAGCGAACCCCATACAGAAAGAGGATACGTCTCTCTGAACAATACCGCTGAGACAGTAAAGGAAAAGGCAGAAGAAGCAGGCGAGACGGTAAAGGAAGCGGCTGAAGAATAAAGACGCTTTCTGTATCCGTTGTTCGGACGTCTCACGG
>ERZ1643250.1926-NODE-1926-length-16490-cov-12.268208_pt1 | contig 16490 bp, 14 predicted proteins | sample MGYA00579262_ERZ1643250 | MGnify/ENA primary metagenome ERZ1643250 (study PRJEB29033, sample SAMEA4952265) | chicken gut metagenome | biome: Broiler Chicken; feature: Gastrointestinal Tract; material: Caecum | place: Ireland | collected 2018 | study: Broiler... | reverse complement strand
TGGTGTATATGTATGTGTTTCATTGAACAAATACTTTTCAAATTTCTCTATCCCAAACAATTTTTCTTCCTGCTTGGCCAACTGTGTAATGTACTCATAAGTTGCATCCCGGTTTACGGATGGCTGAATCCTTTCTGTTTTTTCTCCATTATACACCAAAATATAATTTACATGATTTCTGATAAAATCAAAACTTGGAAAAATACCCCATTCCAGCAACATAATCAAGCTGTCATACAACTTTCTATAGATTTCATGCGTTTTGATCGTTCCATTTTTAAATTCAACAAAAAACCATTTGCCATCAACATCTTTATATAATGCATCATTAGATTTTGGAACACTGCTCCAGCCTCTTCCTCGGGCAAACTCATTTGGTATTTTATCAAAATTTACAACCTCGATACCACTTTCGCACATTGGAATGTTTTTTGTAGTATCCATAGAAGCACGTTTCAAGGTACAGATATGTGGTTTTAGTTTTTCAGGAAGGCTTTCCATTACTTCTTCTGTCATTTACACATTACCCCTTATTGGTTGTTCAACTCGTATCTTAACGTATTCAACATTTGAATTGGCGAAGCCATTTTTTGATAAATCAAATCTATTTTTCTGGTGACGTCATCCATTTTTACTGTATTTCCGACATTGGATGATAAATAGTAATGAACCTTGCTGTCAATTTCATATTTGCATGAAAACAAATTAATTGCATCAACAAAATACGGGCTGTGGGTAGTCACTACCACCGAAAGATCGAAATGTTTCTGCAGCAATACAATCAGCTCCGCATAAGCAATCTGCCATTGCGGATGCAGATGAATTTCAGGCTCATCCAAGATAACAACATCTTTCTCTCTTATACATCCTTTTTCAATCAACATCTTTAATATCACAAAGGATTTCATTCCGGTGGAAAGATTGTAAAATGAAATTGGTTCATTAAATTGATGACCCTTTAAATAAAAATCATCTCCGTTTCGACCGGTTATAATTTCTCCGTCTACAACATTTTCCAGTGTTCGAAAGATATCGTTTAACTTTTCTTTTGCACGCACGGTCTCAATCACGCCGTCCATGCCATATTCTTTACGATCATTTGTCAGCATGTTTTTCAGCAGCTGATTCATGGGATTCAAATCATTGTATTTTGACAATTCATCGATAAGAAACGGATTGTCGATATAAATAGCCTGATGAGAAATACCAATTTCATCTGTAAATTCCGCACACTGATTTTCACGAAAAAGAACCTGATTTCTTTTTCCGCGGATTTCCAAACTCAATACCGTATCCTCATCACAACCCTGCGTGAGAGAATTAATCTGTCCATGAAAAACATCATCAAAATATCGGGAAATAGTTTCTCGGGCAATAACTTCTTCCGGAATGAATAAAATCTCTATTGTATTCAATGAAAGTTCATCAATCAGATCTTTCCAATCTTCAGGTTCTTCTGGACGATGTACATTCTCCAAACCTTCAATTGCACGCTCTATACTATCACGAATATATTCTTCAGAAAAAGACATTCTCTTCAACTTATGTCGTAAATTCAAAGTTATTCTACGTGCCGTATTCCTGGCATTAACAAATACTTTCGATTTAGAAAATCCTGCATCAGTCAAGTGTTTTTGTAAAATAATTCTGTTTGTATTTTCGATCTCATTAAAACGTTCGTTCCAAATTCTTTCTTCAATATCAGACCATGCATTAAACAACGTAAACAAGATTTTTCCGATTGTACTTTTGCCCGTATTATTCTCACCAGCTATTACAGTGATACCATCAATAATAATATTGGCCTTGTTGATTTTTGCAAAATTTTTTATATTTAATTTCATACAGTATCCCTTTCCATTTCACGCACTGACAAAAATCAATTCTTCCAGCCCATACAGAAAATACGCAGGTATTTCTGCAGCGTCATAACTGATAACAGTTCAGCTGACTGAGCTATTACTGCGACTATTTTTATTCTATCCCATTTTATTAACAATTACAATCGAAAGATCAAACTCTACTCCGCTTCCTCCATTTTCCCCTTCCGCCTCTTCTCATACCGCCTCTCAAACATCGAAGCCAGGATCTGCAGCACCACCGCCGCCGCGATCACGCCCCCGGCGATGACCTTGCCTTCCGGCCCGGTGAGTATCTGGGCAATCTCTCCGATCTCCGGGTAAGATTTCACAACCTTCCCGATAAAATTCTCATAGGACGCCGGATTCATATCCTCGGTCTGGTTGGCGTCTCCCTTGGTGATAAATTCACCCATCAGGACCCGGTTCTCCACGACACGGTGGGTGATAATGCTGGCGGAATCTTTCGCCCCGTAAAAGGCGATCACATCGTCCGCCTCCACATCCTCCGGCTCCATCTCCTGGATATACACCAGACTTCCGGTGGGGATCGCAGGCTCCATACTTCCGCTGATGACCGTATAAATATGATACCCGAACAGTCTCGGCACCGTCAGCGGCAGGCACACCAGCACCAGCGCCACAAGCATCACGGTTCCGAAAATATTGCAGAACAATGCCGCGGAACTTCTCCGCTTCCCTTCCTTATTTTTCTTTCTGTCTGGCTTCCCCGTCATCTGACTCTTATCTCCTTATCCACCCTGTATTCTCTGTCAATCCTGTACAGCTGCTATTCCGATCCGACACACTGCCCGGTTCTCATTTGCGCCAATAGATTCACTCCACTGCCGCAAGCGATGTGCCGTATATCAAAAAATGCCGGGAACCAAAGCGTGTGGAACGTATCCGTCCATTCTCACGCTTCCGCCCCCGGCGTCCTGTTATTTATTGTATCATTTCATACGCTTTCTTACAAGTACAATGATCACACCGAGCGCTGCCACTGCCAGCACACCGATTGCAACTCCTGCAACCATCGGAAGACCTTTTTTCACTTCTTCCTCATCGATGTTGATATTGCTCTGCGGAACTTCTTCCTCATCCAGATCGGTCAGATCCTGATTGTCCTGCGGAACTTCCTCATCCTGAATATCGGTAGTTCCCTCATCCGCTGCCGCGTCGGTTTCACCCGCTGCGGTTCCATCCGTACCTGCGGTACCGGTTTCATCGGTTCCGGCTGCCCCGGTGCCTTCTCCGGCAGCTCCGGTACCTTCACCGGCGGTTCCAGCCGCTCCGGCACCCTCGCCCGCGGTTCCGGCTGTGCCTGTTCCGGTACCTGCCGTTCCCGTTCCTGCGGTTCCTGTTCCGGTTCCCGCTGCGGTGCCCTCGTCTGTGGTTCCCGGCACGGTCTCCGTTACGGTCGTTGTATTTGTGATCGTGTCACCCGGCTCTGTGATCACCTCGGTTGGTACCGGTGTGTACACGAAAGTAAACACGTTTTCCGCCTCGTTTTCGGACAATGTTCTGGTCAGCGCCAGTGTCTGCGGATTATAGTCCTCAATATACAGGTATGCCACCACCGGCTTGTCGCCTACATTTCCGTAATAGGTACGGCTCGGCGCCAGCTCATTGCCCTGGGCATCCTGATAATTTACCGTATAGCCTGTCTGGTTTCCGCGGATTCCGTACGCCAGCACATACTCTGCGTCGCCGTCCACACGGAACGCGGAAGTCTGTACCGTATCGTTGTCGCGTCCGCTCTGGCGGATTCCCCTGAGATAATACTTGCTGTCGTCCGCCATCTGCACAGCGCCCGCCTGAACATCAAAAGACACGATATCTCCCTGTTTCAGTCCGCTGACTGTGATCTCATCTCCGTTTTCTTCCACCGCATACTGAGAACCGCTGGAATGATTGTCCACGGAAAGTCCTTCGGTTCCGTTGAAAGTCCCCTGGTTTCCGCTGTAAAAAGTAACCTGATAGGTGTATTCCTCCGCCAGTGTGTTTACCGGAAAAAGTCCCAGAACCAGGCAGAGCGTCATCAGAGATGTGAAAACCACTCTCCAGCCTTTTACGATCTTTTTCATGATCTCAAGTCTCCTTTCCGGTCATCGCGGCGTTTCTTCATGGATACCACCGCCAGAATCAACAGGACAATCCCGCTCGCCAGAGCCGCGGCACAAAGTCCAAGCATCTGTGTCGGATCTCCGGTCTTCGGAGCTGTGGTGACAACCTTTTTGACCACCCGGTTGATCACGTTGTCTTCACCTTTTTCCACCACCGTGTTGGCTTCCACTTCCTCCACGGCGAAATTCATCTGCAGCCGTGCCAGCGTGTCCTGATAATCATTTCCCTGTGTCTCGCCGTCCAGCTGAACCCTCAGATGAACGCTGCCCGTTTCCCGGCTGTCCAGACGTCCCAGGTAGAAGTAATCCTCCAGAGAACCGGTCGCCTGATGGAGGCCTTCTCCTCCTGCGCTGGATTCTCCTCCGACGGTCTCGCTGCTGAACAGCACCGTCTCCTCCCCGTCCGGGTCCACATAAGTCAGTTCATAGGCATATGCGCCGCCCTCCGCCACGCTCTGGGTATCTTCCAGAGACTGCAGCACCTCGTTGGTCATATACCAGTCGGTCTCACTGCCGCTGGAGTTTCCGACGCCCACCTGAAGCTCGATGGTGTCGCCCGGCTGGATCCGGTAAATCTCCTCGGTCATTTCGGAAGACTGGAAATTGCTCTCCATGCCCTCCCCGTTAAATGTTACATTCCAGGATCTTTCACCCTGAAAATCCTCTGCAAATACTGTTGTACTCATGCCCACGGTCATGGCTGCGGCCATGACAAGGCACATGATTTTCCTTTTCATACTCCGCACCCTCCTATCGTAAGCTTATGGTACCGTCGTCCGCCACGTCTACATCCACGCCCCAGGCACTCTTGATCGCGTCCTGTGCATTGTGGGTCTGCACCGCGTTGACTTCCGCTTCCAGTTCAAAGGTATAACCGTCATAAGCATAAGTAAATGTAATGGTCTTGTATCCGTTTTCATCGGTGGCAACTTCTTCCGTCACCTTATCCGCAACCGCCGGATCGATCCGCACTGTATCGGACAGCGCCGGGGTCGTCTCTCCCGCCGGAAGGATATTTGTGTAATACAGGATCGTCCGCTCCGCTGTGGAAGCGTCCTCATCGATGATCCAGCCGTTATCGGTCAGCAGGTTCAGGTCGATCAGATCCGGAGAAAGGTTCGGATCTGTGCTGCCTTCGCTGTCCGTCCAGCTCTTGTTGAGGATCACCCTCACATAACTGTCAATGGAACCGCTGTTGGAAACCGCAAGGGCTTCGTCATATTCCTTGCCCGGAACGATTGTCTCCTCCTGCAGATCCGCCAGAAGCGCTCCGCTGGTCTCGTTCCATTCGCCGTTGGAATCGTAATCCCTGCGGCTGACGGTCTCGCCGTTTTCCAGAAGGCTGACGCCGATATTGGAAACCGTAACCTCCGCCCCATAATTTTCACTGTAATACGTAAGCGCCGCCCGGGTACTTCCCACGGTACTTCCGATCAGCAGAACCGCGGAAGCCGAAAGGAGAACGGCTGTCGTTACACGGAAGGGAAATTTTTTCTTCTTCATCATTCTTCACCCTCCTCTGCATATACTGTCTGATCAGAATCCGCGATCCGGTTCCAGTCCGCATACGGATTGCCTTCTTCATCGTAAAGCACCGGCGTACATTCCTGTACGACAATGACATTAAAGCTCTCTTCGCTGTCCATCGGATCGATGCCGACCCGCAGCTCCTGCGACGCGCCGCCTGCCGGAACGATATCGCTGTAATAGTAATAATCATCCGCGCCCGGCGTCCATCTGCCCTCGTCATCGGCGTAAGTCAGACTGTCCTGATACTTGTCGCCCGCGAATACCTTCACACGGACGAAGCAGTCGATATCGCCGGTATTCTGAACCGTGATATGTTTCGTCCAGTTGCTGACCTCTTCCTCCGGAACCGTTACCGCATTGTCAAGGCTCAGGCTCACTCCGCCGGAAGCTGTGGCATAGGTGGTGAAGTACGCCATCGCTGTTCCCACGCTCAGACCGGCGGTAAGCGTAAGGGCTACTGCTGCCAGGCAAAGATTTTTCTTTTTCACATTTTTCATCATTCCTGTCTTCCTCCCTTACTCCTGTGGTGCGGAACTGTCTGCCTGCTGCTGCCAGTCCCAGACTCCGTCGGTGTATTCAAAATGGTTTACCACACTTGCGCTGCCGTTCATGCCGCCGTTGTACTCGTTGGTAAAGGAAACGGCTGCCGGAACTTCTTCCGATCCGTCCGCCACGATCACGGCTGTCTGTGTTCCGCCGGAAACCGCGTCATAATTGGACCCTCCGTAGATCTCGGTCACCGTCACAACGGTTCCCGCCGGGATGTCGGTGAGTTCCACGCTCTTCGTTCCGGTGCTGTCAAAATTCAGGGATACCACATCGCTGAGCACCTGCTCATGATCCCGGATACCCTCCACCTGGAAGACAAAGGCTGCATTTCCAAGGGTGGCATTGTAGGACGTCAGGGTCTTCTGGATCGTCAGGGATCCGAGCCGCGGCGTCTGCTCCGGTTTCAGTCCGGTGGTCACGTCGTAAACCCAGGTATCGTCTCCTGTGGAATAGTAGTAATTGTTCGGCAGAGAGATCAGATACGGAGTAAAGTCATAGGTATATTCCGGGGTCTGCACGGTTTCCGCCTCCACCAGATACATACCGGTGGAAAGATCTTCCGCGAAACCATCCGGCTGCCCCTCTTCGTTGGGCGCGATCTCCAGGACCGCTGTGGGCTCCGCGCCAAGTTCATTCTTCAGGGAAACGGCTTCCTGAGAGAACGCCTCCCACTGCTCCGCCGTGGTGCTGTCGCTGACAGAGCCAAGATCCAGCTCCTCATATCCGGCGAGGGAAGTATACTCCCCGGTGACCTCCACATCCGCCACCTTGTACAGATTGACCGGGATCGCGATCTCATTGAGTTCCTGATACTGTCCGTCCAGTTCAAAGGACAGTGAGCAGCTTCGGTCCGGCTCCACTCCGGGCGCTCCGTATACACTGGAAATTCCCGCCGCTGAAACCACCAGCAGGCATGCCAGCGCCGCCGCGCCTCTCTTTTTTATTTTTCCTGTCATTTTCACTTCTTACCCTCCTTTGAAATCTGGTAACCCGCAGCCGTTCAGCCAACTGAACCGTTACGGTAACTTCACAGTTACGAACTCTGATCCGTCCGGTCTCCGCCGCCCTTTTTCCGGCTTCTTCCGAACAGGAACTTCATGATCAGTATCACAAGCAATGTGACTGACAATCCCAAAATCAGATATAACATGTAATAATTCTGTACCGCCCGCAGCATCGTATCCACCGGGGTACTCTCCACTTCTTCCTCGCCGGTGTACGGCACCCGCGTTCCGCGGACCAGAAGCCTGTGGGAATTGACACCGTAGGGCGTACAGGTGAACAATGTCACATGATCCTCGCCCGGCACTGCCTGCAGCGCCTCTTCCAGTGTCTCCATATCGTCCTTGTCTACCATATCCAGGATCTGATCCACCTGGTAGGCAAGGGTCTCATCCAGTACATGGATGTAAAACATATCGCCCTTGTTGAGCTGGTCGATATCGGTAAAAAGTCTTGCGCTCGGCAGCCCTCGATGCGCCGCCAGAACGCTGTGGGTGTTGTCCCCGCCGATGGGAAGACCGGTTCCGTCCAGATGGCCAGCACCCGTCTGGAGCACCTCGTCGGAAGTTCCATGGTAAATGGAGATCCGGACGTTGATCTTCGGGATTGAGAGATAACCCATCACTCCGTCCCCGCCGATATTCAATACCTTCCAGTATTCCGTGTTCTCCAGTTCTTCCTGGTCGGAGGCGAAGACATCGCCGTATATGTTATTCTGTGTCAATGTGCTGTTAAACTGCCGTGCGGCCTCCCATTCCTGTGTGAAATCCTCCGGCGTCATCTCTTCCACCGCCGATTCATAGCTGCTGATCAGCCTGCTCTGGCGGTAGGTGTTCCACTGGTCAGAGATCGTCGGGTAAGCCAGGATGCCAAAACCCACAAGGAACAAAAGTCCGAACAAGATGCCTGAAATCTTTCTCTTCATGTCTGCTCCTTTATGTCTCGATGTCACGGTTGTGCGTTTCGTTATCCTTCCCTTCCTGATTCGTGGTCTGAGAAGCTTTCCTGCGCTTTCTGTCCATCAGATACAGAAAAGCGACAAATCCTGCGGTCACTGCCAGTCCCACGAGTACCCAGAGGAGGTAATTCGTATGGAGGCTGACGCCCGCCAGCGGAATCTGGTTTTCGTCCTCGATGACTTCCGGTTCATAAGGAACCCGGTGGCCGCGCACCAGAAGGCGGTGGCTGTTGACTCCGTAAGGGGTACAGGTGAGCAGTGTCACCAGATCCTGCCCCTCCTGAACCGCAAGGCTCTCTGTCTCATCCGGCTCGACCACGAGAATCTGGTCGACCTCGTAGCAGAGGACATCATCCAGTATGTAAAGAAGGAAGTGATCTCCTTCTTCGAGTTTGTCAAGATCCGTAAACATGGATGCACTTGGCAGTCCCCGGTGTGCGGAAATTACCGCGTGGGTGTTTTCACCGCCAACCGGAAGAGAGCTTCCCTCCAGATGGCCTGCTGCCTGTTCCAGGACTTCCTCGTCTGTGGTGTGGTAGATTGGGATCTTGATATTGATCTTCGGCACTTCCACATATCCCATCATGCCGTCTCCGAGAAGATTCAGGCAGGACATATATGCCTGGTGATCTTCGGAGTCCTCATCGGAAGCTGCCGCTACCGCGAAGGAATCGGGAAGGATGCTGGGGAGAAGCGCCTCGTTGAAGGCGTTGGCTTTTTCCCACTCAGCGGTGTAGTCAATCTCACCGGAGGTCTCCTGTTCCGACACTGCTTCGTCGTAGCTGGAAATCAGTCTGGACTGCCTGTAATTGTTCCATTCATTGGCAACCAGCGGATACAGCAGCAAGGACAAACCGGTTAAAAAAAACAGGGCTATGATTATGGTTGTAAGAATTCTTTTTTTCATCCGGTCTCTCCTTGTTGTTGTATTTTTTAAAACGGGGCGGGCGAACCGCCCCGTTTTTGGGTTTGTTTGTTGCTTGTTTGTTTATGGCTTCGTGTTTCCCGGCTGCCGGGAATTGTCCGCTGCCTTCAGAAACTTTTGATTAGTTCTGCTCTTTTTTGCGTGTTGCAAAGTACAGACCTGCTGCTGTTACCATGATTACGCAGCCGCCGATGGTGAAGATTGTGGTACCGATGCCACCGGTGGATGGGAGTGAAGCAAGTTTAGTGTTTACAAAGTCAAATTCAACAGTTGTTGTGTCACCATCCTTTACTTGTACAGTCTCACCATCTTCATTAATGGAGTATCCATCGGGTGCTACTACCTCTTCAAAATGATAGTTACCTTCGTCTAATCCGACAATTGTCAACTGACCATTGCTATCTGTTCCTATTTGTGTTACAGCTTCAGCTTCCTCATCAGCTAATGCTGGTCTATAAGCTCCAATCTCTTCGTCATAAAACAGATCCATTGGTTCACCTGGTTCATCTGGATTCCAGGTACCAGTTTTTCCACAATCATAAACTTCAAATTCTGCTCCAAGCAGAGACACACGGTCCTCTGCATCTACTTTAGTAAGCATAATGCTTCCTGTTGTACCGTCTACTCTATCTCCTTCATATTCCACTGTGTTCGACTTTGCATTAACACTGTTGTTATACTTCGTATCTATTACAGTGGCAGTATAGGTAACAACAACATCTTTGCCATCATGTCCTGCAGTCAACAGATTATCAAAATCAACCGTTAACTTACCTGTCACATCATCTACGGTTACATTAACATTATTTGTAACTTCATGTGAAGAATTCGTTCCTCCAACATAGACCTTTACAGTGTCCTTATTAATTTCCAATCCAGTTGGTTCATCAGTAATCTTAAATTCACTTAATGTATTGCCCTCAGTGTCTTGACTCAATGGGAATGTCGTATTGATCGTGTAGTCAACTGTTTCTCCAATCTGCTGAAAATCATCAGTTTGATCTTTTGTAATTGTATGATCTTCAGACTTTGCATATGCAGTTACATCAATTACCTGCGGTTTTCCCTCTCCATTTGGCGAAAGTGTTCTGTCATAAGTATTTGTTGCAAACAAAGGTTCATACTCCGCATCTTCATCCTCTGGAACAATAACAAAGCCACCAATCAGAATATCTTCGATTTTAACAGAGGTTTGACCTTTTGGGGCTGTAACTGTGGTTTCAATATTTTTGCTCTCTATTGCCGCCGTTTTGAGTGCCGCAGAATTATTCGTATTAATTACATATGCCGTTTTATCATCATTTAACGTAACATATTTTTGAGCCCATTCAGCAATGCTCCATTCATATGAATTTGTTTCGACATCGTACATCAAGGTTGCAAATCTGTATACGTCAACTTTTGTGGCAACATTCTTTGACAAACCTGCAACCGTAATATCACTTCTAAATGAATTAACGAACTGCTGTCCAGTTTGATTATAATCTCCTACTGATTTATAGTTGATATAGTCCTGAATGTTCATTGGTGCCGCAAATGCAGTCACTGTAGTTCCCATAATCATCGCTGATGCCATTAACATAGCTAAAACTTTTTTTGCCTTCATACTTGTTCTCTCCTTTTCTTTTTCGGGTTCCCCCATTTTTTATTCAAGCCATTACATGCTGTCATTTTTGTTTTTTGGCGGTGCAGGGACCGCTAAAAAATTTCATTTTTTAACTTTCCTGCACCTCCTTGCGTTTCATTTTATATAGGATCAGCGTTCCTGCCATTAGCAGCAGGGTTCCGCCCATCGTATATCCAAAGATTCCGGAGCTGCCGGCGGATGGAAGATCGTAAACTGGAGTATTATCGTAATATACAGTTACAACTCCATCATTCAAATAACACGTAAAAGTCGGTCCTTCAATCGGAGTAGCTGTATCATCTGTTCCCAAAGTTCCTTCAATAGTTTTTGGTAATCCATTCTCAATAACTATCCGCCACTCTTCGCCACAAGAATAACCATCAGGTGCCTTTGTTTCTTTCAAGAGATAAGTTCCATTTTCTAATGGCGTTATTCTATTGTCCCATTGAATAATTCCATTGTCATCAGATGTTCCGTTAAAAATCGATTTCGTCATCTGACCAGATTTATCTAGCTTCTCAAGCTGGAATTTCGCTCCTGGCAATTCCGGATGCGGTTCACTGGTACTGCGTTTTACAATTTGCCATGCCTGAGTATTTGTAATGGTAATTAGATTGCTATCATTAGTCAACTGAATAGTAGTCGGTGAATAATCAACTGTGAACTTAATTCCATTAAATGAAACTGTTTCACCTGAATCAACGCCGATATATTGCTGACCGTCAATCTCAAATTCTCCCTTTCCAGATGTAACTACAAGTTCTTTGACTAAGTATTCTCCATTTGCTTCCAGACCCGTAAACGAAGTCCTCCAACCCTCATCAGCTAATAATTTCTGATACTTTATCGGATTTACATTATCTGCATTTTCTTTTTCATACAAACCAATGTAAATATCATCTGGAAGCTCATTTTTTGTTATGCAAGCCCACTGTTTCTCTACCGTCAGAATACCTTTATATCCATTAATAACTTGAACTTTGGCATTCGCATTTAATCGAATCGTTCCCGTTGCTCTCTCAACCTTTACAAGTGGATTATCGTCATCTTCAGTCATCATATAAACAGGAGTCTTATACTCTTCTTGTTGATCTGTTCCCAATGTTTCTGTGACTGAAAAATCTGTATCTGATAAAATTGAATAAATAGATATCGTCCAACCGGCTTTTATTGAAATATTTCCATCAGTTGTTGTCAAACGAAGCGTATTATCTCGCTGAATATTTCCATCGGCATCAATTGTTTGTTCATTCTCATTTCTTAAATGATAACTTCCATTAAATGGTGCAAGATCTCCGTTAGAATTTTCTAATTCTACATGCATCGTAAACATAGCATCAGAATTTTGCCCTGTCTCCATTTTTTTCTCAATTGTCAATGTCCGTAAATTTTTTGCATTACAAGAATTTATAAAAGTTACCATTGGACGATGATCCACTGTATCTTGACCAGAACTCAATCCATAAGATATGTTTGATTCTTCTCCCGAAAAGTCTTCTTTTATTTGAGTTCCACTAATTTCAATTTTGTCGAAATAATCTGATTGGACATCAACCTCCTCTACTTCATACTTCAAATTCACGGGAATATTATTTATATATGCGACCTCACCTGGTTGTAAATAAAATTTCCCCTCTTCCATCTCCAAAGTACTTATTATTCCGTCAGAACTTTGCTTCGTAGCATTATAATTATACTCTTCAAATGAAGTAATCTGTTCAAGTTCTCCTGTTCCTTCGCCTTCTGAATTCTGTTTTTCTACATACAATTTAAATCCAAAATTTACATCTCCAAACTTTACAGGATCAGATTCTGGTGCCAGTTCTTTACGTACTTGTACTTCTCCTTTCGGAATAACTTCAAGGTTAAATTTCATATGAAGATTCGATGCTCCTGCTCCTCGCTCCATATAAAACATTTTCATTGTATGATTCGTATAATCACTGAATGTATTTCCATCAAAAAACTGTTCTACTTTCGAATCATTCCAATTATTCCATAAGGAACCATCTGGAAATCTTCGAGCCTCCCAAAATAAATCCTTGATGGTTGTATCTTGAACATTATTACCACCTAATTCAATATGCACAGCACCCGATGCAAAGTTAATTGTTCCTGAGTGTGCGTCATGTTCACCTCCAATATCCAGAACTAAAACATCGTCAATGTAAACCCACAAATCATCGTCACCATTAAATTCATATACCATGTCAGATAACTGATTTGTTGTTTTGTTTTTCACCTGTCCATCTTTTAATTGCGCAAAATCTGCTTCCAAATACATTCCAAAATAAAATTTGTCTGATGTTTCCTGATCTTCATCTGCAAGATACAAAACCTCATTATATCTTGGGTCATTTGGATCTAAATCCCCTCCATTTTCATTGTATAAATTTCCATAATCAGCATATACACCATCCTGAATTGCACTATACGGAAGAAAATTACCTCTTTTAAAATAAAAACTGCTATTATCTTTAACTGGCGTTCCGATTTGATTATACACCGTAAACTCTTTGAGTTCTTTATTTTGATTTTGATTTAAGTATGCATAATTTTCAAAGCTGCTATATTCATAATATCCCGTTTCATCAAAAGTGCTCTTTAAAAAAAGTTTGTTAACTGGAACACTATTCTCAGCAGATTCCGAAAACAAGTTTTTAAGACTCTGACTGCTATTGCTTATTACAGGATAACCATCTGACCCAAGTACACGCTTTACTAAATTCTGCTTTACTGGACCACTATACTGTCCACCTAACTCATCATCCAATCCATTTGCTGCACTATCATAATCAATCATTCTCATTGTGATTAGATCACTAGTGTCTACCGTTTCAACTGTACTTAATGGACCGCTTTCTTTTTTCGCTTCGCTGTAGACTACATAAAATGTGTCTCGCTTATCACGATTCCAATTACTTCCTGCACCACGCCATTGTATCCCGGATTTGGATGTATATCTTATAGCTGTAACTTCCGACCCATCATCTTGTGGATAAGTTCCCCACACATTAACAGCTTCAGAAAATGTATAGTTTTTCCCATTCACATCTGTTATAGAATAATATTTTTTATATTGTCCTGTAGCATTTTCTGTTATAGATGAGAAATAGAAAGTATCACCACTCTCCAAAGAAATGTCATACTCTTCTTCATTTTTTATTGTTAAAATTTCTCCCTGCTTATCTATAAAAGTAACATTCACCTCGCTTGATGACCGGCCATGTCCCCATGTAATTGTAAACGTTGAAAAACTCTCCGTCCGAACTTCAACTTTCTCAACCTTATTCTCCTCCGTCGTCGCCAGCACATCGACTTTCTCGTCCTGTGCCATATCAACGACTTCCTTCACTTCACCCTTCTCATCCTCTTCCAGGTGAAGCACGGTCACTTCTGCGTTGGCTGCGTCTTCCTCGGAAATCGCCTCCGGGATTGCTGCTTCCTTATAATCGATGGAGACTTTGACTTCACCGCCCGGCTCCGTCTCGTTTCCATCTTTGTCCACGAAGGTGATATCGTAAGCCAGGAATCCAGCAATATCATACTCGTCTTCTTTTGCTTTCTCCTGAAGCTTCTGTTCTACCTCTTTGTACTGGTTTTCGGTGTTCTTGTCTTCCGCGGTTATCGGAACCACTTTCAATTCTGCATTGGCTGGAATGATTCCTTCCTCCGCTGCGCTGACGGTTACGGTTACCTGATCATCGTCGTAAGTCAGAACCTGTACCGGTTCGTATACCACATAGCATCCGTAGATCGTGGAAGTTCTTCCTTCCATCTGGATCTTATCGGAAGTTCCGTCTTCCTTCAATGTAATCTCCGACAGATCGTAGTCGTCGATGTTCTCCGTGCTCTGTCCGGAATTCTGAAGGTTTTCAATCATCTCGCTCTTCTGCGTGATCTCCACCAGCTGATCCTTGTCTCCATCCACCTGCGGATCTTCCGGATCCAGCCAGAAGACGTTGGCTCTCTTCACATCCTTCACGGAGAGTTCCTCTCCTTCAAAGGTGATCGTGATCGGTTTCTGTGGTTCTGTCACCGTTCCGTTTACCTTGAACTGGATATCATAAAATATGTAATCCCCAAGCATATGGTTTTCCGGAAGAAGTTCTTCCATCATTTCTTTCACATGCTCCGCAGACGCTGTGTCCGGAGTCTGAACTTCCATCGTGATCTCCGATGCATCTGCCGCAAACGTTCCTTCCGGAATCTGTGCCTTTACCGTGGAAGTAACGTTTCCGTCAGAATCCTTGAATTCCTGTTTCAGTTCCACCGCCTCATTGGATTTCACCGGTGCCTCGGTCGGCGTCGGTGTCGCTGTCGGCTGTGCAGTATCGGAAGTTCCGTTCTCCGGTCCCTGAGTCGGGGTCGGGGTTGCTTCCGGGGTATTCGTCGATTCCGGAGTCGTTGTCGCTTCCGGGGTGTCCGTCAGCTCTGGAGTCGTCGTTATTTCCGGAGCATCCGTCGGCTCCGGGGTCGTTGTCGTTTCCGGGGTATCCGTCGGGGTCGGGGTTGCTTCCGGGGTCGGTGTGCCAGTCGGCTCCGGGGTCGTGGTTACTTCCGGAGTATCGGTTGGCGTCGGAGTCACTTCCACAGAAGTCGGAGCAGCCGGTTCGTCCGTTGGTGCCGGGGTCGATTCCGATACAGCCAGTGTTTGCGGGGTCGTCTCCGTAACCTGAGTATCCGTCTCTGTCTGTGATGTCGTTCCTTCCGTGCTCGCCGCTTCCACCGCCGGTGTGCCGCTTTCGCTTGACGCAAAGATAAAGCTGCTGTTGCTCAACACAATCACCATGCAAAGCACGATCGCCAACATTCTCCTTTTCATTTTACTTTTCATGGCTTCCTCCTTCTGCTTCGTCCAAAGCACTTTCTATCAGTTTAATCAATTCCAGAGCACTTCGGAATTGCTGCTTCTCATTTTTATCCACCCAGGAAATGGTTCCCTGCCAGGTGGCGTTCTGCCGGTCGTAAATATTCAGCAGGAACGTTCCACGTCTTCTTCTAATGGAATCCTTCACAACCCTTCGTGCCTCCTTCATTTGTATCTTCATGATAAGTATAGTTTATAAAATCGGGCGTTACAAAAAGCATTACAACTATTAACATAATTTGGGTTTTTAAATATTTTTTTCATTTCTGTAATGGTTGAGGTTCCTGTGGAGGGTGAGAGTTGTCCGAAAACAGTTTTCAGGCAGCAAAAAAGCCGGACAACAGGTTCCGGCAGCTTTCGCTTTCGGAACCCGGTGTCCGGCGTAGATTTCCTATATTTCTGATCATGAATTTTCAAACACGCTCTGGCGCGTTTGAAGATTGCTTTAATATAATATGGAAGAATTTCTTCATGAACGGAACATACGTCCCGAGAAATACCACTCCGCTTATGCCATATGCGATTTTCTTTTTTTCCTTCGGCACGCACATGCCGACCATTACACCGATGGCAAACAGGCAGAATTTCAACAGCGCAAGGGTCTCTCAGCTGCTACAGCAGTATTCATCCGCAGCGTCAAATAATTTCATTCGCTTTTTCTCCTTAAAACTTTTTTCGATAGTTTGCTTTCTGTGAAGCTTTTACAGATGCTTCGATCTCTACAATCGCTTTACAGACGTTTCACTCTCCATCAGTAACCGGCAGATTCCCTGATCATCTTCCTCCGGATGTGCGGATATCATCCGGCTGATCTTCTCTACTGTTTGAATATCTTCCTCTAACAGGTCTGCAATCTGCTCTTTGGGGTATCCGCGAAGTTGTTTCTTTCGAATCAGTGAAACTAATTTCCGTACTTCGCCTTCCAATTGACCTTCACGACGCCCCTCCAACCGACCTTCACGGCGGCCTCTTTCTTCTCCAATTTCCTGATTTTCCTGGTCACGCATCAACAATGTCATATACTCATGCCTCCATTTCCGATTA
>ERZ1643250.1923-NODE-1923-length-16502-cov-5.928741_pt1 | contig 16502 bp, 15 predicted proteins | sample MGYA00579262_ERZ1643250 | MGnify/ENA primary metagenome ERZ1643250 (study PRJEB29033, sample SAMEA4952265) | chicken gut metagenome | biome: Broiler Chicken; feature: Gastrointestinal Tract; material: Caecum | place: Ireland | collected 2018 | study: Broiler... | reverse complement strand
TGCTGTTAAATGAAGGTGACAGAGAAAACATATCTTCCATGGCTGATCCCTCCTGTTAGTCTGCTTCCCTGTGCAGAAACTGCAAAAGCCCTGAATACCGCCGGGTTTTCCGGTCATTGGCCACCATGGCACGAACCGTCCGCTCTTCTCCCACCAGAATCAACAGGCTTTTTGCCCGGGTCACAGCCGTATAGAGCAGATTCCGGTATTCCAGCTGTTTCGGGCCGGGAAAAACCGGGATAATAACTGCCTGAAATTCATTGCCCTGACTTTTGTGAACCGTCGCCGCATAGGCCAGCTCCAGCTCCCCCGCGTGGTCGGTATCATACAGCACGATTTTATCATCAATGGAAACGGACAGGGCTCCGGCGGCTTTATCGATTTCCAGCAGGATGCCCATATCGCCGTTGAACACCCCTTCTCCGGTGGTTCCGTCGCTCCGTGTCCAGGGAAGGCTGTAGTTATTCTTGACCTGCATTACCTTATCCCCTTCCCGCAGGACAGAGCCATTGACGTTCAGCTCTTTTTTCCCCTTTTCCGGAGGATTAAGAGCAGCCTGAAGCCGCCGGTTCAGTTCCTGGGTTCCCAATTCTCCCTTCCGTCCCGGCGCCAGCACCTGGATATCCTGATACACGGAATATCCATAGCTGGCGGGCAGACGGCGGGCGCATAAATCCACGATGGTATTCCCAATGTTCTCCGCATGGCGCAGAGGCAGGAAAAAGAAATCATGGCTTTTGTCATGAAGCTCCGGCAATTCCCCGGCCACGATTCTGTGGGCGTTGGTGACGATCAGGCTCTCCATGGACTGACGGAAAATTTCCGTCAGCTGCACCGTGGGAAACAGCCCGGAAGCAATGAGATCCCCCAGCACGTTTCCCGGCCCCACAGAGGGAAGCTGGTCGCAGTCCCCCACCAGAATCAACCGGCAGCCAAGGGGAAGAGCTCTTAGGATACCCTCGAACAGGCACACATCCACCATGGACAGCTCGTCCACCACCACTGCGTCGCACTCCAGTGGGTTCCGCTCGTTCCGGCTGAAAATCGGGTTGTCCGACTCATCCCACTCCACCTGTAACATCCGGTGAACGGTTTTGGCTTCCTCCCCGGTCAGCTCCGACATCCGTTTTGCCGCCCGTCCGGTGGGAGCAGCCAACAGAACCGTTTCGCCCTTTTCCTTTAAAATTCGGATAATTCCGTTGAGAGTCGTGGTTTTTCCCGTTCCGGGGCCGCCGGTCAAAATCAGGAATCCCTTTTCCAGCGCCTGCACAATGGCCTGTTTCTGCTCGGCGGCATAGTGAATTCCTTCCCGAATCTCGATTTCCTTAATGGAGCCCTCCGCACCCACAATGGATTGGGGCGGATATCGGAGCATCATTTTCAGGCGGTCGGCACAGTAGCGCTCCGACTGGTGATAGCGCGGCAAAAAGAGAAATTCCCGTTCTCCGAAGATTTCGGTGTGGATGTCAAAGGTTTCCTCCATTTTGCGGAGAATTCCGCCGGTGACGTCCGGTTCCACTTCCAGCATTCGGGACGCTACCTGAATCAGGCGTTCCCGGGGCAGACAGGTGTGACCGTTGTTGGCATTGTGGCGCAGTACATAAATCAGCCCCGCCCGTATCCGGCCATTGTCATCCTGGGGCATTTCCAGAGAAGCGGCGATCTGGTCCACCCGGCTGAAATCAATATCCAGCTCCTCGTCACAGAGGCAGAAAGGGTCCTGCCGGATGCATTCTTCCGCATAGGCGCCGTACCGCTTCCACACCCGCACCGCTTCTTCCGGGGTAATCCCGTATTTTCCCAGACGAACCATCACATCCTTGATGCCGTTGGCCTGTTTGAAATCCTCGGAAATTTTTTTCGCCTTGGCTTTGGTCACGCCTTTGACCTGTGCCAGACGTTCCGGGTCGTTTTCGATAATGTCCAGCGCGTTTTCACCGAAGGTTTCCACAATCCGGGCAGCGGTGGCAGCGCCGATTCCTTTAATCGCGCCGGAGGATAAATATTTCAGAATGGCCGCAGCCGTAGCAGGCCGGGAACGCTCACAAACCTGTGCTTTGAACTGTGGCCCAAAACTGGGGTGGCTGGTCCAGGTACCGATGACCTTCAGTTCTTCCCCGGCGCTGACAAAGGGCAGACAGCCCACCACGGTGACCAGCTCTTCCCCGTTATCCAGCTCCAGCACAGTATACTGATTTTTTTCGTTGCGGTAAATCATCCGCTCCACCGCGCCGCTCATTTCATATAAAGTCTGTTCATCCTGCCCGGACATGGCCATTCCTCCGAAATCCATATTCCTCTATAGTATAATACAATTCCGCTGTCTTTTCAATTTCCGTCTCCGTCTTCTCCTTCGTTCACTTCATCCCAGTCCGTTTCTCTTTTGGAAAAGAGCCATTCCCCCAGCTCTTCTGCCCGGCAAAATTCCAGAAAGGGAATTTCCCGTTGTAAATGGAGACAGATTTCCCGGGTTTCCCAATCCATGCCGCCGTCCACACACACCAGACGGCCATCCGGCTTTTCCCAGCGCATTTTCTCTGCAATACCCCGCAGTAAGTACTCGGCATTCTCCACATGACCGCTCAGCGGAACCACCTGCACAGTGGGTGCCGCTTTTTCCGGGCGAAGCAGCCAGAACAACAGCAGGCGGCAGGTTTCCACCAGACCCATGACCAAAAAAAACACCAGCAGCAGTTTTGCCACAAATTCCATTTCGTTCCCTCCCGCTCGTTTTTTCCATCCTATGACAGAGCGGGATTTTTTGACAATCAACAGAAAAAGCCCTGCGGGCCAACAGACTCGCAGGGGCTCATTCATGATTTACAGGGTATAGGCCAGCTTTTCCTCGTTCCAGTTTTCAATCACCGGCAGGAAATTCCGAACCCATTCCAGCGCACCGGTCAGGTCGTGTTCCTGATAGTTGCCGCACTCCTCCGGCAGGGTACCGGGAATTTCGCCTTCAAAGGAAGCGATCTTCCGGAAAATTTCCTTGATAAGCTCCACGGCACGGGCTTTTTCCACATTGCGGAGCAGGAAATAAAAACCGGTGCGGCAGCCCATGGGGCCAAAGTAAATGACGAAGTCCTTTTCCTCGCTGTTGCGGGCAAAGGTGGCAAACAGGTGCTCGATGGTATGCATCACCGGGCTGGGCAGATAAGGTGGGGTATTGGGCTTTACCATGCGGATATCATAGGTGATGATGTCCCCATCAATCCGGGAAAGATAAATGCCCGGCTCCAGCTTGTTGTGGTCTACGCAGAAGCTTGCAATTCTCTCCATGTCAGCTTCCCCCTTACAGGCCCAGAACCTTTTTCAGCTCGTCCACCTTGTCGGTCTTTTCCCAGGCAACGCCCAGCTCCTCGCGGCCCATGTGACCGTAAGCAGCCAGCTGACGATAAATAGGAGCACGCAGACCCAGATCGCGGATAATAGCGGTGGGACGCAGGTCGAACACCTTGGAAACAGCGTCGGCCAGCACGTCTTTGTCAAAAGAGGAGGTGCCGAAAGTCTCCACCATGACGGAAACCGGATGGGCTACGCCAATGGCATAAGCCAGCTGCACTTCGCACTTCTTGGCCACACCGGCAGCCACCAGATTCTTTGCCACATAACGGGCAGCATAGGCAGCGGAACGGTCCACCTTGGTCGGGTCTTTGCCGGAGAAAGCACCACCGCCGTGACGGCCATAACCGCCGTAGGTATCGACAATGATTTTCCGTCCAGTCAGGCCGCTGTCGCCCACGGGGCCGCCGATGACAAAACGTCCGGTGGGGTTAATGAAGCAGCGGGTTTTTGCGTCCAGCATATCGGCGGGGATAATGGGCTGAATCACATACTTCACCATGTCCTCGCGAATCTGCATCAGAGAGACATCTTCGTTGTGCTGGGTGGAAACCACTACGGTATCCACACGCACAGGCTTGTCATCCTCGTACTCAATGGTAACCTGGGTCTTTCCATCGGGGCGCAGATACGGCAGAGTGCCGTCCTTGCGAACCTTTGCCAGCTGCTTTGCCAGCTTATGAGCCAGAGAAATGGCCAGAGGCATCAGCTCGGGGGTCTCGTCGCAGGCATAGCCGAACATCATGCCCTGATCGCCGGCGCCGATGCGGTCATTTTCGTCGGTAGCGCCGTTTTTCACTTCATAGGACTCGTTGACGCCCATGGCGATGTCGGGAGACTGGACATCGATGGAAGTAAGCACCGCGCAGGTGTTGCCGTTAAAACCTGCATCGGGGTTGTTATAACCGATGCCGCAGACCACATCGCGGACAACAGCGGGGATATCCACATAGCAATCGGTGGAGATTTCGCCCATGACGTGAATCATGCCGGTGGTAGCGGTAACTTCACAGGCCACATGGGACTGGGGGTCTTTTTCCAGCATTGCGTCCAGGATTGCGTCGGAAATCTGGTCGCAGACTTTATCGGGATGGCCTTCGGTTACGGATTCAGATGTGAAAAAATACTTTGCCATTTCTTTTTACCTCCATACTTTCTAAAACTGGGTTTCGGGGCACAAAAAAGCCGCCCGGCTAAACCGAGCGGCATATTGTTACCTCATCTTTCGGTTTAACCCGCAGGAATTGGCACCAGCACGGCTCATCACCGCAGGTTGCCGGACATCACAGGGCCTGTTCCCTCCGTCGCTCTTGATAAGGGGTTATTCAGTTTTTGCAAAATTTGCAGTAAACAGTATAGCACACTTGCAGCAACTAAATGTGAATAAATTGTAAAACTTTGTCGGAATTTCAAACCGCTTTTTTGCCAGACACTTCCTCCGCTGTTTTCTTCAGAAACGCAGCGGAAGCTTGCAGCAGCGCCGGGTTGTTCTCCCAGTCCCCTTCAAAACTGATGGTGCCGTCATAACCGCAATCCTTCAGGGCTTGAAAGATTGCCTGATAATCCGCGCCGTCGTCCGGCAGAGGGGCTTTCCGGGTAACCGAATGGGCAATGTGGCAATGACGCAGGAAAGCGCCTGCCTGATTCAGCACAGAAAGGGATTCGTTTTCCTGTCCGGCGTGATAGAAATCACAGTTGATGCCTTTCGGCCCTTCCGGCAGGCTTTGCAGCAGATCAAAAGTTTCCTTCACTGTATTCAAAAAATTGCATTCTTTTTTGCACAGCGGCTCGATTGCCACAAAGATTCCCTTTTCTCCCAGAATTTCTGCTACCTGACGGTAAAAGGCTTTAAACTGCTCCCTGCCCTTTTCCCGGCCAAAATCGTCACTCAATTCCCGCGCGCCGCCGGAACCCAGCACCGCAGCTTTCACACCCAATTGGGAAAGCCGTTCCGCTGTGATCTCCAAATAGGCACGGTTCCGCTCTTCGTCCAAAGGGGCATGACCTAATGGCCAGTCTCCCGGTAAAAACAGATTGGCTGTCAGCACCGGAAGTCCGACTCTTTGCAAATATGCCTGTTTTTCTGCAAATTCCTCTTCGCTCATGGCGCAAATCGTGGTAATTCCCGGTTCCAGATAATCGAAACCACAGCTTTTTGCCAGCTCAGCCTGTTCGATACTTCCACAAAAACCGATCAGCATCGCAACTCCTCCTTACAGGCTGTTATACGCCGGAATATGCGGCAAACCCACCATCTACCGGAAGCACCACGCCGGTGACAAACCCGGCTGCTTTTTTGGAAACCAAAAACAGCAAAGCGCCTACCAGCTCTTCCGCTTCGCCGAAGCGATTCATGGGTGTGCCGCGCAGAATCTTATCCGTGCGGGGGGTAGGCTCTCCGGCCTCGTTGAACAGCAGGGCGCGATTCTGGTTGGTAACAAAGAAGCCCGGAGCAATGGCGTTCACGCGAATACCCTGTGGGGCAAAATGGACGGCCAGCCACTGGGTAAAGTTGCTGACAGCTGCTTTTGCACCGGAATAGGCGGGAATCTTGGTCAGAGGCGTAAAGGCGTTCATAGAGGAAACATTCAGGATACAGGCGTCGTCCTTGCCGATGAGGTCAGGGGCGAAAACCTGCGTCGGGATGAGTGTTCCCAGGAAGTTCAGGTTAAAAACAAACTGCACGCCCTCGGGGTCCAGATTGAAAAAGGTCTTGATATCAGTGCGGTCCACGTCGCCGTCCTCACAGTACTCCTTGTCCGTGGTGGCACGGGGGTTATTGCCGCCGGCACCGTTGAGCAGAATATCGCAGCTTCCCAGCTCCCGGAGCACAGTCTGATGGGCCTGCTCCATGCTCTCCTTATTGAGAACGTCGCAGGGTACAGCCAGCGCACAGCCGCCCTCGTCGCGGATGGCCTGGGCTTCTTTTTCAGCAGCTTCACCGTTTTTATCCAGCAGGGCAACCTTTGCGCCGCAGGCTGCCAGCGCCTTGGCGAACATACTGCACAGTACGCCTCCTGCGCCGGTAACAACGGCGGTCTTGCCGCTTAAATCAATGGAAAAAGGCAGATTCATAATAATGACTCCTTTGCATATTTGTCCAGTGTTTCCCAAATGCCATTGAGGTAGGCAGCGCCGAGAGCACGGTCATACAGGCCATAACCGGCGCGGCCCGTCTCCCCCCAAATCATGCGGCCGTGGTCGGGCCGGACATAACCATCAAAGCCGTTATCGTGAAGAATCTTCATAATACGGGGGATGTCCAGCGAACCGCAGGCGGAGAAATGGGCAGACTCCTCAAAGCTACCGTCGTCCAGAATCTTTACATTGCGCACATGCATAAAGTGGATGCGGCCCATTTTGCTGTATTCGTCGATCATGGAATAGATATCGTTGGCCTTGGTGCACCCCAAAGAACCGGTGCAGAAGGTCAGGCCGTTGGCGGGGCTGTCTACCAATTTCAAAAACCGGTCGAGGTTTTCTTTACAGGTGATAATGCGGGGCAGGCCGAAAATATTCCACGGCGGATCATCGGGATGGATGGCCATATTCACGCCGGATTCCTCCGCCACGGGGATGACAGCCTCGAGAAAATATTGTAAATTCTCCCACAGATTTTCTTCAGAAACATGGCTGTACTCTTCAAACAGTGCTTTTAAGTCCTCTTTGCGGTAACTGCTGTCCCAGCCGGGCAGCGAGAGCTCCCCGGTGAGGGGGTCCATCTTTTCCAGCTGGTCTTTATAGTACACCAGCGCATTGGAGCCGTCGGACAGCACTTTATCCAGCTGGGTACGGGTCCAGTCAAACACGGGCATGAAGTTATAGCAGATGCACTTCACCCCGGCTTCGCCCAGACGGCGGATATTTTCCTGATAATTGGCGATATAGCGGTCGCGGGTAGGCTTACCCAGCTTGATGTCCTCGTGCACAGGCACGCTCTCGATGACATCAAACACCAGATCGGCATCCTCCACCTGCTGTTTCAGGGTCTGGATGCTCTCCCGGCTCCACACCTCGCCCACCGGCACATCATACACGGCGGTGACAATACTGCGCATATTGGGAATCTGGCGGATTTTTTCCAGCGTTACCGGGTCATCCACGCCATACCAACGGAAGGAGAGTTTCATCCCACAACCTCCTTCTCCAGAATTTCTTTCATGGAAGCAAAGGCCAAGCGGAACGCTGCCTCTCCCTTACTGGCGGCCTCTTTTTCTTCCTTATGGCCGTTTTCCAATGCGTCAAGACCGGCAAAGTCCACCAGATGGGGTTCCAGACTCAGCACACCGGCATAACCTCTTTGATCCAGCTGGGAGAAAATTTCCAGCAGATGACCGTCGCCCTGCCCGGCCGGAACCACTTTGCCGTCCTCCCACTGGGCATCCTTAACATGGACATAGTCGATGTAAGACTTGAGCATCTCAAAGGCTTCCTGGGTATCCTGCTTACACTGCACAAAGTTGGCAAAATCGAAGGTACAGCGGAAGTGGGCGCCGAACAGCTCCTGAAACAAATCCAGGCATCGGGCGGCGTTATCGCCGTAAATGCCTTTTTCGTTCTCATGGAGCAGGACAATATCGTTTTCCCGTGCGCACTCGATAAAGCATCTCAGGCGGCGAAGCACTTCCTCCCGGTACTGGGCGGGGTCTTCCCCTTCAGGGATATAAAAGCTGAACATGCGGATATAGTGGGTGCCTAAAATCTTGGCCTGCTCCACGACATGGCGGAACAGCTCCATATGGGGTTCAAAGTCATCGGTGATTTTAATTTTGCCCAAGGGAGACCCCACAGCGGAAACTCCGATTTTGGCTTCTTCCAACCGGCGGGCAATTTCTTTTGTTTCTTCCAGGGTATATTCGGTAATATTTTTCCCGTCTGCGCCGCGGATCTCCATCTGAGGAATATGCAAATCCCGAAGTACCCGGAGCTGCTCATCCAGAGAAGGGTCGATCTCATCGGCAAAGCCGGAAAAGGTAACGCGATATTTCATCTCCATCAATCAGTCATTCCTTTATGTATTGTGTGTAGGGATACATCATTTGCCTGCTGGGTCTACTGCAAATTTTCCACCTCACAGCAAAACGGGCACTTTGCTCTCGTTGGATTCATAAATGCCCAGCATTAAATTAAGAGTGCGGCAGGCTTCCTCAAAATCAATGTCGAAATGGGTACCGTTTTCCAGACACCGGTAAAAGTCCCCGATCAGCGCCTGATGGCTGGCACCCCAGCAATTTTTCCCGACATGGGGCAGCGGTGGAAACTCCTGCTTCACCGGCTTTTTCCCGTTTTCCGCTACGGTCACTTCGTCGCCTTCGATACGCAGCACGGCGTTTTCGCAGACGATCTCTACCACCACCGGGGAATCGGTGCAATAGGCGGTAGTAGCATAAAACAGTGCGTGACAATCCGGAAATTCAATATAAGCCTCGGCGGTATCCTCTACCTCGATGACCTCTTTTAAGTGATGGTTGACTACCCGGCCCTCCACACTCTTGGGTTCTCCCAGCAAATACCGCAGCAAATCCAGTGTATGGATAGACTGGTTAATGAGTACGCCGCCGCCTTCGGTCTTCCAGGTACCGCGCCAGCCGCTTTCGGTATAGTAGGGCACATCCCGCTTCCAGGTAACGAACGCTCTGGCCCCCAACACCTTGCCGTATATTTTTTCGGTGAGGAACCGGCGCACCAGCTGGGTGCCGGGGTTATAGCGGTTCTGGAAGCTCACGCCCAACTGCCGCTCCGGATGCTTTTCCAACACTTCCCGAAGCTGTGCCTGCTGCTCTTTGGAAATGGCCGGAGGCTTTTCCATCACCACATCCAGCCCTTTTTCCAATGTTTCCATGGCCATGGGCACATGTAGATAGTGGGGCGTGCAGATATGCAGTGCATCCAGCTTCTCCTTTTCCAGCATTTCTTCCAGGCTGGCATAGGCGTTTCCGCCCAGCCTGCCTGCAAATTCCTCCGCCCGCTCCGGACGGATATCCGCAAAAGCTGCTAGCTCAATGCCTTCCATATGTTCCAGCACTTCTGCGTGTACATGGGCAATACCGCCGCAGCCTACAATGCCAACCCGTTTCATAAACGAGCACTCCTTCCCCATCGGCGGCTTTTCCACCGGGACTTTATTTGACTTTGGAACCGTATGTGCCATCTACGTCAAAAGTAACGGCTTCTTTCTCCTCTTTTTTATTGGAAGCAGCGCGGCGCTTGTTCAGCTCGCTGAGGAACAGCTCTTCATCCAGCGGCAGCTCCACAGTGCGGTCCAGCCAGGAGGAAAGGTGCATGGCGTTGGAAAGGGTCAGGCCGTTGATGCCCTCTTCTCCACCGGCCACCAGCGGCTCACCCCGCAGGATATTAGCAGCAAAGGCTTTCAGGACGCCGTTGTGCTGGGGATTCTGGCCGTCAGTTTCCACCTCGATGATTTCCATTGCAGGCTTTTCAAATCCCTGAGGACAGGTGCGGCAGAACTCCCGCTCGTTTTCAGCCAGCTTGTACAGAGTCAGGCTGGTGCCTTCGTTGGAAAGCACACATACCAGTTTACCCATTTCCAGTGTGATTTCAAACCGGTTAGTTCCAGGAGCGTCGCCGGTGGTAGTGACAAACACGCCGGTAGCGCCGTTGGGGTACTCCAGATAGGCGGTCACGTCGTCTTCCACTTCGATATCGTGCCATTTGCCTTCATGACAGAAAGCACGGACACGGATGGGCATTCCGCAGATCCACTGGATCAAATCCAGATTGTGGGGGCACTGATTCAGCAGCACGCCGCCGCCTTCACCGTCCCAGGTAGCGCGCCAGGAACCGGAATCATAATAGGACTGGGTGCGGTACCAGTCGGTGATAATCCAATTCACACGTTTCATAGCGCCCAGTTCTCCGCTCTGCACCAGCTCGTGCATTTTGCGATAGACACAGTTGGTGCGCTGATTGAACATCATGCCGAATACCTTGCCGCTCTTTTTGGCGGCCTCGTTCATTTCCCGCACTGCCAGCGTATACACACCGGCGGGCTTTTCGCACATGACGTGCAATCCCTTTTCAAAGGCGCGGACAGCCAGCGTGGGGTGCTGGTAGTGAGGTACTGCAATGAGCACCGCGTCGCAGACGCCGCTGTCAATCAGCTCATCGCCCTCATTAAAAATTTTCACATCTTCCGGCAGGTTCTCCTTCGCCCAGTCCCGGCGGGCCTGAGAACGGTCGGCCACAGCCACCAGCTTCAGCTCCGGCACATCGCCGTTTACAATGCGCTTGGAGTGGTCAGAACCCATATTGCCTACACCGATAATTCCGATTTTCACCTGTTCCATGATGGTTTCCTCCCGTATGTCTTTCTCAGCGATAGCCGAGAGTGTTCAGATAGTCATAGCTGCTCTTGAGGCAGTCAAAGGGACTTACGCCGTAGCAGTCGTCCTGCTCCACCAGTGCGTATTTTACGCAGCCGGTTTTTTCAAAAGCTTCCAGAATTTTGGGGAAGTTCAGGTTGCCGTTACCCACAGAAGCCATCCGCTGCTGCCAACCTTCCACGGTCATGTCCTTCAGATGAACGCAGGGAATGCGGTCTTTGAGAAGATCAATCCACTGATAAATATCCGCACCGGCAGCCTGCACCCAATAGGTATCCAGGGTAAATCCCATTTCCTCGGCAGTGAAATCCTCCATCAGGGTTTCCATGATGCGCTTGCCGTCGAATTTCTCAAATTCGATATTGTGGTTATGGTACATGAACTTTTTGCCGGCTGCTGCGATTTTCTTGGCGGGCTCTTTGTAGTCCATGGCAAAGTGTTCCAGCCATTCCCGGGTGCGGTATTTATCGGGCATCATACCGATACCGATATAGTCACAACCAAGGATGTCGTGCTCTTGGATCAGCGCCTCCGTATCATTGAGGATACGGTCCGGATTGCTGTGGGTCAGGACAATTTTCAGTCCGGCTTCGTCGCAGGCATCCCGGAGGATTTCCGGCTTGATGGGGCCGACGGCGGAAATCTGGACGGTTTGATAGCCCATATCCGCCACCTTTTTCACGGTAAAACGGAAATCCTTTTCGTTCTGGATATAGTTGCGAAGGGTGAAAAGCTGTGCGCCGATAATCATGGCAAAAGCCTCCTGACAAAAGTTGAATTGTTACCCACAGTATAGCACGGCTTTTTGCGGGAAACATTGTGAAACCACGGAAAAACATTGCAAAAAACGCGATTTTGTTTTATCATATTCTCACAAGAATTCTATCGAAGAGTTTTATTTTTCATTTTGCTTGTCGGTTTTTTCTCCAATTTTTCCTGAAAAACCGAAAGGAGATTTGCCATGGACACTTCTTTGCCTGAAATCCTGCTTCCCACCCATACCATTGACCAGTATCAGCCGCCGGGCTATGACATTCACTGTCACAGCTTCTATGAGCTGTACTTTTTTATCAGCGGAAATGTCAGTTACCGGCTGGAAGGCCGGCAATATACGCCGGAGCCTCAAAGCATTCTGCTAATGGCGCCGAACGTACTGCATGGTATGAAATATCTGGAAGCGGGAACCTATGAACGATACGTTCTCCACTTTACGGCACAGGCGCTGCCGCCGGAAACTCGCAGCTTTCTGCTGGCTCCCTTCCACCGCCGAAACGGCTGTGAGCCCTATTACACCAATGCCGCAGAATTTTCCTTTCAGGAACAGTTTGAGGGGCTTCTTGCCTGTGCAAAGCTTCCGGCAGAGATTCGGCGTTCTGCGGAACGCATTGCGCTGCAAAATTTGCTCCTGCTGGTTGTGCGTATGAGCCTGCAGCGGCAGCCAGCCTCTTCCGGGGAAAATCTGCCCCCTGTCATTTCGGAGGTCCTCGCATATCTCAATGAAAATCTGGCGGAGGACATCACGCTGGATGATCTGGCCGCACGATTTTATATCAGCAAAGACCACCTCAACCGGCTGTTTCGTCTTTCCACCGGTACGACCATTCTTCAATATGTACTGTATAAACGGATTTCTGCCGCACAGCAGCGGATATTGGCCGGGGATTCCGCCGCTGTAGCGGCAGCGGCCTGTGGATTCCGAGATTATTCCGTATTTTTCCGGGCCTATCGGAAAATTCTGGGGCACTCTCCTTCCAGTGACAAAGCAGAAGCGGTAGCCCATTGACTTTTGGAAAGAAAAAGAGTATGATGGGGCTGCTGCGCTAAGCGCCGCCGAATTTTTATGGAATGAAAGAAGTGTCGAATATGCCCGTACCCAGTGACCCTATGATTCTCCTCAGTTTTGTCAACACCAAGCTGCGGGATTTTCACCCCTCTCTGGATGATCTTTGCAAGTCTTTGCAGGTGGAACCATCGGAAATTACCGGAAAACTGGCCAACATCGGCTATGAATACGATGCAGAGCTGAATCGCTTTGTATAAAAAAAAGTCCCTCTTTTCGCAGTGAAAAGAGGGACTTTTTTCAGCTTTCCAGAACTTCATCTCTTGTGGGAATGGAAACCGCCGCACCCGGTCGGGAAACTGCAATGGCGGACGCTCGGGAAGCTTCCTGCATGGCCTGTCTGGGACTGTCGCCACGGGCCATGGCGGCGATGAAATATCCGGCAAAGGTATCTCCCGCGCCGGTGGTATCCACGACCTCTGCATCACAAGCCGGCTGATGGAAACAGGTTTCTTTGTCCGCATATACAGCGCCCTGTTTTCCAATGGTCAGCACAATTTTCAAGGCGGGATACCGGTCCAGAAGGGTTTGGATCATTTCTTCCGGCTTCTCTTTTCCCGTCAGGGCCTGACCTTCCACTTCGTTGAGAATCAGCCAGGTAACATGCTCCAGATTGCAATCCTTCAGATTTTCCTGCACCGGCGACGGATTGAACGCCACTGCCATTCCCTTTTTCCAGGCCTTTTCCAACAGATAGGATACATGGTTGATTTCATTCTGTACAACCACGATTTCCTGCCCCGAGAAGCCGGACAGGACTTCGTCAATATAGAGTTCCGTCATCTGCCAGTTGGCGCCGTGGTAAAGGAGAATACAGTTTTCTCCGCTGGCTTCTTCCACCTGAATGATGGCTTTTCCCGTCTTGCCGTTGATGGTTTCCACACAGGAAACATCTACCCCAACTGACCGGAGAAGTTGGAGCAGAAACGCGCCGTCTTTTCCGATTTTTCCGGCGTGATACACTTCCGCACCGGCACGAGCCAGTGCTACTGACTGGTTCAGCCCTTTTCCTCCGGGGAACACCTCCATTTCCAGCGCGGAGATGGTTTCTCCCGGACGGACAAAATGTTCTACTGTATAGACGTTGTCGATGTTAATGGAACCGAAATTCAAAACTCTGCGCATTTTTCCTATCTCCCTTGCACAGTATTGGCGTTTTCCATCCATATCATACTATATCTTTCCACTATTGTCAAATAATATTGTATGAACTAAGCAAAAACAAGGCCGTCCGAACTGGACGGCCTTTTCTTACAATGGATTATTAAAAATGGCAATGTTTTCCCAGCTGTTTGCGGAGAAGATTTCTGAATTCCTCCGCGCTGCCCTGAGTAAAGCAATCTGCTTTGAGAATATAGGCCCGCTCATCCGCATAGTAGAGATAGAAATATCCGCCGGACTCATAAGCGTCGAGAATCTGGAAATAGGGATAGAGGGCTGCGGACTGAATTCCGGTAATCCGGAAATCATCGGCCCGGAAATAGTATCGGGCTTCCCGGGTGCGGGCTTTCTTATACACACCGATTTCGCTCTTGTTCATCTTGTCGATCATCAGGAAGGGCTGCGCGCCTACATAAGCGCCAAGTCCCATCAGCACCAGACGCATAAACCAGCTGTCATCATAAATAATACCCATGATAATGCTGATCACGCCCAGTAGGACAAACACGGCCGAACGAAGCAGATTTTTCCGGAACAGGTGGAACAATACCAGCTTTTTCACGGCTTCATCATTGCAGTCCGTCACATTTTCCACCAGCACACGGATGCTTTCGCCGCTCTCCTCTTCTCCAATCCGCTTGGCCTGCTCCTTGCGGTACTCGGAAAGGCGGTCTGCCACTTCTTTCCGCTGCTGTTCTTTTTTCTTACCGGTAATGCGGGTAATGAGAATGAAAAGCAGCAGAAGCACTACAACCGCGATCACCGGCAGCATGGCCAGAAATGTCTGGAAATTCACCTCTGCCTGCGTGGGCTTTTCAAAATATTCGGTGATGTGAACGCTGTCCGTCATGGACTGGAGAACCGCTTTCTGCTCCTCTGTGATTTCATCATAGCTGTACATATCCAGCGTAATGCTGTAGCCATTCACAATGGTGACAAAGCAGTATTCCCAAACGTCTTTTCCGTCGGCTTGACCGGTGAGCTCTACCGCCAGGAACGGGATCTCCTTCTGCTGATACAGTGTGGATTTGGCGGAAATTCCATTTTCTTCGTCGGTAAAGGTATTGGAAGAAACCAGCTCATCCAGCTGTTCCTGAGATGCATCTTTCATGCTGTAATATTCACGGGTCTGGTCGGAATATTTCCGGGAAACCGTAATGGTATAGGACTTGTCCTCCGGCACCAGCTCCAGCGCTTTCAGGTTTCCGGATTCGTCATCCACCTTGAACTCTTCCAGCTTTTCAAAGCCGCTTTCATAACCGGCCAGCAGCCAGTCGCCATTAACAGGGTCAGTATCCTCGGTAAACACATACATTCCCTCCGGAACGTCCACTGTGATATTGAGATCTTTCAGCTCCATGGTCTGGGAATCGGTTGTGACGTCCGCAAAACACATGGGAACGGACAGCACCACCAGCACCAGCGCCAGCAGCCACGCGGTTGCTTTTTTCATCTGCATTTGCTCCTGTCTTTTCGGCACATATGCCGTCATTCTTCCTGCATAGTTTTCGCAGGTTGTTGTATAATAATAGCACAATTTCAAAAACATCACAACTGAATTTCCCGAAATCCTCCAAAAATTCGTCGGAATTTACGGTTTTTTCATAATAATGCAAAGAGAGGGAACCTTTTCCGGGTTCCCTCTCAGCGATTCAATGGTTACAGCGTGATGTTTTCACCTTTCAGACCCATAAAAGCGCCATCCGCTTCCAAACCGCTTTCCGGATGAGCAACCAACCATTTATTCACAGCAAAAAGCAGGGCGTCTTCCCCATTTTTCTCCGGATGAACTGTCAGGGCTTCGTTGGTACCTTTGGGCAGCACCACCACACAGCGGAACACGCCATTCACACTGCACGGTGCATAGTGCAGCGTTGTGGCATAGACCTCGATCATGGTTCCGGCAGGCACCAGGAAAGCTTCCACCTTTGCGGTGTCATAGGTATAATCCGCTTCCATGTCCTGCTCGCTGCCGATCAGCAGAATCAGGTCGGTGCAGGCCACATTGATTTCGGAATCGCGGTGGTATTCCAGCGCGTTGAGCTTGTTGTTGGTACCGTTGCAGTAGCCGATCTGAATGGGCATACCGCCATATACACGGTCACGCAAATCCGCAAAAACCGGCAGGGCTTCCAGCTCAGCTACGCTGGGAACATAAACCACATCATTCTCCGGCGCGGGAGTCTTGGCCATTTCGGCAATGAGAGCGGTGCAGTCTACCGTATCGATAATCTTTCCGTATTTGCGGAAAGCAGCGTCATGAACATTCTGAATTTTCATAGCAAATTCTTCCTTTCCAAATCTTCCAGCTTTTACAGCGCCGCCAGGGCCTTATAGGAATCTTTCAGCGCCGGGTACAGTCCGCGGTAGATCTGATAGAACTTTTCATATTCGGGCACATTCTCTGCCACAGGCGCCTGAGGCGGATTGGTGCGGATAACGGCGCGGCAGCCTTCTTCCACGCTCTTGTAAATGCCTGCGCCTACGCCTGCCAGAATGGCGACGCCCAGTGCAGGACCTTCCTTGGAAACCACCGTCTTGACCTCACAGTTAAAGGTGTCCGCCAGCATCTGACGCCACAGCGGGCTGCTTCCGCCGCCACCGCAGGCCAGCATTTCATGCAGTTCTACGCCCATTTCCCGCAGGATTTCCACGCTGTCCCGCTGGGAATAGGTCACGCCCTCCATGACAGCCCGGAGCATGTCGTACTTGGTGTGAATGGCGGAAAGGCCAAAGAATACGCCGCGGCAATCCGGGTCCAGATGGGGCGTGCGCTCGCCCATCAGATAGGGCAGATACAGCAGCTTATTGCAGCC
>ERZ1643250.1920-NODE-1920-length-16514-cov-5.611155_pt1 | contig 16514 bp, 16 predicted proteins | sample MGYA00579262_ERZ1643250 | MGnify/ENA primary metagenome ERZ1643250 (study PRJEB29033, sample SAMEA4952265) | chicken gut metagenome | biome: Broiler Chicken; feature: Gastrointestinal Tract; material: Caecum | place: Ireland | collected 2018 | study: Broiler... | reverse complement strand
AGATGGCAGAAAAAAGAAATACCTATAAGATACAGGAATTAAGCGGCATCGGAGAAGTTCAGATTGCCGACGAAGTTGTAGCGATTATTGCCGGTCTTGCTGCTACTGAAGTAGAAGGCGTAGCTTCCATGGCTGGAAATATTACCAATGAGCTGGTAAGTAAACTGGGAATGAAAAACTTATCCAAAGGGGTAAAGGTCACGATTCTGGAAAGTGTGGTTACCGTGGATTTATCTCTGAACATTGAATATGGAAAGAACATTCTGGAAACCAGCAAGAAAGTACAGGAACGGGTAAAGGCATCCATTGAGAACATGACCGGACTGGAAGTTGCGGATGTGAATATCCGAATTGCAATCGTAGATATGGAGAACGAAAAAGGAAAGTAACCCTTTCCTTTTTTCTATATCAGAGGAAATCAGATACAGGAGGAACCCCATGGGGAGAAGAGAATTAAGAGAGCATATATTTAAGCTTCTTTTTATGAGTCAGTTTAATTCTACGGAAGAAATGGAAGGGCAGACAGGGCTCTATCTGGAGAATCTTCAGCCGTTGGATGAGCAGGATCAGACTTATATACAGGAAAAATATCAGAAGATTACAGAGAAACTGCCGGAGATTGACGAATTAATCAACAGTGTTTCCAAAGGATGGAAGACCAGGCGTATGAGCCGGGTGGATCTGACTATTTTAAGACTGGCTGTCTATGAACTGCGCCAGGAAGAATCCATCCCCGTAAGCGTGTCAATAAATGAGGCAGTGGAGCTGGGAAAACGTTTCGGAGGGGAGACATCCTCCTCCTTTATTAACGGAATCCTGGGCCAGATAGCAAAGATGGAAAGATAAACTTATGAATATTTATTCTGTAGAACAGGTAAATACGTATATTAAGAATATGTTTACCCAGGATTTTCTCCTTCGCAGAATCTATGTGAAAGGGGAAGTATCCAACTGTAAATATCATACGTCAGGACATATTTATTTTTCTCTGAAGGATAAGTCAGGAGTAATGGCCTGCGTCATGTTTGCCAAAAGCCGGAGAGGACTGGCGTTTCCCATGAAAGACGGGGATCAGGTGGTAGTAGAAGGAAACATCAGCGTCTATGAGAGAGACGGACGTTATCAGCTCTATGCAAAGAATATTACGCTGGAGGGCTTCGGGATTCTATATGAAAGATTCCAGGCTTTAAAACAGGAACTGGAAGAGATGGGAATGTTCGCTCAGGAATACAAACAGCCCATTCCCCATTATATTAAAAAACTGGGGGTAGTTACAGCGCCCACAGGGGCGGCAATCCAGGACATCCGGAATATTTCTCTCAGGAGAAATCCCTATCTCCAGATCATTCTTTATCCTGCCCTGGTGCAGGGAGAAGGGGCGAAGGAAAGTATTATAAAAGGGATTCAGATGCTGGATTCCTTTGGAGTAGATACGATTATTATAGGAAGAGGCGGCGGATCCATTGAAGATCTGTGGGCTTTTAATGAGGAAGAAGTAGCACGGGCGATTTTTAACTGTGAAACGCCCATTATCTCTGCGGTAGGTCATGAGACGGACTTTACCATTGCGGACTTTGCAGCGGATATGCGGGCGCCTACTCCTTCTGCAGCCGCAGAGCTGGCCGTGGATGATTACCGCGGTCTCATGCAGCAGATGGGGAATTATCAGAAAAAGTTAGATCAGGCTATGGAAAACAGAATTCTGCTTCTTCGCAGCCGTCTGGTGCAGTATCAGACCCGGTTTAATTATTTAAGTCCTCAGAACCAGATACAGGAACAGAGACAGCGGCTGATGGATCTGGAAGAAAAACTGGAACAGCGGATGAAGGGAGTTCTGGAAAAATACCGGCACCGTCTGGAGATCTATGCCGGGAGAATGGACGGCGTATCTCCGCTGAAAAAACTGAACCAGGGCTTTTCTTATGTTTCCGATGAGAAAGGACATACCGTCAGTACAATTACGCAGGTTCAGAGAGGAGATTCCCTTCGGATACAGGTTACCGACGGAAGCATCCGGGCACGGGTGGAAGATATAACTTTGGAGGAGAGAAAGGAGCATCAGGTATGGCCAGAAAAATAGAAGATGCATTTGAAGAGCTGGATCAGATGATCGAGAAACTGGAAGACAGGGAAACTTCCCTGGAAGACTCCTTTCAGATTTATCAGGAAGGAATCCGGCTTTTAAAGTTCTGTAACGAGAAAATAGATACGGTAGAAAAGAAAATGATGCAAATGAACGAGGATGGTACACTTCATGAATTTTAAAGAGGAATTGGAACAGCGGGTTTCAAAAGTTAATGAGTTAATCAGAAAATATCTTCCCCGGGAAGAGGGGAAATCCCTGACCATGATTCAGGCCATGAATTACAGCATGACGGCAGGGGGGAAACGTCTGCGTCCCATACTGATGGAAGAGACGTATCGTCTGTTCGGGGGAACCACCAGGGCAATTGAGCCCTTTATGGCAGGAATGGAGATGATCCATACCCATTCTCTGATTCATGACGATTTGCCTGCACTGGATAACGACGAATACCGAAGGGGAAGGAAGACCACCCATGTGGTATTCGGAGAGGCCATGGGAATTTTAAGCGGAGACGCGCTGCTGAATTATGCCTATGAAGTGCTGTTTCACAGTTTCGATTTAGATCCCGGCAATCCTGCCATCCCCCTGGCTTTACAGATTCTGGCATCTAAGGTGGGAATTTACGGAATGCTGGGCGGACAGGGCGTAGATGTGGAAAACGACGGAAAACCCTTAAGCCAGGAGACTTTGGCTTATATCTATAAAAACAAAACCTCAGCGCTGATTGAAGCATCCATGATGACCGGCGCCATTCTGGCAGGAGCAGAGGATGGGAAAGTACGTATCGTAGAAAAAGCTGCAGAGAAGATCGGACTGGCTTTTCAGATTCAGGATGACATTTTAGATGTGGAAAGCACACAGGAAGTATTGGGAAAGCCCATCCACAGCGATGAAAAGAATCATAAGACCACCTATGTGACGCTGAAAGGACTGGAGGCTTCCAGAGAGGAAGTGAAACTGCTTTCCGGGGAAGCGCTTTTTCTCATGGACAGTTTGGAAGAAAAAAATGAGTTTCTTCGTCAGCTGATTACAGAGCTGATTGACAGAAAGAAATGAAAGAAGAGATACCATGGTTTTAGAAAAAATCAATGCACCCAACGATATTCACCGGATTCCCCTGGGGGAATTCCCCAGGCTGGCAGAAGAGATTCGTGAATTTCTGATTGACCATGTCAGTAAGACAGGAGGACATCTGGCCTCCAATCTGGGAGCCGTGGAGCTGACCATAGCCCTTCATAATATTCTGGAATTCCCGGAAGATAAACTGATTTGGGATGTGGGGCACCAGGCCTATACCCATAAAATTCTCACAGGAAGAAAAGAAGGATTTAAGACTCTCCGAAAGGAGGGAGGCCTAAGCGGCTTCCCGAAACGAGAGGAGAGCTTTTGTGATGCCTTTGATACGGGACACAGTTCTACTTCCATTTCCGCGGGACTGGGATATGTAAGAGCCAGGGACTTAAGAAAAGAGAACCACTATGTAATTTCCGTCATCGGAGACGGAGCCCTTACCGGAGGAATGGCTTACGAGGCTTTGAATAATGCAGCGGAACTGGATACTAATTTTATTATTGTCTTAAATGATAATAATATGTCTATTTCCCCAAATGTGGGAGGAATGTCTTCCTACCTGAGCGCTCTGCGTACGGCAGAAGCTTATACGGGAATGAAAATGAATGTAACGAAAACCCTGAAGAAAATCCCAAAGGTGGGAACGGCGCTGGTTGATACGGTTAGAAAAACCAAATCCAGCATTAAACAAATGATCATTCCCGGAATGCTCTTTGAAAATATGGGACTGACCTATCTGGGACCGGTGGACGGGCACGATATGCCAAAGATGATGAAGCTTCTCAATGAGGCGAAAAGGGTGGAAGGCCCTGTTCTGGTACATGTTCTTACGAAAAAAGGCAAAGGTTATGAGATGGCTGTGCGCCATCCCTCCCGTTTCCACGGAACAGGTCCTTTTGACGTATCTACAGGACTGCCGTTGAAAAAGCAGGGAAAAGCGTCTTATACGGATATTTTCTCAACGGTGATGAGGAAAATGGGCGATCGGGAAAAACAGGTAGTGGCCATTACGGCGGCCATGCCTACGGGAACCGGACTGAAGCGGTTTGCAAATATGTTTCCGGATCGGTTTTTCGATGTGGGAATTGCGGAAGAGCATGCGGTAACCTTTGCGGCAGGGCTGGCGCTGGGAGGAATGATCCCTGTGGTGGCTATTTATTCCACCTTTTTGCAGAGGGCCGTGGATCAGATCCTCCACGATGTGTGTACCCAGAATCTGCATGTGGTTTTTGCCGTAGATCGGGCCGGACTGGTAGGAGCAGACGGGGAAACGCACCAGGGGTGCTTTGACCTGTCTTATCTGACTATGATTCCCAACATGACGGTGATGGCGCCCAAGAATAAATGGGAGCTGTCGGATATGATGAAATTTGCGGTTCACCACTCTGGTCCTGTGGCCGTCCGCTATCCCAGAGGGACCGCTTACGACGGGCTGGAAGAATACCGGGATCCTGTGGCTTATGGAAAGAGTGAATGGCTGACTGATAAAAAGGGGAGTGAAATTGCCCTTTTCGCCCTGGGAAGTATGGTAGAGACGGCTGTGGAAGTTCAGAAGAATCTGGATTCTCAGGAAATCCCCTCCACTTTGATTAATGCCAGATTTGCAAAACCTCTGGATACAAAGACTCTGGATACGCTGGCAGAGAAGGGCTGCCGGCTGCTGGTGACCATGGAGGAAAATGTAAGAAGCGGAGGGTTCGGAGAACTGGTTCTGGACTATATGAGCGCCCATCATCCCCAGGTGCAGGTAAAGATCATAGCCATTGAGGATACTTTTGTTTCCCACGGAGATGTGGACAGCCTGAAAAAGAAATTAGGACTGGATGCCCAGAGCATTACAGAAATTATAAAGAATTGCAGGAAGAAAGAAGAATGAAAGAACGTTTAGATGTGTTACTGGTGACCAGAAATCTGGCGCCTTCCAGAGAGAAAGCAAAAGCCGTGATTATGGCCGGACAGGTATACGTGGACGGTCAGAAAGAAGATAAGGCCGGCTCTATGTTTTCTCCCCAGGCTGCCATTGAAGTAAGAGGAAATACTTTGCCCTATGTAAGCAGGGGAGGCCTGAAACTGGAAAAGGCCATGAAAAATTTTGACATTGTCTTAGAGGGAAAAATCTGTATGGACGTGGGAGCTTCTACGGGGGGCTTTACAGACTGTATGCTGCAGAATGGGGCGGTGAAGGTCAGCGCAGTTGATGTGGGGCACGGACAGCTGGACTGGAAACTCCGCAACGATCCCAGGGTAGTCTGTATGGAAAAGACCAATATCCGTTATGTGGTTCCGGAGGATATACAGGAACCGGTTTCTTTTGTTTCCATTGACGTATCCTTTATTTCCCTGACCAAGGTTCTTCTTCCGGTGCGGGATCTGATGGAAGAGAACGGAGAACTGGTCTGTCTGATTAAACCTCAGTTTGAAGCGGGCAGAGAAAAGGTGGGGAAAAAAGGTGTTGTCCGGGAACCGGCGGTCCATCTGGAAGTCATTGAAAAAGTGATCGCATTTGCCGCAGAAAACGGATTTCAGCCTGTCCATCTGGATTTCTCTCCTATTAAGGGGCCGGAAGGAAATATTGAATATCTTCTGCATCTTCAGAAATGTCCCAAGGGAACTCCGGTCGTGCTTCCGGAGACAGTAAATCCTCATGAGGCAGTAAAAAAAGCCCATGAATTACTGGATTAGAGGAAACAGGCCATGAAGAAATTCTGTATTATTACCAACTGGGAAAAAGACAAAGACCTGAAAATAACCAGGGAGATTGTATCTTATCTGGAAGAAAACGGCTGCAGATACTGCGTTCAAAAGGGAGAGAAAAAACAGGAGGGCCGCTATCATTATACGAATCCGGAAGAAATTCCGGATGATACGGAATGTATCATGGTATTAGGCGGGGACGGCACTCTGCTTCAGGCGGCAAGAGATATGGTGCATAAAGATATTCCCCTTCTGGGAATTAATCTGGGTACTCTGGGATTTCTGGCTGAGGTGGATAAGACTTCTGTCTGCAGCGCGCTGGAACAATTGCTGAAAGATGATTATGAAATCGAAGAGCGGATGATGCTGACCGGGAAAATATACCGGGAAGGAAAACCGATCGGAGAAGATATTGCGTTAAATGACATTGTGATTGGACGGGAAGGGCCTCTGCGTGTGGTCCGGTTTATCAACTATGTAAATGGAGAGTATTTGAATACCTATCACGCAGACGGAATTATTATTTCCACGCCCACAGGCTCCACCGGCTACAGCCTGTCAGCGGGCGGGCCTATCATTTCCCCCAGCGCGTCTATGATTTTAATGACGCCTCTGGCTCCCCATACCCTGAATACCCGAAGTATTATTTTTTCACCGGAAGACAGGATAACCGTGGAGCTGGGGGAAGGAAGAAGGAAAGTTCAGGAAGAAGGAATTGCTTCCTTTGACGGAGACACACAGATTGACATGATAACAGGTGATCGGATTGAGATTGCATGTGCAGGGGAGAAAACCAAAATTGTAAAATTAAATAATTTAAGTTTTCTGGAGGTATTGAGACAGAAAATGAGAAACAGCTAGGAGGGCAGGAAGTGAAGTTAGAACGGCACGCAAAAATTATAGAGCTAATCCATGAATCAGAAATTGAGACACAGGAAGAGCTGGTGGAACGGCTGAATCAGGCTGGATTCGGAGTGACCCAGGCCACCGTGTCAAGGGATATCCGGGAACTGAAACTGACGAAAATAGCAGGGACAAACGGAAAAAGCCACTATGAGATTACCAGTACGCCAAAAGATAATCTGAGTAAGAAGTATTCCAGGGTATTAAAAGACGGACTGGTTTCTATGGATATGGCTCAGAATATTCTGGTGATAAAGACGGTGCCGGGAATGGCTATGGGTGTTGCAGCCGCATTAGATGAACTGAAGTTTAAAGAAATTGTGGGCAGTATTGCAGGCGACGATACAATCATGTGTGCGGTAAAAAATGCAGATCAGACATTGCTTGTAATGGAAAAGCTGCGTAAGGTTCTGGAAGATTTGGGATAAGGAGTTGCTATGTTAATTCATTTGCATGTTAAAAATCTTGCATTAATCGAAGAAATAGAAGTGGATTTCGGGGAAGGTCTGAACATTCTGACCGGAGAAACAGGAGCGGGAAAATCGATTTTATTAGGTTCCATTCAGTTGATTCTGGGACAGAAAATGTCCAGAGAAATGATAAGGGAACACGCGCCTTATGCCCTTGTGGAACTGGTGTTTCAGATAAAGGATCCGAGAACACAAAAGGCGTTGGAAGAACAGGGGATTTTCTGTGAAGAGAATCAGATTTTTCTCTCCAGAAAGATGATGGAGGGAAGAAGTATTAACAGGATTAACGGAGAAGTCTGCACTATCAGTCAGATGAAGGCGGCGGCTTCTCTGCTTCTGGATATTCACGGTCAAAATGAACACCAGTCTCTTTTGTATTCCAACAAACAACTGGAGATCCTGGACGCCTTCGGCAAAGAAGAAATTGCCCCCTGTAAAAAGGAAACAGAGGAAATCTACCGTCAGTATCAGCAGTGCTGCAAAGAATTGGACGATATGGGACTGGATGAGGAACAGCAGCGACGGGAGGCTTCTTTTTTAGAATTTGAGATTCAGGAAATTGAAAATGCCGGGCTGGCTGTTTCGGAAGATGAGGAGCTGGAAGCCCGTTATAAAAAAATGAATAACGCCAGGCAGATTGCAGAGAGCCTTCAGTTCATTCATGAAAAAACAGGATATGAAAGAGACGACAGCGCGGGAGAAGCCGTGGGATCTGCGCTGAGGGAAATCACAAAGATCTCCGGATGGGATAAAGAACTGGAGAACATGGAAGGAATGCTGGGAGATATTGACGGTCTTCTCAATGACTTTAACAGAGAAGTATCGGCTTATCTGGAAGATATGACCTTTGAGGAAGAAGAATTCCACACCGTGGAATCCCGTCTGGATCTCATTAATAATTTAAAAGCCAAATACGGGCAGACGATTCCTGATATTTTCCATTATAAAGAAAAACAGCAGAAAAAACTGGAAGAAATCCTGACTTATGAGGAACGGAAACAACAGCTGAAAGAGAAAAAAATAAAAATTGAAGAAAAATTAGCTGCGTCCTCGCATGTTTTATCAGAAACCAGGAAAAAATATGCGAAGAAGCTAAGCGACAGGATAATGGAAAATCTGAAAGATTTAAATTTCTTAAATGTCGATTTTGAAATTGCCTTTGAACGTCTGAACCACTATACGGCAAAAGGCTTTGATGAAGTGGAGTACCGGATTTCCACCAATCCCGGAGAAACGAAAAAAAATCTGGCAAAGGTAGTATCCGGCGGTGAGCTTTCCAGAATCATGCTTGCCATAAAGACGTTACTGGCGGATAAAGATCAGATTGAAACCCTGATATTTGATGAAATAGACACAGGAATCAGCGGCCGCACCGCTCAGAAAGTCTCAGAAAAAATGGCGGTTATCGGTCGGCACCATCAGGTTCTGTGTATTACCCATCTGCCTCAGATAGCGGCCATGGCGGATGTACATTTTCAGATAGAAAAACAGACCAGAGAAGAGGAAACGGTGACAGAAATCTATCCTTTATCAGAAGAAGCTTCCATTTTAGAGCTTGCCAGACTGTTAAGCGGCGCCCAGGTGACAGAACGGGTGGTAGAAAATGCCAGGGAAATGAAAGAATTGGCACAAGTACATAAAACTACAAGACTGAAACAATAAAATATCCACATACTAAGAGAGGCAATACCGAAACGGTATTCCTCTTTTTTCTTTTTATTTTACAGATAAGGAGGTTTCTATATCGATGACTGCAAAAAAGAAGTACAGAAAAATTCTTCTCGCTCTTCTTTGTCTGGATATTTTTTGCATCCTGTATTTAGGCTATCGATACCTGGACAGAAAAATACCGGATGAATTATATGTGGTAAAAGGAACAGAAAATCAAATTGAGGAAATCCTGGAAAATCCCTGGATTCGCTGCGAAGAAGCGATAACCGTTTCCCAGGAGGGAAGTTTTCGGATTCCCTGCCGGCTTTTGGGTGTGATTCCCTGGAAGCAGGTAAAAGTGCAGGTGCAGGAAGAAACCAGCCTGTATGCCAGCGGAAGTCCTGTGGGAATCTATATGGAGACACAGGGAGTGCTGGTGGTGGATACCGGAGAAATAATCGCTCAGGACGGGACAGTGCAGGAGCCGGCGAAAAATATCATACAGCCGGGGGACTACATTGTATCTTATAACCGGCAGCAGATAGAAAATAAAAAGGTACTTATGGAGGAGATTTCCCAGTGTGAAGGAACAACGGCGCAGCTGGAAGTCCTTCGCAACGGGGAAACCGTTCCTGTGGCTGTTCATCCGGTTCAGGGGGAAGACGGAACTTATAAACTGGGCATCTGGATACGGGACAATACCCAGGGAATCGGGACGCTGACTTTTGTGGACAAACAGGGAAGATACGGGGCGCTGGGGCACGGAATCAGCGATGTGGACACAGGAGAACTGTTGAATATGGATGGAGGAATTTTATATAAGGCGCAGATTCTTGGAATTGAAAAAGGAAAAAAAGGCATTCCGGGAGAATTAACAGGTCTTATCTCTTATCAGGAAGAAAACCGGGCCGGAGATATTCAGAAAAATTGCGGAAACGGCATATACGGAAATTTTGTAGGGAATGAGACAGAAGAATTTCAGCTTCAGGAATATCCCGTAGGTTATAAGCAGGATATGGAAATTGGTCCCGCCAGTATTCTGTGCAGCGTAAATGGAAAAGTAGACGAATATGGGGTGGAAATCACAAAAATTGACATGAACCATGAAGATACCAATAAAAGTTTCGTAATCAGCGTAACCGACGAGAATCTACTGGAATTGACGGGAGGAATCGTGCAGGGAATGAGCGGCAGTCCGGTTATCCAGAATGGGCATATAGTCGGGGCAGTTACCCATGTTTTCGTTCAGGATTCGGCAGGCGGCTACGGAATTTTTATCGAAAATATGCTGAAAGAAAGAGAAGATTTTTGAAAAACAATGAGGAAAATTGTAAGATAAAGAGACGTTAATTGTCGAAATATGATGAACGAAAATGCCCGATTTCAGGCACTTTCAGCTTGATTCCCGAACAATTCTTAGTCTATAATAAATGTGATGTATGGAGACAGCCACCGGGCCCAGCCGTTTCTGTACAAATACATGAGAACGCAAAGGAAGTTAGGAGGAAGGAGCCTCATGGAAAAGTTGAATGTGGCCATCGCAGATGATAATGAAAAAATGGTTGAGATTTTAGGAAAAATGATAGATGAAGATAAAGAACTGGAATTAGTTGGAAAAGCACATAACGGGGAAGAAATCTGTAATATAATACGAGAGAAAGAGCCAGATGTGGTAGTACTGGATATTATTATGCCAAAGGTAGACGGACTATCCGTAATGGAAAAAGTAAGCCATGATCAGGAAATGAAAAAACATCCATCATTTATCATTGTATCTGCAGTGGGACAGGAGCGGATTACCGAGGATGCATTCAACCTCGGTGCAGATTATTACATGCTGAAACCTTTTGATAATCAGATGCTGCTGAATCGCATTAAACACATAAGAAATTCCGGTGAGAGAAGGCTGCGGGAAATCCGCAGACAGAATACGCATGAGGAGGTTAGTTCCTTAGGGGAGAGAAACCTGGAAAGAAATGTTACCAATATCATTCACGAAATCGGTGTTCCGGCGCACATAAAAGGGTATCAGTATCTGAGAGATGCCATTATTCTTTCCGTGAACGATATGGAAATGCTGAATTCCATTACAAAGATCCTGTATCCTACTATAGCGAAAAAACATCAGACCACATCCAGCCGTGTGGAGAGGGCGATAAGGCATGCCATTGAGGTTGCGTGGAGCAGAGGAAAAATGGATACAATTGATGAATTATTCGGCTATACCGTCAGCACTGGGAAAGGAAAACCTACAAACTCAGAATTTATTGCTTTAATTGCGGACAAAATCAGACTGGAATATAAAAATCACTCTTTTAATTGATGGAAAATTACGATATAATAAGAGAAATAGTGTAGTTTACCAAGGAGGGGTTTACGGATGAAAAGAATATTATATGCAACATCAGAGGCTGTGCCTTTTATTAAAACAGGAGGTCTTGCAGATGTAGCAGGTGCATTGCCCAAGTGCTTTGACAAGAGATATTTTGATATCCGGGTTATTTTACCAAAATATGCCTGTATGAGTCAGGAATGGAAAGACAAAATGGAATATGTGACGCATTTTTATATGGACCTGGGATATAAAAATTGCTACGTAGGTATTATGAAGATGGAATATGACGGAATCTTATTCTATTTCATTGATAACGAATACTATTTCAGCGGCCCGAAGCCTTATGACGGCGGAACCTGGGATTTGGAGAAATTTGCCTTTTTCTCAAAAGCTGTTTTATCCGTTCTGCCTGTACTGGATTTCCGTCCTGATATTATTCACTGCCACGACTGGCAGACAGGACTGGTGCCCGTTTATCTGCATGATTCCTTCCAGCAGAATGAATTTTTCAGGGGAATCAAGACAATTATGACCATACATAACCTGAAGTTTCAGGGTGTCTGGGATGTAAAGACAGTCAAAGCAATTACGGGCCTGTCCGATTACTATTTCACGCCGGATAAATTAGAAGCCTACAAAGATGCGAATTATTTAAAGGGAGGTATTGTTTTTGCCGATGCAATTACAACTGTCAGCAATACCTATGCCGAAGAGATAAAGACTCCGTTCTACGGAGAGAAACTGGACGGACTTATGTGCGCAAGAGCCAACTGTCTGCGGGGAATTGTAAACGGAATTGACTATGATGTTTATAATCCGGAGACAGATCCATGCATTACAAAAAATTATAATGCAGTGACTTTCAGAAAAGAAAAAGTGAAAAATAAACTGCAGCTCCAGAAAGATCTGGGACTGGAGCAGGATCCGAAAGCCATGATGATTGGAATGGTATCCAGACTTACTGATCAGAAGGGATTTGACTTAGTCGCTTATATTATGGACGAACTGTGTCAGGATGCCGTACAGATTGTGGCTCTTGGCACAGGGGATGAGAAATATGAAAACATGTTCCGGCATTTTGACTGGAAATACCATGGAAAGGTATCAGCGAATATTTATTATTCTGAGCCGATGTCCCATCGGATTTATGCTTCTTCCGACGCCTTTTTAATGCCGTCTCTGTTTGAGCCGTGCGGTTTAAGCCAGCTTATGAGTCTTCGGTACGGAACGGTGCCGATTGTCAGGGAAACAGGCGGATTAAAAGATACGGTGGAACCATATAACGAATTTGAAAGTACGGGAACAGGATTCAGTTTCCGCAACTACAATGCCCACGAGATGCTGAATACCATTCGGAATGCGGAACGTATTTATTATGATAAGAAGAGAGAATGGAATAAGATTGTAGACAGGGCAATGGCAGCAGACTTTTCATGGAACAATTCCGCAAGACAATACGAAGAAATGTACAACTGGATGATTGGGGAATAATGCTGCTTTCAGGGAAGTATAAAAAATAAGAAAATAGGGATACTACTGAATACATGAAAATGTTAGGAGGTAGTGTTATGACAAATATTTCAGAGCTGGATTTACAGAATCTGCGCCATTTAATCGGCGGATGTGACACCAACCACTGTAAGATGCAGGACTATGCGGCGAAAGCTCAGGATCCGGAAGTACGTCAGTTCTTCCAGAAATCCGCCCAGTCCGCAATGACAATGAAACAGCAGTTAATGCAGTTTTTACAGTAGAAGGAGGGAAAATCATGAACGATAAGGCGATGGTTGCAGATACTCTTGTAGGAATTAACGGAGAGTTGGTACGGTATGGGGAAATGATTTCTCAGACGGAAAACCCTCAGTTAAAGCAAACCTTAAAACAGTTTAGAAATCAGTGCGAGATGTCTCAGGAAGAGATATATAAAATTGCGAAGGACAGAAAATACTATGTTCCGGCAGCTATGGCGACACCTACAGAAATCGCTGATGTGAAAGCAATTTTTACTTCTGCACAGTAAAAAGATGAAAGAAGCCTTCATGCAGGGGAGCTCACTCCTGTAGGAAGGCTTCTTTTGAATTATACGTTGACAAGAAAAGGAAAGTATATTACTATGGATACATGGAAAACACGAACATAGGTTCGCATTATAAAAACAGAAACAAAGGAGATCTTAATATGATAAATGAAGAAAAACAGAAAGCCCTTGAAGCGGCTTTAGGACAGATTGAGAAGGAATACGGCAAGGGGGCGGTTATGAAACTGGGCGAGTCCAATGCCCAGATGCAGGTGGAGACCATTCCTACAGGTTCTCTCAGCCTGGATATTGCCCTGGGACTGGGCGGAATGCCGAAAGGAAGAATCATTGAGATTTACGGACCGGAATCCAGCGGTAAGACAACGGTAGCCCTGCACATGGTGGCAGAGGTACAGAAGAGAGGCGGCATCGCAGGATTTATTGATGCAGAACATGCCTTAGATCCCGTATATGCGAAAAACATCGGCGTAGACATTGAGAATCTGTATATCTCCCAGCCGGATAACGGGGAACAGGCCCTGGAGATTACAGAAACCATGGTCCGTTCCGGAGCTGTGGATATTGTTATTGTGGACTCTGTGGCAGCTCTTGTTCCCAAGGCAGAGATTGACGGAGATATGGGAGATTCCCATGTGGGGCTTCAGGCACGTCTGATGTCCCAGGCACTCAGAAAGCTGACGGCTGTGATTAGCAAGTCCAACTGTATTGTCCTCTTTATCAACCAGCTCCGTGAGAAAGTGGGCGTAATGTTCGGAAATCCGGAGACGACCACAGGAGGAAGAGCTTTGAAATTCTATTCTTCTATCCGCCTGGAAGTCAGAAAGGGAGAGAGTCTGAAGCAGGGCAGTGAATTTGTGGGCAACCGCACGAAGGTCAAAGTGGTCAAGAACAAGGTTGCGCCTCCTTTTAAAACAGCAGAATTTGATATCATGTTCGGTGAGGGAATTTCCAAAGAAGGGGATGTGCTGGATCTGGCCGCGGCCTGCAATGTGGTCAACAAGAGCGGTGCCTGGTATGCCTACCAGGGAGAGAAGATCGGGCAGGGCCGTGAGAACGCCAAACTCTATCTGAAAGAGCATCCGGAGGTCTTCCAGGAGATTGATCACAAGGTGAGGGTTTTCCATCATCTGATTGAGGAAGATCCCCAGGAGCAGTCAGAGCCTGAGACAGAAAAGCCTGAGGAAGTATGAGACAGGAGGAAGACAGCCAGGAGGCTGTGATCAGGAAGGCGAAGCAGAAAGCCATGCGTCTTTTGGAGCAGATGGACCGAAGCGAGAGGAATCTGAGACAGAAGCTGACCCAGAATGGATTTCCGCCCAAAGCTGTGGACGCGGCAGTGGATTATGTGAAGTCCTATGGATATGTGGATGATGGACGGTATGCCAGGAATTATCTGGCATACCGTCTTCAGATGAAAAGCCGGCAGAAACTTTTTCAGGAGCTGTATCAGAAAGGTGTGTCCAAAGAGATTATTGAGGAAGCCTGGGCAGAAGTGTCCGCCGATGAAAGTCCGGATGAGCGTTCTTTGATCCGGCGTCAGGTTTTGAAAAAATATGAGCCCGGAAGCAGGCTGGATGTGGGGCAGATGCGCAGATTATACGGATTTCTCGCAAGAAAAGGGTTTCGCTATGATGACATCCGAAGTGTTCTGGAAGAGGAAGATATCTGCCAGTCAGATGGTCTGGAAAACTGAAAAAATAATTAGAAAAACTTGACATAATTTCGAAAACAATATAAACTTGTATTGTTGTGATTGTACAATGAAAATTTAATAAGGAGGTGCTCCTGTGGCAAGTGTGATAATTGTTGCAGTTGTCGCTGTAGTTGCGCTACTTATTGCAATCCCTGTAACCTATAAGGTGGCGATCGATAACAAGACTAGAAAGGACGCAGAAGTTATCGGGACGGCAGAGGAAAAAGCAAGAGGCATCATAGACGAAGCCCTGAAATCAGCGGAATCTAAGAAAAGAGAAGCCCTTTTAGAGGTAAAAGAGGAATCTCTGCGCACTCGCAATGAGCTTGAGAAAGAGACAAAAGAGCGAAGAGCAGAATTGCAGAAGTATGAGAAGCGGGTGCTGTCCAAGGAAGAAGCGGTTGACAAAAAGGCTGACGTGATTGAAAAGCGGGAAGCGGAATGTACAGCAAGAATAGCTGATTTACAGAAAAAGGAAAAACGCGTAGGCGAACTGGAAGAACAAGGAGTACGGGAACTGGAAAGAATTTCAGGTCTTACCTCCGAACAAGCAAAAGAACAATTGTTAAAATCTGTTGAAGACGATGTAAAAGTTGATGTTGCGAAGCTTTACAAGGAATTGGAGAGCAAAGCAAAAGAGGAAGCTAACAAAAAAGCCAAAGAGTATGTGGTGACTGCGATTCAGAAATGTGCCGTGGACCATGTTTCTGAGACAACAATTTCGGTAGTTCAGCTCCCAAGTGATGAGATGAAGGGAAGAATTATCGGACGGGAAGGACGGAATATTCGAACACTGGAGACACTGACAGGAGTGGATTTGATTATCGATGATACACCGGAAGCGGTGGTTCTGTCAGGATTTGATCCAATTCGGAGAGAAATTGCACGTATTGCATTGGAAAAATTGATCGTAGACGGACGAATCCATCCAGCTCGAATTGAAGAGATGGTGGAGAAAGCACAAAAAGAAGTGGAAGCGATGATCCGCGAAGAAGGTGAAAACGCTGCCATTGATGTGGGAGTGCATGGCATTCATCCGGAGCTGATACGGCTTCTGGGAAGAATGAAGTTCCGGTCCAGTTATGGACAGAATGCGTTGAAGCATTCCATTGAAGTTGCTCAGCTTTCTGGTCTTTTAGCCGGAGAAGTTGGGGTTGATGTACGTATGGCAAAACGCGCTGGTCTGCTCCATGATATCGGTAAATCCATTGATCATGAAGTGGAAGGTTCTCATATTCAGATCGGCGTTGACTTATGTAAGAAATATAAGGAATCTCCTCTTGTCATCAATGCGGTGGCTGCGCATCACGGAGATTGCGAGCCAGAGTCATTGATTGCATGTATCGTCCAGGCGGCGGATGCCATTTCCGCGGCAAGGCCGGGTGCAAGAAGAGAGACCCTGGAGACATATACAAACAGATTAAAACAGTTGGAAGACATTGCCAACCAGTTCAAAGGTGTGGAAAAGTCTTTTGCTATTCAGGCAGGTAGGGAAATCCGTGTGATGGTGGTTCCAGATCATGTCAGCGATGCAGATATGGTTCTGCTCGCGAGAGATATCGCGAAACAGATCG
>ERZ1643250.1914-NODE-1914-length-16556-cov-22.549482_pt1 | contig 16556 bp, 18 predicted proteins | sample MGYA00579262_ERZ1643250 | MGnify/ENA primary metagenome ERZ1643250 (study PRJEB29033, sample SAMEA4952265) | chicken gut metagenome | biome: Broiler Chicken; feature: Gastrointestinal Tract; material: Caecum | place: Ireland | collected 2018 | study: Broiler... | reverse complement strand
TACAGAATTTAATTTTCAAAAGTGTTCAATTTGAAATTGCAATTTTCGAAAATTAACTTTTTTCAAAAAATTTAGACATTTTTTGCGTAATAAATGATGGGAGACAAGCCTAAATTTTGAATTCCAAATTTTGTACAGTGATGGAATATATAAGAGAGGTGAATAATCTTTAATTACACAAATCACATCCTCGAAATATGCTTAAACAATATCAATTAAGAACGTTGAAGAATGGATTAAGAATGGCAGGTATAAGACTATGAGCCTACTAACTTATAAAGGTTACCAAGGTACTTATCGAAGTTGAAAATGATACTTTATTTGGCGAAGTCTTAGGTCTAGAAAATACTTTTATTTCTTATGAAGGAAATTCTCTGGCAGAGTTGAAGAAAGATTTCAAAGCTGGTATTGATGATTATCTTGAGAATTGTCAATTGAATCATGAGCAACCAGAACAGGCTAACCAAGATGCAGCTAAGTTACAGTTGCAAAAATTATTATTAACATCATTAGCGTGATTGGAACAAAATAAAGCTCGAAACTTCTACAAATTGTAGTAACTTCGAGCTTTTTGTAACTATTCAGAAAAGATAATTTAGCGGTCTTCGTGGTTAGTGAAGTAACGGTAGTCCTTACTCTTGTCGAACAATACGGCACGAGCGTTTTCACCGTTGGAGATTGAGAAGATAGCGTCAGGGTACTTGTTCTTAACTTCATCTTCTACCAATCCTCTAAGCATTTCGTTGTTAGCTAAAACTGAACCGGTTAAAGCAATCTTCATTGGCTTAGGATCTTCGTAACGGTCAAGACCGATGATGATGTCACGGGCTAACAGATGAGCTTGTTTCTTAATAACTTTGATTGCATCATCGCTGCCTTCATCAGCAAGTTGTGCAACGTGAACAGCCATTCCTGCAACTTCTGGGTTAGACATCTTGTAGAATTTAGTGTTACATTCATCCATGTGTTCAACGCCAAATAATTTAGTAAACATTTGAATCAAAGCGTTGTCTTCACGCTTGTCCCAGCTAAGAAGAGCAGATTGCATTGCTGAACGAGCAATTGCGTAACCTGAGCCTTCATCACCTAAGATGTTGCCGTAGCCACCAACTGCGATTAAGTGGCCGTTTTGTAAACCGTTGTAAACTGAGCCAGTACCGGCAATTACTAAGGCACCGTCATCACCTTCAAGACCAGCGTAAAGTGCTAAAAGTGAATCAGTAATAGCACGAGTAGGTAAGTTGTTAATTCTTGATGAAATAGTTGCGGCAACTTCTGGAGCATTACCGACAACTGAAAGACCGGCAATACCAACAAGAACGCGCATGCAGTCACCATCAACCTTGTCGATCAATTCGTTGATAGTGTCAGAGATATTCTTAATTCCGCCTTCGTAGTCAGCGTTAATTTGGCCTGGGCCGCCTTCTGCACGACCGATTTCCTTGCCAGTTTCGTCATATGCGATTGCAGTTGAGTGGGTACCACCTGCATCAACACCAATTTGGTATTTAAGAGCCATGTTGTAAATCTTCTTTCTATATTAATTTATCCGAATGATAACGTATACATTGTATTATATTTTTATACAGTAGGTCTAGTAAAAGTTTTTCTGTTAGCGCTAACAGTGGCTTTTTTCTTGCAAATTAATAAAATTGTTAAACTAATTAAGCTAACCAACATCCCCAGTAGAAGAACCCATGGTACATAAATTAATGTAATTTGATGTTTTCCTGGATTCAACTTGAAGTTTAAAAAAGCATTCATGAACAAGGTTTTATTCTTGTTAATTATTTTGCCATTATCTAAAACTAACCAGTTAATGTTATTAGGAATAGTTGACGCCAATGTCATCATCTTCTTCGTTGTGAAATGATTAGATTTGATGATCAAAGCAGATGTTTGTTTAAAGTTTGGTTGTTTTTGCTTAAAACGATGTATAATCTGCTCGAGCTTTTGTGTGTTTAAGCGCCAGAAGTGAATGCCACTAAGGTCTAGTTTATCTTTTTTTAGTTCAAAAGTAACTTGCAACCGTTGACCACGCTGGTGGCTACCTAGATTAATGAGATGGGCATTTTGATCACGTACTGCCAGATTAATATTAGCACCATTAACTGTCATTGAAATGGCATTATCATCGATTTCACCAGGCATTTCAATGTAGTAAGAATCATCAGTCTGTGGTTTGAAATTGAAAATGATGCGTGCGATTTGCTTATTGTTTTTACGATTATATTGTAGTTGATCGTTTTTCATACTAGTTACATTAATTAATTTTGCTTTAGGCCAATTGATCTGCTTAAACGGCTGCACTTTTGACCCTGTAACTGCTTGAAGGAATTTAGTTTGATTGCCAGTAATATCTAAAGAGTTAAAATTGATTTTTTGCGTTTTTTGTGATGTTAAAAAGAGTAGGGGCAAAGCGGCATTATTTTTCACTAGATATAGTTGGGCAAAGCGCTTTTGCAAATGATAATCGCTGGCGTCAACGCGGTGGTTGGAATTGTCATACTTCATTTGCTTACCAGACTTGAGCGTTGTGATTTCATCATTGGGCAAAAGATAATATTTGATTCCAAGTAAATCATCTGTCAAAGTAGTTCCGCCAAAATTAGTGTAGGAATTACTATTGTTTAGAAATCCCAGGTTGCTGATCAGGTTGAGCACTTTTTGATCAGAAATCGAATTGAAATTACTTAGACCATAATAGCCAGCGCTAAAAGGATCATCATCAGAACGATAGAAAGTCTTTTCAGTTCGGTAAAATCCAGAATCATGTTGATTTGCGTATTGTACTGCTTGGCTGACATTAGTGGTAAAGTTCTGATAATCGCTATTTTTTTGATAAGCTAAATTGCCTAGAGATAGTACTAGGTTGACGATTAACTCAAGCTCGATAACTAAATAGAAAAATGGCGCGGCAAAACTGTGTTGATGATAAATAAAGCCAATAAACAAGATTCCGAGGGCTAGAAAAGCTCCCGTGGCAATCTGCGCATCTTCAGTTAGAAAGTCAAAATGTGAGGCATTAAATACTATATAAACAATTAAACCTAAAGAAAATAGAGTCAGAAGTCCGGTCTGCCAATAAGCTATACGTTCTTTTTGTTTTAATGCAATAACGCCTAGATTTAGCGCGAAAAAGATCAATACAAAGCTGAAACGACCAGGATACCAGACAGGGAATTGGCCTAAATGCCAGAGTAAAACCAGTGGTGTCCAAAAAAGAGAAGCAATTAAGAAAATGAGTAAAATTCCGTTTGCTAATTTACGCTGCCAGTTAATCTTTTTGCTTAAAAAATATAAAATTGTCAGCAACAAGAAAGGCATTGTCAGGTAAATGTTGGGCATCCCTTCCTGCATTTCATGAAAGTTATAGGCCCCTTCGGCTAACTTAGTCAGCTGTTCAACTGGAGAAAACTGCCAGCCCAAATTCCAGGAGGCAGTAGAACTAGCCTTGCCTTGCAACATTTCAACCAGAACGGGGAAGAGCATAAAGGCATCTAAAAATGAACCAGCGATACTTTTTCTTAAATAAATCCAGTTAAGGTGTAGGCGCTCCTGCTTATTAATGAAGAAAATTTTGCTTAACAGATAAAGCAAACCAAAGGCTAATGCCATAAATCCGGTATAAAAATTAGTGAACCAAAGCAAAAAGGTAATTAAAATTAACTTATTTTTTTGGTGGGCAAGCAAGCGGTCGATGGCATTAATCAATAAAGGAAGCAAAATTACAGAATCAAGCCACATCAGATTATAGTGATTGCCAATAACGTAGCCTGAAAGGGCATAAGCCGAACTAGCCGCTAAAGCGTAAAAGTAATTAGTGATTTTTTGCTGCCAATAGTAGTAGGAAGATAGTCCCGCCGCTCCAATTTTTAATGCGATAATAATTAAAATTTCTTGTGGCAAAAAATGTTGCGGAAATAAAAATAAGAGTAGATTGAAAGGACTGCAGAGATAATAGGCGTCAGTTGCTAGCATTGAACTGCCTAAACCATTAGAAAAGGAATAGATTAAGCGCAAGGGATGGGAGAACAAATTTCGCCTGAAGAAGGCAAGAAAATCAACATATTGTTGACCTAAGTCGACAGTGAGCACTCCATTTTTGCTGTAGAAAAAGTAACTCAAGAAAATCAAAGCCGGTAGCAAAAAACTAAGCCAGAAAAAAATATTTTTACGATTAATTGCAATGTGTCGTGAGTTAAGAAATTTAAGCATCATTAAAAATTATATAAGCTCCCTTATGAATTGTAGAATTGATGTTTACTTTTTGTTAAAATACATCTAGTTTTAATAAAGGTGATTTACGTGAATTATTTTAGAAAAAATAGTGGGACTGGCTCAAACAAGCATTCCTCAACTCCAATTAGAATGCGAATCATTCTAGGGGTAATTTTAGTCCTCTTTGCCATGTTAATTGGGCAATTGGCTTATTTGCAACTAGTTTATGGTTCACGTTTCAAGGCAGAAGTGCAAAAAACTGATTCAACTGTTGTTTCGCATCAAGTGCCACGTGGTGTCATGTATGACTCCAAAGGCCGCGTTTTAGTAGGTAATAAAGCAACCAATGCTATTACTTATACTAAGAGTGCCTCGACTACAACAGCAGATATTTACAAGATATCTAATGCCTTGAGTAATTATATCAAGATTAGCGATGAAAAGCCGACAAAGCAAATGGCAGCAGATTATTATTTAGCTAATGAAGATAATAATACTAAGATATCTAATGCTTTGCCGAAGTCAGCCAAGATTGATGCTGATGGCAATAAGAAGACTTCAGCTGAAATCTATCAAGCGGAATTGGCTTATGTTGAAAAAATGAATCCTCAACTAACCACTCGGCAAAAAACAGCGGCTTTAATCTTTAATAAGATTTCAGGGGCTTATACTTTATCCACGATTTATATCAAGAATAAAGGCTTAACCGATCGTGAAATTGCCCAAGTAGGTGAGCACTTATCAGAGCTTCCTGGTGTGGGTATCGGAACTGACTGGCAAAGATCTTATCCAAATGGTTCATCTATTCAAAGTATCATTGGTTCGGTTTCAACTGAAAAATCTGGTTTACCAAGTGATAGCTTGCAGTACTACTTAAGAAATGGTTACTCACGTAACGACCGGGTAGGTACTTCCTATCTTGAAAAAGAATATGAGCCACTTTTGAAGGGAACTAAGTCGACTAACCAGGTTATTACTAAATCGAATGGTAATATCCAGCAGACTAAGACTGTTTATAATGGTCAAGCCGGTGCCAGCTTAATGTTAACGATTGACGCTAAGTATCAAAAGCAAGTACAGGCTACTTTGAAACGGGTTTACAGTACAGCTGTTGGTAACGGTGCAGCAAGATACTCTAATGGTGCCTATGCCGTGGCGATGAATCCTCAGACTGGTGCTTTGCTAGCTGTAGCCGGGATTAATCGAAACACGAACACTGGTAAAACGACTGATAATGCTTTAGGTGTAATTAACCAATCCTTTGTTATGGGATCAGTTGTTAAGGGGGCTACTGTTGGTGGTGGATTAATTAATAAGGTTATTACTCCCGAAAACAATACTTTGCCTGATACGGCAATTTATTTGCCAGGTTCACCAGTTAAAAAGTCAGTTTATCCAGTTGGTACTTTCAGTTCATTGGATGCTGAAACAGCGTTGGAAGTCTCCAGTAATATTTACATGATGCACTTAGCAATGAAATGGGTTAAGGCTAGTTATGTACCGAAGAGCTACATTCATATGCCAAACGATGCCTTTGACATTTTACGGCGTAATTTTGCTATGTTTGGCTTAGGTCAAAAGACAGGCGTTGACCTACCTGGTGAAGTGTCAGGAATTGAAGGTAAGTCATTTAATGACAAGGGTAATATTCTTTCCGGTTCTGTACTTGACCTAGCTTATGGTAACTATGATGCTTATACACCAATTCAACTAGCCCAATATGTGTCAACTATTGCTAATGGTGGTAAGAGATTGCAACCTTATATTGTGCAATCAGTTGGTAAAACTAGCAAAGATGGCAAGAAGATTTACATTAGCTACAATAAGAAGCCAAATGTCCAACAAGTAATTCCTTGGACGCTTGCGGAACTTAATGTGGTTCAAACAGGATTCTATCGTGTTGTTCACGGTACGAATGGTTGGGGAACTGCTCACCCATTGAAGAATGTTAAGCCATCAATTTCTGGTAAGACTGGTACTGCACAAACTTTCTACTATGATGCTGAACACCCTAATAGAAAGCACAATATCGAATTGATTAACGCAACCTTTATTGGCTATGCCCCATCGAAAAATCCAAAATTAGCAGTGGCGGTTGTTTTCCCAGGATTAGACCCTGATGGTGAAGGAACATACACATTGCAAGTTGCCAAAGCAATGGTACAAGATTATTTCAAACTTCATTCAACAAAATAAAGAATAATACTGGTCAAACAGCTTGAAAAATGCTATTCTAGTACAGTCAGAATAAAAGTGTAGGTGGTGAAAAAAATGGCAGATAACATCATTTTAGAATGCACCGAATGTGGCGATAGAAGTTACTTATCTAAGAAGAACAAGCGTAAGCATCCGGAACGTTTATCTTTAAAGAAGTATTGCCCAGTTGAAAGACGCGCAACACTTCACCGTGAAACTAAGTAATAAACCAAGACAGCAGGCTACGTGCCTGCTATTTTTTGTTTTTTGGACAAAAAGATGGAAAAATCAGAATTAAGAAAAGAACAAATCAGTAAATTAAAAGAATTTGCCAATACTAAAGAAAAAAGAGCAGAAGATGCGATTTTATTAGAGAAATTAATGTCTACAGATCTAATTAGAAGAAGTCAGACGATTGGGGTAACTGCTTCTTTACCACTAGAAGTAGATACTTCTGAATTAATTGCTCGTTTGTGGGATAAAGGAAAAGAAGTTTATCTGGCAAAGGCACGAAGCGATCAAAATCATACTTTAGACTTTTTACGCTATACGTATATGAGCAAATTGGTAAAATCTAAATTCGGTGTGGAAGAAGTCGCCGATGAAGATGCGAAAATCAATAATGATTTGGATTTAGTCATTGTGCCAGGTTTAGCCTTTGCCTTAGATTCGCATATTCGACTTGGCTTTGGTGGAGGTTATTATGATCGCTTTTTGGCTAAGCATGATCCTAAAACTGTTGCTTTAGCCAATAGCAAGATGACGTTCGATACTAGCATTTGGCCTATCGAAAAAACCGATATTCCGGTTCAAACAATTGTTACTCCTGATAAAATTTATTAAAATAGTCACAATGACGAAGATAAGGGGGATTAAATGAATACTCAACGAAAAATTAACCTCTCACAATCATTTGTGACTTTAGGAATTTTAGTAGTTTTATTAATAGTCTTTTTAGTTGAAGTGTTTTTAGGTGGCTCAGAGAATACCAATGTCTTGATGAAAATGGGAGCCATGAATAATTTTGCCGTGGTGGCTGGACACCAATGGTGGCGCCTATTTATGGCCCAGTTTTTGCATATTGGCATCATGCATTTGGTTTCTAATGCCATTATTATTTACTACATGGGGCAGTATATGGAGCCCTTAATGGGACATGTGCGCTTTTTAGTGACTTATCTTTTAGCTGGGGTCGGCGGCAATCTAATGAGCTTGGCTTTCAGTGCTGATCGCGGCTTAATTGCTGGTGCCTCAACAGCTTTATTTGGTTTGTTTGGGGCAATGACTGCCATTGGCTTGCGCAATTTGCATAATCCAATGATTGCTTTTTTAGGTCGACAAGCCTTTGTCTTAGCTTTGATTAACTTAGCGCTTGATATTTTTGTGCCTGGAATTGATATCTGGGGTCATATTGGTGGCTTAATTGCTGGCTTCTTATTAGCGATTATCTTGGGCGATCGTGTAATGAAGACCTACAATCCTAAGTGGCGCGTATTGGCTGCTGCAGTGTTAGTCGTATATGTTGTTTGGACGGTTAGAACAGGAATGATAATTAATTTCTAATGAAAACTCTCTACGATGTACAACAATTATTAGAAAAATACGGAATTTTGGTTCATGTTGGCAAAAGAATTTGGGATATTGAATTAATGGCTTTAGAGCTCGACAATATCAATCGTGCCGGTCTGATTGACCAACATGATTATTTGATTGCCAAGATGATTTTGAGTCGAGAACATCGAATTGAAGTCAAAAATGAACAAAAAAAGGCGCTCAAAGATCCGAAAAATGATAGCCAGTAAATTAGTTTAGCGGTATCATAATAGATGTAAGTTTTTTATGAAAGGGCAGATTTAGTTTATGTCGAGTTTTTTAATTGTCTTAGATTTAGTTTTATTAGTCATTATTTTAGTCATGGTTGGTATCTGGGCTTGGAATAAAATTCAAGCTAAATCAATCGGTGGCGAATTGACTAATGAAGAATTTAAAGAAGGCATGCGTAAGGCACAAATTATTGATCTGCGTGAAAAAGAACCGTTTAAACGCAAGCATATTGATGGCGCTCGCAACTTGCCATATACCATGCTTAAGTATCAATATACTGAGCTTAGAAGCGACTTGCCAGTTTATCTTTACTCAGATTCAAAGACCATTACTTTGAGAGCTGCCCGTTTTTTAAAGAAAAAGGGTTTTGTTTCTATCCATTGGCTTAAAGATGGCTTTGAAGCTTGGGATGGTCGAACTAAGAAGTCAAAATATTAAATGAAGAGAAGACGCATTTGGAGGGGGTAACTCTAATGCGCTCTTTTTTTGTATCAAAATTAAGAAAGGTGATGGGGATGAAAAAGGTACTAGCGATTGTAGGACCAACAGCTATTGGTAAGACAGACTTGGCGATTGATTTAGCTAAAAGGTTGAACGGCGAGATTATTTCTGGCGATTCCATGCAAGTTTACCAAGAAGTGGCAGTGGGAACTGCAAAGGCAACTGCAGAAGAACAAGCGCAAGTGAAACACTACTTAGTTGATACGCAATCCGTTTTTGACGAGTATTCAGTTAAAGATTTTGTGGATCAAGCAACAAAAGCGATTGAAGAGATTAGCCAAAAAGGTAAGTTACCGATTATTGCAGGCGGGACAGGTTTTTATGTTAATGCTTTATTGAATAAGATGCAGCTAGGCGAGAAAACTCCAGAAGAGCGTAGCGTTTCGCAAAAGTGGGAAAACTACCTCAAGGAAAAAGGCGCAGAAAAATTGTGGCAGGTCTTGAATGAGCAAGATCCTAAGGCGGCAGAAAAAATACCAGTAGCCAATAGTCGCAGAACTATGCGAGCATTGACTGTGATTGAGCGTACAGGCAAAAAGTTTTCAGAGCAACAAAAGCAGATCGAGCCGCGTTATGATTACTTGATTATTGGCTTGAATTCTGACCGTCAAGAGATATATCGCAGGATTAATTTGCGTGTTGATAAGATGATGGAGCAAGGGATGCTCGATGAAGCAAAATTTATTTATCAAAATCGAGCACGAGAGTATCAGGTCTTGCAAGCAATTGCGTATAAGGAATTTTTCCCTTATTTTGAAGGGCAAGAGACGCTAGAGCATTGCATTGAAGATTTAAAGACAGCTTCGCGCCGCTATGCTAAACGTCAATTGACTTATTTTAGAAATAAATTACCAGTAGTTTGGTTTGATCCGTTAGATGATCCGGGTTGCGAACAAAAGATATTGAAGAAAGTCAAGGAATGGAAAAATGAATAATTTGCCAGAAAAATTACAAAAAATTGTTAAAGAAGTTGATCAACAGATCGCACCTAAACTGGCTGAGATTGAAGATCAAATTGTTTATAATACGGCTAAAGTTTTGGCGGCTTACCAAGCTAATGATGTCGCTGAAGCTGACTTGAATGGGGCTAATGGCTATGGCGACGATGATATGGGAAGAGATAAGCTAGATAAGATCTATGCTCAAGTTTTTCAAACTGAAGATGCGGTAGTTCGGCCTCAATTTGTTTCAGGTACGCACACCTTGTTTGTAGCTCTAGCAGGTAACTTGAAATACGGCGATACGCTAACTTATTTAACTGGACAGCCTTACGATACTTTGCAAAAAGTGATTGGCTTGACTGATGATAAGCGTGGTACTTTAGTCGAGCGCGGCGTGCATTTTTCATATGTGCCGTTAACCGATGATGGGTTAGTTGATTATGACGAGGCTGAAAAGGTTCTTAAACGTGATCAGCCTAAGATCGTTGCCATTCAACGTTCACGTGGCTACTCCACCAGAAAGACCTTTACAGTTGATCAGATTAAGGACATGATTGCCTTTGTTAAACGGGTCAGCCCTAAGAGTATTGTCTTTATTGACAATTGTTATGGCGAATTTTCGGAAAAACATGAGCCAACTGAGTATGGTGCTGACTTAATGGCAGGATCGCTGATTAAGAATGCTGGTGGTGGTCTAGCTAAGACCGGTGGTTATATTGTTGGTAAAAAGGACCTGGTTGAAAATGCAAAACTTGCATTGACTGCTCCAGGCTGCACCGATGAGGGCGCCACTATTGGCAATTTGCATGACTTTTATGAAGGCTTTTTCTTGGCTCCTAATGTTACCGGTATGGCTGAAAAGGGAATGATTTTTGCGGCTGCTTTGTTTGCCAAAATGGGCTTGAATGTTACCCCAGCTTGGGATGAGAAGCGAAGCGATATTATTGAGACAATTATTTTTGGTGATCCTGATAAGATGGTTAAATTTGTGCAAGAAGTACAGAAAAACTCACCGATTGATTCCTTTGTAACGCCTGAAGCTGTGCATATGGAGGGCTACGAAGATAAGATTATTATGGCTGCTGGTAATTTTGTTTCGGGTTCAACTATTGAATTTTCAGCGGATGGTCCAATTAGACCACCTTATGCGGTTTATATGCAGGGTGGCTTGACTTATGCGCATGACAAAGTAGCTATTATTAACGCGGTTCGTGATACATTTTTTAACAAAAAATAAAATTTAAAAATAATCACTAGACCAATTTGACTTTTTTAAATTGGTCTGCTATTGTATTAAACAGTTCTAGGAGATAAGAATAAATCATAGGACCATACCAATTTAATATTTTTTGTTTTTATAGGTGAATTAACTATGAGTAAACAATATACTGCAGAAGAAATTAAGCAAGAAGTTGAAGACAAGGACGTTAGATTTTTACGCTTGGCCTTCACTGATATTAACGGTACTGAAAAGGCCGTTGAAGTACCTAAGAGTCAATTAGATAAAGTTTTGACTAATGACATTCGCTTTGATGGTTCTTCAATTGATGGCTTTGTTCGTCTTGAAGAAAGTGACATGGTTTTATATCCAGACTTCTCAACTTGGACAGTATTGCCATGGGGTGACGAACACGGTGGTAAGATTGGTCGTTTGATTTGTTCAGTTCACACCACTGATGGCAAGCCATTTGCTGGTGATCCAAGAAATAACTTGAAGCGTGTTCTTGGTGAAATGAATGAAGCTGGATTCGACACTTTTGATATTGGTTTTGAAATGGAATTCCATCTTTTCAAGTTAGACGAAGATGGCAATTGGACTACTGAAGTTCCAGATCATGCTTCATACTTTGACATGACTTCAGACGATGAAGGTGCAAGATGCCGTCGTGAAATCGTTGAAACTCTTGAGGGCATGGGCTTTGAAGTTGAAGCAGCTCACCACGAAGTAGGTGATGGTCAACAAGAAATCGACTTTAGATTCGATGATGCTTTGACTACTGCTGACAGATGCCAAACCTTTAAGATGGTAACGCGTGCAATTGCTAGAAAGCACGGTTTGTTTGCAAGCTTTATGGCTAAGCCTGTTCAAGGTCAAGCTGGTAACGGGATGCACAACAACATGTCATTATTTAAGAATGGCAAGAACGTCTTTTATGACAAGGATGGCGAATTCCACCTTTCAAATACTGCTCTTTACTTCTTGAATGGTATTTTGGAACATGCTCGTGCTATTACTGCAATTGGTAACCCAACTGTTAACTCATACAAGCGTTTAATTCCAGGTTTTGAAGCTCCAGTTTACATTGCTTGGGCTGCTAAGAACCGTTCACCACTTGTACGTATTCCAAGTGCTGGTGAAATCAATACTCGTTTGGAAATGCGTTCAGCTGATCCAACTGCTAACCCATACTTGTTACTTGCTGCATGTTTAACTGCTGGTTTGAATGGTATTAAAGAACAAAAGATGCCAATGAAGCCAGTTGAAGAAAACATCTTTGAAATGACTGAAGAAGAAAGAGCAGAACATGGTATTAAGCCATTACCAACTACTCTTCACAACGCAATTAAGGCCTTCAAGAAAGATGATTTAATTAAGAGCTCATTAGGTGATCACTTAATGCACAGCTTCATTGAATCAAAGGAATTAGAATGGTCTAAGTACTCACAATCAGTTTCAGATTGGGAACGTCAACGTTACATGAACTGGTAAAAATAAATAAGTAATTGGAAAATCTCGTGGTGATTGAGGCCACGAGATTTTTTTGTAAAGTATAGATTTTTCCAAAGCATATCTAATCGTAATTAGTCTAATTACGATTAGATAAGTGAACTTATGGATAAGTTTTTAAATCTAGTAGGATAAACTTTTACCAAAAATCAAAAAATATTCTCTTCAAAGAAGAGCAAACTGCTATATAATTGTAATAATGACCGGACTGGTATCCCTAATTAGTTTAGGGATACTTTTGTGTTAATGAGAATGTATTGGAGTCGATGGAATGAGAAATAAGACATTAGTAGCATTTTGTTTGATAGCTGCAATGATCAATTTAACTGCTTGCCAATCGCAAAAGCAGACTAATAATCGCCAAACTATTGAAAAATCTGGTGTGACTCAGAAACAGACTCCCAAAAGATTAATTGTTAAGAGTATGTCAGATACTGAAAAATCTAGTGCAATCTCAATTTATGGATCGATGAAATATGGGGATGCATGGAAGACTGCATATAGTGATGCCAAGAAAAATCATTTGAGCATTAGTGTAAAAAATCGAACTGGTTTTAATTGGATAAAAAAAGGTAGAGGTTACATTTATGAAGTAACTGGCAATGGTCAAGAAAATAATGCTTTTTATACAATGAAAAGTGAAACCGTATATTTTTATAATCAGAAGAAAAATTTAGGTGTAGCAAGTTTATCTGAAATAGCTTCATATTTAAATGAACATAATCAAGTAAAAGCTGTAGAAAAATTAGCAACTAAGACTACTTTGGCTGCTGAAGTTACATCTGACAAATATGGGGTTAAGGGTGACGATGGCCTAGCATTAGTTCCAACGAGACTTTGGGGTACTTGGTACAACTATAAAGGAAAGAAGTTAGTAATTACTGATCATACTGTTAATGGTGAAGAAATTCATCATATTTCTAATTCTGGTGTAGCAGCAGAATCCTTAGATCAAACGAAAAAGTGGGCTAGAGCTCGGATCGAAAATATTAATGGATTAAATTGCTATCATGTTCAAACATTGAATGCCCAAGATTTTGGCTTACTTTATTCTGTCCAAAAAGATAATGGCAATACGGCAGTAGTAACTTATAGCGTTGATACAGGTCATTATACGGCTACTTATTGGAAGAGCACCAAGATAGCCAAGGAACACCGAAATGCAGAATTTAAGACTTTAAATTAATATTTGTAAAGAAGTATTAAAATAATTGCAATGAACAAGAAGTATAATTTTTGTAAAATAATCGTGTAAGAAGTTGGCGGATCGTATTTTTTATAATACTATTAAGCAAAGAGATAGAATTATTGAAAGAAAAGGGGATTCCTTTTGAAAAGTAAATTAACTGTTTTGGTTGCAATTTCAGCTGCTTTAACTTTAGCAGGATGTAGCCAAAGTACACAAGGTAATAGTAATTCACAATCACAGTCAGAAAAATCAAGTCAAGTTTCTAAGAGTAACTCAGAAAAAACTGGCACCTCAGAATCAAGTAACAGTCAAAACTCAGCAAAATTATCTGCTGAGAATATGGACTATAAGACGCAGGCTAGTGCAATCTCTGTCTATGCTGCACAAAAGTATGGCGACACTTGGGAAATTGCAGTTAATGCTGCCAAAAATGGTAATTTAGGTGTTGCGTTCAGAACCAAAGCCGCAACAGGTATTACTTCTGATGACTCAGGATATGTTTATGAGGTCTCCGGTACTGGTAAAAGCAGTAATGCTCGTTACATGCTAAACGGAGATGGAGCACAAAAGAAAATTACTATTTTTGTTAAGCAAAGAAACCTTGGTACTGTAACTTTACAAGATGTAGTTGATTACATTAATAAAAATAATGATGTTGATCTAGTTCAAAGCTTGGCTAAAAATGCCAAACTAAATGTTAAACTTGAAGGCGATAATGACAATGCAGCTGGTGCTAAGGAATCTGCTAGTGCCGTAATTCCATCAAGCTTGCAAGGTACTTGGTACACTGCAGATACTGGCAATGGCAATATCGATACTTTGACTGTAACTGCTAATAAGATCAATGATGAAGCTGGTTTTAGCATGGATGTAAAGGCTAAAAATTCAGGTTCATCAACTAGTTCAGGCTATATGAAACAAGCTACTATTAATGGAATTAATTTCTATAGTTTTACTAATATGGGTCAAGAACCAGGTCAAGGCAGTACATATTTGGCACCGCATACTGAAAATGGTCAAAGTGTAATTGTTTCAGCTAACTCTAAGGGAACAACTAATGCTGTCTACTGGAAGAGCGAAGCCTTGGCTAAGCAAAACTCCAACAAGCAATTTAGCGATCTACAGTATTAAAAGTGAATAAAATATAGAATTAGGCGATATCTTTGTGATATCGCCTTTTTTGCTGTGAAGACGTTTTTATAAAACTTTTACTTACGAAGAAAAAATTTTTCTGGTAAAGTAATCAACGTTGCAGAAAAAAGGAGGAAAAATTTAATGGATAATACTCAAAGTGGGATGAAAGCTCGCATCATGTTCAACGGCCTTGGCGTGCTATTCTTCCATTAATGTTTGGAGCATTTTGGGGATGTTCAGTGAAACTTCGTTGAATAGTGAATGGAAGTCGTTAATTACTTAGTATTTGGAGTGGCTAATACTTTTTTTGATTTCTGTAAAACTAATTTACTGTCAATAAATTTTATAATATGATATAATTTTTGTAACTAAAAATAGTTGCAAGGAAAGAATGGTTAATGGTAAATCACAAGAAGACAATAGAAAAGATCAAAGCAGAATCAGTAAATATAACTTATACAGAAGCGGAATCTTTGCTTGAATGGTTAGGCTATACTAAACTAAATAAAGGCAAAACAAGTGGCTCACGTGTTAAATTCATTAAAGGGAATAAGCCGATATATTTGCATAAGCCACATCCTAGAAAAAACTTGTTAAAATATCAAGTTAAAGATTTAAAATCTAATTTACGAGGTGAAATCTAATGAAAAAAGAATTATCATACAAAGGCTATTATGGTTCAGTAGAATATTCATTAGAAGACGATGTTCTCTATGGTAAAGTTATTGGTATTAAAGGCCTCTTATCATATGAAGGACAAACATTAGATGAATTAAGAAAAGACTTTCAAGGTGTTATAGATGAATATTTGGAAGATTGCAAGGTTCAAGGGATTATGCCTCAAAAGTCGTATAAGGGTTCCTTCAATGTAAGGATTACACCTGAATTGCATATGAAAGCAGCTGCTTATGCAGCTAGCCAAGCCGAATCACTTAATAGTCTGGTTGAAAAAGCTATAAAAAAATATGTGAATGCTTAAGCAATGTAGTTTTTAGTGGCTGTGGTATTTTAAGGAGTTGCTGAAAAATGCAAGTGCTAAATGATTTGAAAATGCCGAATAAAGAAACACTATATTTTAATGATCATATTGTCCCTTGGATAGAAAAAGAAGAGTGGGCTAATAATGAGCATACAGAAGTCGCTTTAACTTTTAAGAAAAACACCCCAGTAGATATTATTAATAAATTTTTGATTTGTCGATCTGAATTAGCTATTAACTATACTGCAGATTATAAAATTGTATAGGAAGACCACATGTTGTATCCATATGCAGAATTTCCTGGGGAATTGTCAATTACATATTCTCAAATAATGGTAGACGATAATGTAAAGGGTGGTAAAAAGGTTTTGGTCCACTTTGAACAACCGACAGATTATGGATTTAAAGAAGCCAGATATGAGTTGCCTGATTATAAAGAAATTTACAACTACGACTTTACACCTTCTGAAACTAGAAATAATCTAGATATTCTTAAGAGAAACGAAAGTCTAATTTGGAAGTGTGCCGAAGAGGAGGAAATAAGTACTTAATTATTTTCGGCTTAAAAATTTTACTATGACTACAATTGATTTTCATGACTAATAAGAAGAACTCACTATAAGTGGGTTCTTTTTTAATAATTACACCACTATAATATCTTAAGTAAAGCTAAAAATGATTCAGTTAGAAAAGAGTAAATATGAAAGTCTTAAAAAAGTGGGATTAGCGTTGTTGTCAGTGATACTGGCATGTGTAATTATCTTCTGTGGCTATTATATATATTTGGCTACGCGTGGTGCTAGTTAAATCGTTCTAGACAATAAGCCAAATTATAAGCTAAAA
>ERZ1643250.1909-NODE-1909-length-16596-cov-6.617315_pt1 | contig 16596 bp, 15 predicted proteins | sample MGYA00579262_ERZ1643250 | MGnify/ENA primary metagenome ERZ1643250 (study PRJEB29033, sample SAMEA4952265) | chicken gut metagenome | biome: Broiler Chicken; feature: Gastrointestinal Tract; material: Caecum | place: Ireland | collected 2018 | study: Broiler... | reverse complement strand
CGTGAGGGGCGACCCGGCAGCATGAGCAAGCGGTGAAAATCCGCAAAATATTTCAATTCACGCCCCTGCGTGAGGGGCGACGCGTCCTGGTCCTGCTCGTTGATTTCCACGCCACCGATTTCAATTCACGCCCCTGCGTGAGGGGCGACCAGATACCGGATGCAGGCAAATACCCCGGCGTCAATTTCCATTCACGCCCCTGCGTGAGGGGCGACTGCGGACATTAGGATGGAAATTGAGGCAGTACTGGATTTCAATTCACGCCCCTGCGTGAGGGGCGACCGAGATCCACACGGTTGGTGATGTCGGAAGAGCCGGAATTTCAATTCACGCCCCTGCGTGAGGGGCGACATATAAAATATTTTTTGGCACCAAGTTGGAAATTATTTCAATTCACGCCCCTGCGTGAGGGGCGACACCGTATTGGGCTGAGCAAATGTTTGAATCAATTTCTATTTCAATTCACGCCCCTGCGTGAGGGGCGACATGTCCGTAAGGCTGCACAGGATGTATCCGTCCTGGAAATTTCAATTCACGCCCCTGCGTGAGGGGCGACCAGTGTATACATGGAATTACCTCCTTTTTATAAAAATTTCAATTCACGCCCCTGCGTGAGGGGCGACCAGGAGCAAGTGGACAGCTGAGTGGGTGCCGATATTTCAATTCACGCCCCTGCGTGAGGGGCGACTGGCTCCTATGCAAACGATCAGATCAATATTCAAACTATTTCAATTCACGCCCCTGCGTGAGGGGCGACCTATCACGATACCCAGCGACGTTGCAAGGCTCTGATTTCAATTCACGCCCCTGCGTGAGGGGCGACAGCAAAATCAGACAAAATAGATTGTGATTTTGCTGCAATGATAACAAAAATAGAATGGAATTTTAAGGAATATAGCTCGTATGGATACTAAATTTCCTGTTTTTGATGCTATATTCTTCTGTTTTTTTGCGCCTACCTCCCGGGATTTCCTGTAGCGGCAAGGTAGGCGCAGGATTACAACAGCAGAGGTTCCCCGGCCTGTATCAACGGAGTGCGCCCCATGGTTTCAATTTTATGCTGATAGGAATTTCCCAGCCGGTAAAATCGAACCGAGTCACGCTCGTGGTCGATAATTTTGGAAAGCTCTGCTTTCAGCACAACCAGTTGAGCGGCGTCTACCAGTACTTCGAATACGGAATTCTGTACACGCATCCCGTTGCGCTCACACAGCTTTGCTACCTTACGCAGGCGCTTTGCTCCCTGTGCGTCGGTGGTATCCACATCATAGGTAATGACCAGCAGCATAAACTACCTCCAGACAAAGGGTGGGTATCGATCCAGATCGCCCCGGAGAACCCGGGCAAACAGCATGGCTTGGGCATAGGGAATCATCCCAATCGGGATTTTTTCCCGGAGGAACGGGTGCTGCACTGCTTCCGCTTTTCGCTTTTGCCAGCTGGCCAGCACCGTGCGCCTGCCCCGGTCGTTTAAAAATACGGCTTCCGAATCCCTTTCAAAATCTTTTTCCCCAAGCTGTCCCAGATTCAGCAGCGACAGGGTAAACCGGTCGCACAGGGGCGCCCGCAGCTCCTCAATCAAATCCAGGGCAAAGGAGGGCCGGCCGGGGCGCAGGGTATGGAGATAGCCAGCCGCGGGGTCCAGTCCCACGGTTTCCAGCGCAGAAGAAATTTCCCGTGTCAGCAGCGTGTAGACAAAGGACAGCACCGCGTTCACTTCATTTCTGGGAGGCCTGCGGCTTCGGGTTTCAAATCGGAAGCCGGAAGGACTGTGCAGCATGGAGTCAAATCGGGAAAAATAGACGGTGGCCGCCGCGCCTTCAATGCCCCGCATGGAGTCAATGGAATTGCAGGATTCCAGCTGAACCGCCAATTCGCTGAGCTGGTTGGCGGCCTGCGTCAGTGATGGGGCCTCCTCCTGCTGTTTTCGGGCGGCACGCATCAGGACGGTTTTGCTGTTCCTGATTTTGCCAAGCAGTATATCCCGCACCAGCCGATTGGCAAATTCCGGTTGGCTGATGCTTTCATATTGTTTTTTCCGCAGCAGCACATTGCCGCTGACCGGACCATGAAACCGCCCGCAAAATCGGCCATGGGGCGATAAAAAGGTAACGGAAATCCCTCTCTCTCCGCAAAACTCCAGCAGGGGCGTAGAGACGGTCATTTGTCCGAAGCAGACAATGGCTTCAATATCTTTGGCCGGTACGGCGTTTTTTTCCACACCGCCGACTTTCACGGCAATGGTTTCGTTCCGGCAAAAGAGATAGCTGTCCGGGGTCAGAAGATAGAGGGTGTTGAGCAGCTTTTTCAAATCAGTTCCACCTCCCTGGCCTCCTGGGCCAGCTGTTCGCAGTACGCTCGGGCAGAGCGGTTGACGCCGGGCATACAGTATTCCAGCAGGGAGCACCGCCGGCATTTTTCGGAATAACTGGCTGCCGGAATGGACAAGGTGTCCCGAATCCGGTGCAGTTCCTCTGCGGTTTCCCGCACCAGACGGCGCAGAGGTTCATCCAGTGCCACAATCTGCCGCCGGTGGGATGAAAGGTAGAAAATCGCGCCCTCCGGGATGGCGGTGTGATACATTTCTTCCAGACACATGGCCTGTGCACAGAGCTGGATGTTGTATTCCTGTTCATCCCGGAGCTTTCCATGCTTGTATTCTACCGGATACAGCAGCACAGGAAAATCTGCCGGGGGAATCCGGCAGCCGGAAGGGTCTTTCCGGACTTCCACCAAATCGCATTTTCCAGAAACTCCCAGAGCGTCGGAAAAAACCGCATATTCAAAGAGCTTGATTTCACTGCCCCGGCGCTCGATTCGCTGGGTGTGGACGCTTTCGTGCTCCTTGCGCCCTTTGGCGGTGTCGGCGCTCTCCAGCCAGACCTGTTCGTTCAGCAGCAGGCCCACCCTTCGGGGACAGTAGCCCATTTGAGACAGGTAGGAGAGGGGCAGGTACTCCGGGTCATTCAGCGGCATGGAACCAGCTCTCCTCCTCCGGCACAGCGCCCCAGGTCAGACCCTTGTAGGTCTGGAAGCCCACTTCCACGCCTGCCGGGATATGCTGCAAATCGATGACAGCCTCATAGTCCCGATAGGAGCGGGGCGCTTCCACTTGAGACTTCCGGGTCACCTTGACCAGCTCGAACAGCTTGTGCGCCGGAGCGCAGCCCAGCTTTGCCTGCCGGATACGCTGCTGTTCGTCCGTGTCCGTTCCCACATGCTTGAACAGAATCAGCGGCGACACCACGGCCATTTCTCCCTTGCTGGCCGAATGGTCGTGCTCATACATATTGAGAATCGCTTCAAACAGGATGTGCAGGTCGTTGTCGTCAAAGCCTGTTTCTGCGGCAAGATTCGCGCTGATAAACCCGCGCACCTCATACAAGCCGAAGGGAATCAGCTGTTTGCGGCCCATGGTGCGCAGGGAATCCTCGTCCCGTTTTGCCTCGTCGGCCTCATAGTCTGCCACTTTTCCACCTTTCACATCTTCTGCAATGGCCATGCGGGTGATGGAGATATCCAGCGGCAGAATGGGGTCCAGACTTTTGCCGAAGGTAATCTGTACAGGGCCCCGAACCTGTCCGGCATTGGGACCGGTGGACATCACCGCGCCAAAGGTACGCACATCATAGTACATTTCACAGGCCTTTTTCCGTCCCTTATAAATGGCGTCTCTGGTTTTGGCGCATTCCTCCACACCGGCTTCCTGCTTGGCAGCTGCAATATGCCGGTTGATGTTGGTGCCCTGCTGAATGATGATGCCCATACCCGGCTGGCCGCCATAGGCGGTCTCCACATAATTGCGGATGCGGCGCTTGGTTGCCACGTCGGTGATGTACCCCTGCATGGTCTGGGGGTCAATGCGGGGGGCATTGCCCATATCCGGGTCGCCGTTGGGGTTGGCGTTGGTGCAGGCAACATAATAGAGAAACTCGTATCGATTTTGAATGGCCATGATTTACTCCTCCTCGTTTTCGTCGCTGGCAGCGGTGCTTTTGGCAAACCGTTCCCGGCGTTCCTGATTCATTGCGGCGGTCATCTGGTAATAGCCCAGGGCGAATAAAGATTGTTCCGGCAGCGCCAGCACCGTAGGGATTTGGTCGCCAATCCGGGCGCTGATGTCGGCAAGTCTGGATGCGTAGGCATTTGCTGTCGCCTTATTTTCCAGCTTGGCAAGATGGTGGGTGGACATTTTCGCCAGCCTGCCCAATACCAGCGCCGGGGTCTGCTGGGCAGAAGCAAAGAAGCGCTGGACCACGGTGACATTGACATCGGGGTAAGCCCGCTGCTGCAAGGCCGCATAGACCGCCACCATGGCGCCGATGTGATAGGCGGGGCTGGGGTGATTGGGGTTATATTCCGGCATGAGAAAAGCCTCCTTCTGATTTCGGATGAGCCAGACTTTCAGCCACTGGCAGGAAATCGGGTCGGGAACCGTCAGGCCCTTGCCGTCCGGCTCTTCGGCCAGCATCTGGGAGCGGATGTTCTGCAAAGCGCGCACCGCCACGGAATCCGGCAGCCGTGACCCATGAACGATCGCGTGAAAGATGGGGGTGGTCAGACCGGGAAGCTCCTTTTGCAGCCGGTCAAAGACCTTTTTATTGTTATTCTGCCGCTTTAACAGCCGGATGAGCCGGGCAGCCAGCTTCACCGGTTTCAGGGTTCTGGTTCCATACCGGTTCACCAGCTTCAAATCGGCGTACCATCGGTCCAAATTGGCTTTCAGCTCCTCATAGGAGCCCTGAGAAAACTGTCGAACCATCACCCGGCCGCCTGCTCCGCTGAGAAGCAGGATAAAGTACCGGCTGGGAAGGTCGGTCACAGTCTGTCCGCTTTCCACGGACGCCACCAGTCGGTCGGCTTCCCGCCGTGCCTGTATGACAGCGGTTTTCTCCTCCTCTGGGGAGAGGGCTTCCGTTTCCTCGTTCTCTTCCTCTTCCTCCTCGTCTTCGTCCGACAGCATACTGCCGAAAACAGGCGGCAGCGGGTCCAGTGATTGCCTGGACAGAGGCTTGTCGTACCAGTGGACAAATTTCATGCCCGCAAGGGACGGCGCGTCTTTCAACAGCGTATCCAGCGCTATCTTGACCTGAGAAAAGGCTTCCTCGGAAACAGGGGCGTTGGCGCTTTTTTTCAGGCCATAGGAGCAAAAAGCCGATTTGTCAAAGCAGATGAGCGCGTCACCGCTGGAATGGCCGCCCACCACCGCAAGGCCGGTGGTCTTGGGAACGGTGGCCATGGGGGCGGTGGGCTCTCCGGTAATCAGACAGCGGGACAGCTCCTCTTCTTTGGCGGGCTTCTGAAACTGCCGCCGATAGTCCTGCCACCAGATTTCCACCGTGGGGCACTCCACCAGATAGGTGTTTTCCACCAGAAAGGAAATCCGGTCCGAGGGCTTGATCTTGTGCTGTGCCAGCGCAGCAGACATGTCGGCGCAGCACTGGGGGTCCTCCAGCGCTTTCAGGCAGATTTCCGCCAGCGGTTCTGTTTTGCCAAGGTCTTTCATCCCCTCCCGGAAAAACCGGCTTTTTGGGGTGGGTTCCGGCGGAAAGATTACACTGTATTTTTCCGCCAACAGATTGCTCTTGTCCGTTCCGTTGGCAAGGCTGCCGATATCGGGGCAGCGGAAGAGGTTTCCCTCGTCCATCCGCACTCCGGCAAAGCGGCCGTCTCCGGTCAGACAGACAAAAGCCTTGATGGCTTTCTCCGCATATCCGGCGGGCAACATCAGGTTCATCCGCCGGGCATAATCGTACAGAGCTTTCAGCACAGGGCGCCACCTCCTGTTTTCAGCACCCGGGGGTCGTCGTAAGGCGGCACTTCAATGACCCCCTGTTCCATCACCGCGTGGAACAGGGACAGCCTGGGACTGGTCTTTTTCCGGACACTGCAGTCGTGTAAATCAAACACATCATAGACCATCAGTCCCGCGTCATAGTCCTCCTCAATGGGTGTGCGGGTGTGGTCGCTCTCTTCAAAATAGGCGGCAAATTCCCGGATTCCCAGGCACGGCTGCATAAAGCACTTCCCGCCGCGGATTCTGCGCAGTGCCTGCTGATAGAGCTGTTCTGCCGAACCGGCAAACTCCGGCCGGGGACAGATGGCGGCGGTAATGCGGTAGCGAACATCTTTCAGGGCGGTGGTCAGCCGCTGGGTGCGGCTGTCGTCGGTGTTCACGGGTTTGTCGGAAACCGTGTCCTTGATTTCGTTCCGCTTGAAACTGATGTAGGAAATGGGGGACAGCACCTCGATTCTGGTAATCTGCCAATAGAACTCCTTTGGCTTGCTGTAAATGGCGGACAGCATTCCTCTGGCCGCCGACGGTGTTGGAAAGGGGTAGGACAGCCGCTCCACTTTTTCATAAGGCGGCGAAAAACAGGCGAAGTCTCCCCAAAATTCGACACAGACTTCCAAATGATTCCCTCCTCTGTTATTTCTTTGAAATGCGATACAGTTAGAATATTGATTGACAAAGCTTATATGGGTACAGATATAGTGTAATCTAATCACACAGGCAAATCAATGGAAATTTGACACAAATTACCAGAAAGAAGTTTGGAATGCTGGTTTTTCAGGAGGACAGAATCCCATTTTCCCGTCATAACAAGCCTCCTGACCGGAAAGAACCACAAAATAAGGGCTTTCCCGGGTTTCCGGTCGGCCTTTTCCGGCAAGAAACAGGGGCTCACAGACCCTCTGTACCAGTTCCCGGTCATAACAGGTGACGGTCAGCGGTGCAGCCATCCGCAGCAGAGCTTTGGTCAGGCCGGTTTCCAGCGCTTCTGCCCGCAGTTTGTCATAAAGCGCCCGCTGCCCTTCATAAGGGACAATGATTTGAACGCCCCGCTGCTCAATCAGCCGGTACTGCTGCGAAACCGCCGGGAAATCCCGCTCTGCAAGGGCCTTTTCCAGCGCCCGGGACTTTTTGTCGCCCCGGAACGTGCCCAGCAGCTGCCGGTAATACCGGCGAATGCTCTCCGGGTCGTGTATGTCAATGGGCTGCTGCATCTGCATGGCGCGGACAATGGTCGCCCCGTTTTCATAGTGGGAATCGGGATAGAGCCGGTCCTCCGCCGGGACAAAGACCACCAGCTCCCCACAGGCGGATTTGCCGTTCCGGTTGCACCGGCCGGCGGCCTGAATGATGGCTTCCAGCGGCGCCAGCGCCCGATACAGACCGTCGAAATCCAAGTCCACACCGGCTTCGATACACTGGGTGGACACCACCCGGCAGGGAAGCTTTTCTTTCTGCCGCCGGTGAATGGCCTGAATCACTTCCGTCCGGTGAGCCGGGCAGAGATCAGTGCTGAGCAAAAAGACCTCTTCTACCGGACAACGTCGGGCCAGAGCCTGATAGAGGATTCGGGCATGGGCGCGAAGGTTGACAATGGCGCACACGTTTTGCTGCTGTGCCATTCTTTCCGCAATTTCTTCCAGCGTGGTGGGGGTGTCGATTTCCCAACGGGCCGAGGTGCGGCGCAGGGCTTTGTAAAACTCGCTGTACTCCGGTAAAAGCTCCGACGCAGGCCAGTTGATTTCCCGCAGGCCAGTATAGTCGGGCTGGGTGGCGGTGGAAAATACCACGCTGCACCTATAGCGGGTACACAGCTCCTCCATGGCTTTCAGGGTGGGAGACAGCAGGGAAACCGGCAGGCTCTGGGCTTCGTCAAAGAGAATCACGCTGTTTGCCAGATTGTGCAGCTTCCGGCAGTCGGCGGGGTGGTCGGAAAACAGGGATTCAAAAAAGCGCACCGAGGTGGTGATGAGAAAGGGCTGATCCCAGCGAGCGGCGTGGTCCCGCATTTCCTCCGGCAGCCGGGACTGGCTGTGATCCTCCATCACATGGGGAAGAATCTTCCGGTATACCCCGGCGCTCTGTTCAATGAGGCTGAGGAAGGGCAGCACCACAATGATTCGGCGCTTTCCCGTGTGCTGACAATGGCGCAGGGCAAAGTGCAGCAGCGCCAGCGTTTTTCCGGTGCCGGTGGGAGCCGTCAGGGTGAATAACCCTGCGTCCTGTTTTCCGGCCTGTCCGCAGCGCTCAAAGAGCCGGGTCCGGTATTGATTCAGCACCGGGTCTGCCCCGGAGTGTTTCCGGAGAGCTTCACAGTGGTCATACAGGTTTTTCAGCGCGGTGAATACATCCAGCGGTGGGCCCTCTTCCGGGGGCGTGTGGGAAGAAGCGGTATAATCGGCATCTACCAGACAGGAAAACAGCATCCGGGTATACAGCATGGAGTCCTCCTGACCGGCAAAAGGCGGCTGGGGCGGAAGCGTTTTCAACGGGGGAAAGCGGAAGTCCGGAAAATCCGCCTGAAATGCCATTCCCGCTTCCTGATAGTCTTTCCTGCCGCACAATGCCGCCTGTTTTCCGCAGAGGGTCGTGACCGGCCCCTCTGTTCCCAGTGCGGTTTCCAGCACTCCGGCCAAATCCTTCTGACTGATGAGGTGGGAATGGTGGGCGGCAACGGTTTCGATGATGGGGCGCAGGGGTTTTTTCCGAAAGCTTTGAAGAAACGCCGCGCCGCCGATGGCGTGGTCAATGCCGGACTGAGTCCCCTGCAATACCTTTTGAAAGACAGGGCTGTACTTGCCGAAATCGTGGAACAGCCCGCACAGCCCCGCCGGAATTTCCGCCCCAAAGGGCTTTCCATATGTTTGGGCAAGGGCTTCCACCCTTTGCAAATGTTCCCGGACGGTTTCCTGTGTGCCATCCTGCTGAGAGGATTTTGCGTAATATATCAAGAAAATTCCTCCTTTTCAATTTGCTATAGCGATGAAATTTGATAGCTATATTATATCATAATCAATGAAGAAAAACATTATTTTTCCCCAAAACAGGGGGGATAGGGGAAGTTTATCTATTCTACAATGAACCTGCCAGATAATTCGATAAATGAAAATGCCTGCTCTGACAAAATATCAGAGCAGGCTCTTTTCATGTTTGAATCCATTTCTTTCTGATTCTTGCTGTAAGCCAGATCATCAAAAGCAGAAACAGCAGTGCAAAAATGATATAATAAACAGGTTGGAAAATTCCGGGAAGCGTACCAACCTGACATAGGAATTTCGATTGGTACAACAGAAAATTGAGGCTGATCCAGTCTACAGGTGTCAGTCCCATGAACGAAAGAAGCTGCGGAAGCAACACAATGACAGATGCGCCAACCAATACAGACAGAATCGAATATGAATGGCAGGAGAGCCACAGAGTAATGGAGCTCACTAGTAACAAGCCCAGAAGTTTGAAACCGTAGTTCAAAAGGATCGCGCCAGTGACACTGATTCCCAAGGATACATCCTTCAATAACATGATGCTGTTCAGCGGTGCATGGCTCCAGGGAGTTCCAAATGCTTTGACATATAAGAACATTTGCGGAACGTAAGAAACCAGGTAAACCGCCAGTGTAAGACTAAGAGAAAGCCCCAGTTTGCACCGGAAAGTTTCTTCCCTGCCTCTGAAAGAGGCTGTCAGAAGTTTAGACATGCCAGTGAATACCCGCTGCTTCATGCCGCCGGAAAAGCTGCCAATGGATTGATTCTGTACGTCCGTCAATCCAACCAGCTCCAGCAGGTCTGCAATTCGTTCTTTTGCCTGTTTCTGCTTTAATCCGCACAATGCTGCCATATACCATAAAAACCGTTTGGCTGTGAAGTCATGATAGGCCCCTGCTGCTGGGGCATATAGCCCAGCTGTCTGCGGAACTCTTTTCCCAGTTTGAGGGTGTCTTCTCCGTTAAACAGTACTCGACCCTGATTTGGCCGGAGGTTATCGACGATGATGTTCATCAAGGTGGATTTTCCGGCGCCGTTTGGACCCAGCAGGGCATATACGCCCGGCGTCATTTTGGCGCTGAAGTGATCCAAGGCAGGCGGAGGCCCTTTTTGATAAGTTTTGCAGAGATCACCCAAATACAGTTCCATAAATAAACACGGCTCCTTTCTTCAGCAAATTCAGAAGGATATAGCCAGGTTTACTCAATGGATAGATAGGGGTCTGGGATCAGACCTTCTACAGGGGTTGGAGATACAGCAGCCGGGGATTCGGACATTGATTTTCCATCCAACAGGAAGTAACGGGTCATTTCTCGACATGCCAGTACTTTTCCATTGGCAGTACCTAAAATTCCCAGTGAATAAGGGGCTATATGCGTCTTGCTTTCCTGTGTTTCCAGATCAATTACTGTCATTTGGCTGGATTGGGGATCATATTCCCCGTTTTCCAGCAATACCCCATTGGTACAGATCAAATCATTGTCCAGCCTCCAGGGACTATTGAACTGGTTCAGATCCAGTGTATATTCATCTTTTTGTTCCAGCTCTGTACCGTATTCATAATAGGTTCGTGTATGGTTTTCACTGTCCGTGACATCTTCCGTCAGATAAAAATCTCCGCTTTGGGTAAGATGAAGTTCCATAATTCCAACGTCATCAAAGTCCAGTGTTTTTTCCACTTTTTGAGAATCCAAATTTACCGATATCAACTGGTAAGTGTTTTCCCGGGTGGCTGTGAGAGTTTCCGCAGCCTGATCTTTTTGTGTAAACAGACAAATCATGCGATTGCCGGATAACACTGCATAGACAGGAATTCCGGAATCCAGCTGTGCCTGGATTTCCTCATTTTCAAGTTGTCCGGTTGAACCGTCGGCACAATCATAAAACAGAAAAACCGACTGATCCTGAAATGAAGAGGTTCCGTTCTGTGAAATGCTATAAGAGACAGTGGCTTTGATATACAGTTTTCCATTGTGAGCACCGAGAATCTGCGGAGTAATTCCCGTCACCACAGCCCCCGAGTGGGAAGACTGATAAGCACTGATGGTATCAGTCAGTGTGTCCTGTATTTTGACGAGAGTTTTGGTTTCTGTTCCGGTAGGATTGGCCTGTGCCAGTACGGCATCTGTTTGTATGCCGCCGAGAATAGTGTAATATAATTTTTCCTGATAGTAATAAAGATTTCCGCCCTGATCGTAAATCATCTGGGCAAAGCAAAAACGGTGTCTTTTCCGTTCTGAAAAAGAATTTCCCCACATACAAATGGAACAAAACGGTTGTGGGGGGATCGGTTTGAAGGGCATCGTGGAAGAACGGGCCGTAGAGCTTGGCAATTATATTCTGGAAAACAAAACCACCGTGCGGAAAGCCGCCAAAAAGTTCGGCGTCAGCAAGAGTACGGTGCATAAAGACGTTTCCGAGCGTCTGCGCAGTGTAAATCCCCAGTTGTACCGGGAGGTTCGGGGGATTTTGGAATACAACAAAGCCCAGCGGCATATCCGCGGAGGAATGGCGACGAGAAAGAAGTATTGCGGGAAATAGGAATTCGCGTGGAGAAAGTTCGAGAAAAATAAAAAAGGGCATGAAAAAGGACAGCCGGAGATCATTTCGGCTGTCCTGATTTTATTTTTATTTCCGGAAATCCGGCCAGTCGCCCTCGGCGTGGCTGCCGTCTTCAAAATAAATGTCATACCACACAATGAAGATGAACAGCGTCCAGATGCGGCGGCTGTAGTCCCGCAGGCCGTTGAAATGACCGTCCAGCAGCCGGAGCAGCTCCTCGGTGTTGAAGAACTTCTCGGCAATGTCGCTGGTGAAAGCGGCCTTGACAATATCGTAATACTTCTTGTCTTTCAGCCAGACACGGGTGGGAACCGGGAAGCCCAGCTTCTTTTTCTGAGCGGTTGCCGGGGGCAGGTGGCGCAGCGCTGCCTGACGCATGGCGTATTTGGTGTTTTTCCGGTTGACCCGCAGACGGGTGGGAATGGTGGAAGCCACCTTGAACACTTCCTTGTCCAGGAAGGGCACCCGCAGCTCCAGAGAGTTGGCCATGCTCATCCGGTCGGCTTTCAGCAGAATATCGCCCACCATCCACATGTTGATGTCCAGATACTGCATCCGGGTCACGTCGTCCAGATGCTTTACCCGGTCATACCAGGGACGAGTCAGGGTCTGGGGCGGCGTGGCGATTTCCGGGTGTTTCAGCAGCTTCTGCTTTTCCTCACAGCTGAACATCTTGGCGTTGCCGATAAAGGTGATGTCTGTGGGATATTCGCCCCGGGTGATAAAGCTCTGACCGCGGAAGTGGCGGGGAACCTTCTGCACCAGCTTGCGCAGGCCGGTGCGGACGCTCTGGGGCAGCAGCTTGTGATACAGCCGGAACACTCTCGGCTCGTTGTACACCGTATAGCCGCCGAACAGCTCGTCAGCGCCTTCGCCGGACAGCACCACCTTTACATATTCACTTGCCAGCTGGGAAACAAAGAACAGGGCAATACAGGAGGGGTCTGCCAGGGGCTGGTCCATGTGGTACTGGACTTTCTTGATGTTCCCCCAGAATTCCTCGGAGGGGATAACCTTGAAGTGGTGGTCTACGCCGATTTCCTCGGAAAGGCCCTTGGCCCAGTCGATTTCATTGTATTTCTCGCCGAAGTCAAAGCCCACGGTAAAGGTTTTCTGGTCGGCGAAATAGGTGGAAACATAGCTGGAATCCACGCCGCTGGACAGGAAGCAGCCCACTTCCACGTCGCTGATCTTGTGGGCGTTGACGGATTCCTCAAAGACCTTTTCGATCTTGTCCACTGCCTCTTCCTCGGTCATGGACTCATCGGGGTTGAACATGGGCTCCCAGTACCGGGTGGTGGTGATTTTGCCGTCCTTATACCACAGATAGTGGGCGGGCATCAGGCAGAAAACGCCCTCAAAGAAGGTCTGGGGCGGCACGGCGTACTGGAAGGAAAGGTAGTTGTTCAGGGTGTCCATGTTGAACTTTTTCTCAAAGCCCGGGAACTGGAGAATGCTCTTGATTTCAGAGCCATAGACAAAGTGGCCGCCCACCATGGTGTAGTGGAGGGGCTTGATGCCGAAAAAGTCACGGGCCATAAACAGGCTGTGATCCTTTTTGTTCCAGATGGCAAAGCCGAACATGCCCCGCAGCCGGTTCAAAAGACCCTCCTGCCACTCTTCAAAGCCGTGAATCAGCACTTCGGAGTCGGTCTGGGTGCGGAAAATGTGGCCCTTTTCCATCAGCTCTTTTCGCAGTTCCTGATAGTTGTAGATTTCTCCGTTAAAGGTGAGAACCAGGCTGCCGTCTTCATTCTCAATGGGCTGGTCGCCGGTGGAGCTGATGTCGATAATACTCAGCCGCCGGAAGCCCATGGTAACGCCTTCGCCCTCAAACACGCCGCTGCTGTCGGGGCCGCGATGGGTGATGACGTCCGTCATATTCTTGATGACCGCGCTGCGATCCACAATTTCACCGGTAAATCCGCAAATTCCGCACATATCTTCCGTTCCTTTCTGAAGTTGCTGGTAATGGTAATACTCGTATTATTCTTCCTGTTGCTGATAGGCTTCCATGATTTCATCCGCCAGCAGGGAATCCACCACGGGAAAGCCGTTTTCCGGCTCATACTGAACCGCTTTCAGCACCTCTTTGGCCTGTTTATAGACATCAAACCGGGTGCTGTGATACACCGGGGTTTGCTGTCCCTGCCAGTAAAAGGCGAATTCAATCTGTTTTTTATTGGTGGCGCAGAAATAGGCCGTCACCTCGGGAATGCGCCATTTTCGCTGCACCACCTCGGAGAAGGCTTTTTTCACCAGCTCCATGGCGGCGTCATCCAGCCCGGATTCAAAAAGCAGGATTTTCTCTTTCAGCTGGGGCAAAGTGGAAACCGCCCGTTTGGCCACATTGTCCAGGTATTTGGGGATTTCCAGGGCAAACCGGGTGTGTCCCGGCGCCAGGCAGACCATCAGTCCCAGCTCCCGGTCGTGATAGAGGCAGGGGTAGGTCATCTGGGCCACATAGCCGCACTGGGGGCATTTCCAGTCGAAGAAAGTCTCGTCCATGATTTTCGCCCGCAGCTCCGGATGGTCCAGCCGGTCGATGCCCGGCCACATCTGAATTTTGTGGACTGCCCCGCAGTTGGGACAGCTGATCTCTTTGCTGATACAGGTTGACAAAACAAAGGCCTCCTTTGACTGGGTTCCTCCGCGCGGGGTTTGAGGTTGGTGCTCGTTGGTTTTTTTGCTTGTGTAAACAAGCTGGTGTTTTGGCTGGTGCGATTTTCAGGTTTGGCCCTCTGATTGCTCGCGCCGCCTTTGGCGGCTCTTGCTGTTTGTGGAAACAGTTAGCGTTTTTACGGGCTCGCTTGCGCTTCGCATCTCTGAGGCTCCGCGCCCCAGACCGCGCCAAAGGGACTAAGGTCTCGCCTGCCGGCTCGGTCAGCGCCTTATTGTGTGCCACTGGCACACGGCGCCCCTCTGGACTCCGTATGGTCGCGAGGCAGCTCCTGCTTTTCTCAGCTTTCTCCACGCGGACCTTTTCCTCATTTAGAGGAAAGGATGGTTCCACCGCCTGCCACATAGTCGCCGTCATAGAACACCACAGCCTGTCCCGGCGTCACGGAGCGCTGGGGCGTCTCAAACTGCACCTCCACGGTTCCGTCCTCCATGGAGACTACCACCGCCGGAGCAGGCGCCGCCTGATAGCGCACCTTGGCCTGCAATGTCACCGGGCCGTCCGGTTTGGGAATGGACACCCAGTTGACCTCCCCGGCCACCAGCCCGGAAGCGTACTGGCTGCCCTCCGGCCCCAGCGTCACCTGATTGCGCACGGGATCGATTTTTGTCACATACATGGGCTGGCCGAAGCTTACGCCCAGCCCTTTCCGCTGGCCGATGGTATAGCGGGTAATTCCCTGATGGGTGCCCAATACCCGGCCGTGCTGGTCGATGAAGTTTCCCGGTGCCGGTTCTTCCCCGGTGGTTTCCGTCAAAAACCGCTGATAGTTTCCGTCGGGCACAAAACAGATGTCCTGACTGTCCGGCTTATGGGCAACGGGCAGCCCGGCTTCCTCCGCAAGGCGGCGGCACTGGCTTTTTTCCATGTGACCCAGAGGGGTCAGCACATGGGAAAGCTGGCGCTGGTCCAGCTGGTACAGCACATAGCTCTGGTCCTTGGCGGAGGGGGAACGCCGCAGCGCCCACCGGTCTCCCTGCTTTTCCACCAGGGCATAGTGGCCGGTTGCCACAAAGTCAAAGCCGTTTTCCAGGGCATAGTCCAACAGCGCCCCGAATTTCAGATAGCGGTTGCACCGGATACAGGGGTTGGGGGTGCGGCCGCAGCGGTATTCCGACACAAAGTTGTCCTTGACCATCCGGGAAAAGATCTCGGAAAAGTCCAGAATCCGATGGGGGATGCCCAGCATCCGGCAGACGGCGGCAGCGTCCTCCGCTTCCCGCAGAGAGCCGCAGGAGCCGTCCTCCTGACCGCTGTGCAGCATCATAGTCACGCCGGATACCTCATACCCGGCACGCAGAAGAACGAGCGCCGCCGCAGAACTGTCCACGCCGCCGCTCATTCCCAAAAGAACGCGATTGCTCATACAGATACTCCAAATATAGGGCGTTTCTTTCGTTTTCAGATAGCCCCTGATTAGATAAAGGGGATTTCGTCATGGGAATCTTTGGACGCCTCATCCGGGAAGGGAATCACCGGCGGAAATACGTCCTCGATCTCCTCGTTCTCTTCGACTGCCTTGGGTTCTTCAATCGCCTCGGCCGCCTCGGACACCTCAGCCGTCTCAGCGGTTTCGGTTTCCGGAGCAGCTTCTGCCGGTTTCACCGGTTCCGCAGTGGCTTCGGCTTCCTCTTCTTCCGCCAGCAGGTCGTCCTCGTCAAAGGGAACGCTGTCACAGGGGTGGCCGCATTCGGTGCAGTCAAAGGTGCATTCTTCGCAGTCGTCACAGCTGTCCTCGTGGTCGGCCTCCATGGAAAGCTCTTCCAGCCGGGTAATGGCCCGATCCATCCGCTGTGCGGAGTGGTCGATGGTGGTGCAGTAAGGCTCCGTCACCGGGTCGTTTTCGTCCCGCAGATGGTGGTAATAGTATTTGCCAAGGGCGGCAAAGGCCTTTTCGGAAATGCGCTCCTCGCTGCGGATGACGGATTTCAGACGGCTGATCTGTGCCGCCTTCCGGTTTTTATCCACCACATATTCCACCGCATTGGAAAGGGTGATGCCCACCGCGCCTAAAATATTTTTCATGGCTGTAACCTCCATTTCACAGGTTCCGGTTTTCAAGCCGGTTTTTTCTGCCCGTTTCAAAAATCCGGCGCATATGGGAAAAATACTTCCGTGCGCCGCAAGTATAGGAATATTATACCGCAGAACAGGGAAAAAAAACAGTGTTTTTTGGGGGTTTCTGCGCGGTTTGTAAAAAAATTGAAAAAACATTCCGGGAAAGGGGAGCAAAACGCCGGAAATGCCGGAAAATACAAACCGCCGCCGAAAGGGAAAACCCCATTCCGGCGGCAGTGTTGTTTTCAAAAATGCGACCAGGCCTGTAAGCCGAGTTCTGTCGTGAACAGCCATCTATCTTGGCCGGGCGTTGCCGCCGCAGCTCATGCCACCTCCACGGGACGCGCCGGGCCGACGCATATGTCCCTCTGCGGTGTTGCTCCGAATAGGGTTTGCAGAGCCGTGCAGTTCCCCGCACGCTGGTGAGCTCTTACCTCGCCTTTCCACCCTTACATACAAAATGTATGCGGTATCTCTCTGTTGCACTTTCCCTGGGGTCGCCCCCGGCGGCCGTTAGCCGT
>ERZ1643250.1908-NODE-1908-length-16599-cov-8.719234_pt1 | contig 16599 bp, 22 predicted proteins | sample MGYA00579262_ERZ1643250 | MGnify/ENA primary metagenome ERZ1643250 (study PRJEB29033, sample SAMEA4952265) | chicken gut metagenome | biome: Broiler Chicken; feature: Gastrointestinal Tract; material: Caecum | place: Ireland | collected 2018 | study: Broiler... | reverse complement strand
GCCCAACAAGGAAACGATTGCTGCCATGCTGGAAGCGGAAAGGATTGCAAAAGATCCGTCTGTAAAGGGCTGCAATGACCTTGACGGGTTGTTTGCCGACCTGAAATGAGGAAAACAAGGTACGCCGTCAAGTACACAACCGGCTTTGAGAAGGACTGCAAACGGGCAATCAAGCGCGGCCTGATAATCGAAGGTCGTGGCGCTGCTGGCGATGGGCGGGCCGCTGCCGGAGAAGAACCGCGATCACGATTTGCCCGGCGATTAGGTGAGCCATCGGGAATGTCACATCCTCCCGGGCTGACCGCTCATTTACCGCATCGAGGCTGATGTTTTGCTTCTGACGCTGGCCCGCACTGGATCGCACAGCGTCTTGTTCGGCAAATAAACTGTCTGCCACCGTATGTATGGTTGAAACCTGTACGGTGTTTTTTCTGCGTGCAAAAAGGTGTCGTGAAATGAGACATACCTAAAAGGGACGCCAAAGGGTAGTGGAAAAACTGAGCGTTACCAGATTGTGCGGACAACAAAAAAGCCCCCTGGTACACCGGTTCCACTACACTTTTGCTTGGTGTATACCTGCGGCGGCGATGCCATTTGCCGTTAAAGTTGTAGATTAGGGCCGGGCCTTTTCCGGTCCTGAAGAGACGCGCCGTTTGAAAGGCGGGGTATCAATGCAAGGAAACATCTTAAAAATCTGGCTTTCGCCGGACAGCGCGAAAAAGAGCCGGTACGGCTGGCGCACCCTGGGCGGAATTCTGGGGATCGCGGCGCTGGCGGTGCTGCTCACCTGCGGCGGGGCGGTGTGGCTGACCGCCTCGGGCGCCCCGGTGGAACTGCTCTCGCTGGGCCTGTGTCTGGGGATCTCCGCCCTGACCGTGTTTCTGGCCCTGAGACTGGGGCGGCGCTCGGTCCGGGACGCCACCGCCTTTTTCTGGATGGAGGGGGACCGGCTCTTTGCCGTGGACGCCCGCTCCCTGGTCTATCACGGCCGGGACGTTCTCTCCCACGCCGCCGCCACGATGGAGGTGCAGCAGTTTCTCCAGAAGCTGGGGGAAAATCCCTATCTGCCCGCCGGGGCGGACGAGATCCGGAGGGTGGAGCGGATTCGGGAGAACCGCTCCCACTACGCCCTGGTCTGTCAGGTGCGCCACCCCAGCCAGCGGACGGTCCGGCGCACCTACTTCCTGGTCAAGGGGCTGGAGGACCAGGAGCTGCTCCTCCACCAGCTGGAGCGCCGGAAGAGCTGGGAAAACGACCTGGATGCCGCAGAAAACCGAAACCCCTTTTTTATTCTGCTCAGCGCCCTGGCCTGCGGCGGTTTTGTCCTCCTGTGCGTGCTGAGCCATCCGGCTGTGGCCCGGCTGCCTCAGGACATCTATTTCCCCTGTCTGGGGCTGGCCTTCGCCGCCCTGTGCGTCCTGGTCTATTTTGCAATCCGCCAGAGCCGGGGAGAATAAAACCTAATCTCTCCCCCCTCCCCACCGGCAGACACGACAAAACGCGCCGCAGAGCCAGTATCGCTCCGCAGCGCGTTTTGCTTTTCAATGCCCCGTTCCCGAGGGAACTTCTGAGCACAGGGCGCAGGTCTGCTCCCCGGTTCCCTCAGAGCGCCCCGCAGCCGGGCAGGTCATAGGCGGACCGAGCCGCCCGGACCGCGCGGACGATGGCCTGCTCCATGGCCCAGGCAGCCATGGAGCCGACCACATTCACATCGCCCGCCTGGCCGCCGGTGCTGAGAGCATAGATGCTGTCTCCATCCGCGTTGGTATGGACCGGGCGGATGGCCCGGGCGTAACCGTTGTGGGTCATGCCCGCCACTTTGGTGAGCTGGGTCTTATTCAGCTTGGCGTTCGTCACGATCATGCCCAGCGTTGTGTTGCCGGTAAACAGATTCTCGGCAATGGTCACATCCTGGAACATCTCTTCCAGGGTATTGGAGAGCCCGGTCCCCTCCGCGTTCCGCAGGCCGGCGATCTGAACCGCGCCGTCATAGACGTCCCCCAGGGCGTTCACCGCCACCAGAGCCCCCACCTTCAAATGGCCCGCCTGGACGGCATAGGTGCCAAAGCCGGATTTCATGGCCCGCTCCATCCCACGGTACTTGCCCACCGAGCAGCCCGTTCCAGCTCCCACGTTTCCCTCTGCGGGCGGCTCACTGCTGGCATTTTCACAGGCCTGATAGGCCATAGCCGCATCCGGGCGGACATCCGCCCGCCCAACTCCCAGGTCAAACAGGCAGGACTGGCAGACCAGAGGGACCTTGGTCACACCCACGTCAAAGCCGATCCCCCGCTCCTCCAGATAGCGCTGGACGCCGCCGGCGGCGTCCAGTCCGAAGGCGCTGCCGCCGGAGAGCAGCACCGCGTTGATGGCATCTGCCTGGGCCACGGGAGACAGGAGCTGGGACTCCCGGGAGGCGGGTCCTCCGCCCCGGACATCCAGCCCGGCGGGGCTCATCTGATCGCACAGGAGCACCGTGCAGCCGGTGGCGGCCTCCCGGTTCTGGGCATGGCCCACACGAAATCCCCCTACTTCCATAATTCCGATCTCTCTCATTTGACGTCCCTCCTCGGCGTTTTCTTTACATTCTGTTCAGTATGATGGATCTGTTTTGCAGGAATTCTCATGCTAACCCGGCTCCGCACCAAAGTACGGAAGGCGCCGGAAGCTGGTCTGTGTGATTTTATCACGGTGGCGCCCATAGGCTCTGTGTTAGAATACAGGCACCAAACTCTGGGAGGCATCGTATGACTTTAGTCAAAAAGAAGCGGCGCAGAGCCGTGGTGGAGCAGGCGGCCTGTGTGGCCTGCGGCTGCTGTGTCAAGGTCTGTCCCCTGCGGGCTATTGAGATCGTCCGGGGCGTCATGGCCCAGGTCAGCGGGGAGAAGTGCGTGGGCTGCGGCAAATGCGCCAGGGAGTGCCCCGCCAGCGTCATTGAGATCCGGGAGGTGGAGACATGAAAAAGCGCTGGTACGACTATCTCTGGATCGCGTCCCTTCTCTACCTGCTGCTGTGCTTCTTCATCCCCCTGATCATCTCGGTGGTCAGCGGCGCCAAGGGCTACTGTAACCGCTACTGCGGCCGGGGCCAGCTCTTTGGGCTTCTGGGGGGCCGCTTCGGCCTGTCCCGGAAAAAGGACATCCCGGGCTGGATGAAGAGCAGAGCCTTCCGGTACGGCTTTCTGGCCTTTTTCATGGCCATGTTCCTTCTGATGCTGTGGAACACCTACCTGGTGTTCGCCGGGGCTCAGGGCCTCCGGCAGGCGGTCACTCTGCTGTGGACCTTCCGGCTGCCCTGGCACTGGGCCTACCACGGCGCCCTGTTCCACCCCGGCGTGGCCCAATTTGCCTTCGGCTTTTACGGCGTCATGCTCACCTCCACCGTGCTGGGGCTGATCACCATGGTGCTCTTCAAACCCCGCAGCTGGTGCGTCTACTGCCCCATGGGCACCATGACCCAGCTCATCTGCAGGGCGAAGGCAGGAAAGCAGCCCTGAGTCCATAGCGCGGGCGGGTTCAGTCCCCCAGCGCCTCCAGCTTCTCCCGGTCCAGGATGGCCACCATACCCCGGGACAGCTTCACCATGCCCTCGTTCTGGAAGTAGCGCAGCATCCGGGTGATCACCTCCCGGTGGGAGCCCAGGTGGTTGGCGATGGTCTCGTGGGTGATTTTCAGCTCATCCGTCCCCTCAATGGCCGCCTCCTCCAGTAAGAAGGCCGCCAGCCGTTTGTCCAGGCTCTTCCACATGATCTGCTCCATCAGCCACATGACCTCGGAGAATCGGCTGGCCATCAGCTCATTGGTGTAGTTGGCCACGGGGGCGGACTCCTCCATGAGACGCTGATAGACCTCCGGGGGGATGATCCAGAGCCGGGAGTCCTTCTCCGCCTCAATGGTCACCTCGAACTGGATGGAGCGCATCATGCAGGAGGCGGAAAAGAGGCACATATCCCGGTCAAACAGGCGGTAGAGGGTGATCTCCCGCCCCTCGTCCGAGAGGATATAGGCCCGGAGCTGGCCCGATTTCACCAGGAGCAGCCCGGTGCAGTCCATGTCCCCGTTGTGCAGAACCGTCCCCCTGGGCGCGCTGCGGAGCGCCGCGCTGTTCTGAAGCCGGTCCTGCTGGTCTTGATTCAGTTGATCCCAGATGGGAAAATAATCCGGAAAGTTCATCCCGTATCCCTCCTCGCTGTATATCTAGTATAGGGAAGCGGAGGGACACTGTCAACCGCCGGACCGGCCTCCTCCTCTGTGTGATTTCATCACAGAAAAAGGGCGGTCTTTGGGGTATACTACGGCCAGACAAACAGAAAGGAGCTGACCAACATGGCGGCTATTGATATCAATCAGGAACAGTTCCAGCAGATGATTCAGAGAGACAAACCCGTCCTGGTGGACTTCTGGGCCCCCTGGTGCGGCTACTGCCGCCGGATCGGACCGGCCTACGAGAAGGTCGCGGAGGAGTACGGCGACCGCCTGGCGGTGGTCAAGATCAACATTGACGAGGAAGGGGCGCTGGCCGAGGAGGCCCGGGTGGAGGTGATCCCCACCCTGATCCTGTACCGGGACGGGAAGGCGGTGGACTCCATCGTGAATCCCGGGTCCAAGGCGGCCATTGACCAGTTCATCCAGGCGGCTCTGTCCCAGTAAGGAGGCGTTTCTCATGGGCGAATCCCACATTTTTGATATGATCGTGGTGGGCGGTGGGCCCGGCGGCTACACGGCGGCCCTCTACGCCGCCCGGGCCGGGCTGGACACCCTGGTGCTGGAGAAGCTCTCCGCCGGCGGCCAGATGGCCCTGACCGGGGAGGTCGACAACTACCCCGGCTTTGAGGAGGGAATCGACGGCTTCACCCTGGGTGAAAAGATGCAGCGGCAGGCGGAGCGCTTCGGCGCAAAGACAGAGTACGCCCAGGTGGAGCACATGGACCTCGCCCCGTCCCCCAAGGTTCTGGAGACCAGCGAGGGGACATTTCTCGCCAAAACCGTGGTGCTGGCCACGGGGGCCAATCCCAGAGCGCTGGGCCTTCCCAATGAGGCCGCCCTCACCGGCCGGGGCGTGGCCTACTGCGCCGCCTGCGACGGCATGCGGTACAAAGGCAAAACGGTGGTCGTGGTGGGGGGCGGCAACTCCGCCGCCGCCGATGCCCTGATCCTGAGCCGCATCGCCCAGAAGGTGATCCTGGTCCACCGCCGGGATACCCTGCGGGCCACCAAGGTCTACCACCGTCCGCTGATGGAGGCGAAAAACCTGGAGTTCCGCTGGAACAGCGTGGTCACCGAACTGCTCCACGGCGACAAGCTCACCGGCGTGAAGCTGAAGGATGTGAACACCGGCGAGGAGACCGTGCTCCCCTGCGACGGCGTGTTCATCAGCGTGGGCCGGAAGCCCGCCGCCGAGCTGGTGCAGGGCCAGCTGGAGCTGGACCGGAGCGGCTATGTTGTGGCGGATGAGACGACCAAGACCAGTCTCCCCGGGGTCTACGCGGTGGGCGACGTGCGGACGAAGCCCCTGCGCCAGGTGGTGACGGCGGTGGCCGACGGCGCCACGTCGGTCCATATGGCGGAGGAGTACCTGGCGGGCGGCCGCTGATTCAACTTCATACCATGGAATGCGGCCGCAGGCGTGACGCCTGCGGCCGCTTCGCCCGTTGCCAGCCGAGCCCGCCTGTGGTATGATGGGTGCATCACAGCACCCATATTTCCGGAAAATGATCACGGGAGAGGAGACAGATACCATGCCCCGCACCGATGTGACACAGATGGCCTTTGCCAAGCTCTACCCCCTGCTGGTGAACAAGGCGGAGAAGAAGGGCCGCACCCGGGCGGAGGTGGACCAGGTGACCGCCTGGCTCACCGGATACACGCCGGAGGACATCGCCCGGCTGGAGCAGTCCGACACCACCTATGGAGTGTTCTTTCAACAGGCCCCCGCTATGAACCCCGACCGCGCCCTCATCACCGGCAAGGTGTGCGGCGTCCGGGTGGAGGAGATCCAGGACCCGCTGATGCGGGATATTCGGTACCTGGACAGGCTGGTGGACGAGCTGGCCAAGGGCAAGTCCATGGAGCAGATCCTGCGCAAATGACAGCCGCCCGGAGTTTCTGACAATTCAGAAACTCCGGGCGGTTTTTGTCTCAAAGAAATGCCCGCTAACCCAGCTCTCCCGCATGGATGCGGCGTTTCAGGTCCAGCACCTTTTCTTCGATCTTCGCCATCGTGGCCAGAAAGGCCCCGTCGTCCTTGCCGCTGGGGTCGTCCAGCCCCCAGTCCTCCCGGTGGACGCAGGGCAGGGTCGGACACTGGACGTTGCAGCCCATGGTGACCACAATGTCCACGGGCGGAAGCTCCGAGAGCAGTTTGCTGTATTGCCCCTCCTCCATGTCGACGCCGTGCACCTGCTTCATCAGGCGCACCGCGTCCTGGTTGATCTGTGGCTTGGTCTCGGTGCCGGCAGACCAGCTCTCAAATACATCGCCAGCCAGCTTCCGCCCCAGGGCCTCCGCCATCTGACTGCGGCAGGAGTTGTGGACACAGACAAAGGCCACCCTGGGCTTGATTCGGTTTGCCGCGGAGAAGGGGCAGCGCCGGCCGATACATTGGTTATTCTGTCCGCTGTACGAGCAAAGAGGGGCGGTCCGTTCCATCTCCACCCCCAACTGCTCCCGGACAAAGTCCACCGCGGCCAGGATGGACAGAAAGGAGTCCCGCTTGCAGCACCGGGGGCCGCCCACCTTGCCGATACTGTCCAGGGCCCGGGCGGTCATCCGGTTGCTCAGCCCCCAGGGCTTTGCCGCCAGAGGAGTGGACTGCGTGGCAATGGCCAGAAACTGCCCCGCGCTGATCCCCGCCCCGCAGGCCCCCCAGAAGCCGCAGGCCCCGCCGGGGACTTCTTTTCCCCGGCGGTACATCTCCATCAGGGCTTTCTCCAGCTCCAGGGGCCCGCCGGCATTTTTGTAGGCGGTGAGCAGGGCCGCCCCCACCATCACATGGTGCTCCGGGCCGTGCATGTGGCAGAAGGGCAGGTCCATCATCCGCCGGAGGATGGCGATCGGGTCGGCGGAGGTCTCGGTGAGGCACAGGTTGAAAATGCGGTCCATACCCTGGGTGTGGCAGTCATTGCACACATAGTGGCCATTCACACACCGGGTCTTGCTGGCCTCCCGCTTATGACAGATGGCACACTCCATCTCCTCGTCCTGGAGCAGATACTCCAGCGGCGCCTTGCAGATCAAACATTCTTCTCGGTTCAAGCTTCTCTCTCCTCCCACTCCCGCAGCGCGGACAGCTGTTCCGGCGTATGGAGCCAGTGCTCCCCGCCCTCCAGCACCGTGAGCCGGGCGCCGTGCCGCCGGACATACTCCTCCACCGTCCGGCGGGGCGTCATACTATCTTCGCTTCCATAGAGGATACGGACGGGACAATTCCAGCTGTGGACCGGGTGCTCCCGCACCCAGCACAGGTACGCCCAGGACAAGGTCTGACCGAAGGAGGTTTCGATCTCGCCCCGGTCCCGCAGCTCCTCCTCCGTCACCCCGGCCCAGCCCATCATGGTCAAGATCAGCCCCTCCATGTCCAGAATGGGAGAGACCAGCAGGGCGCGGGCCGGCCGGTCAACGGCCAGCATGGCAAAATAGGCCCCGATGCTGTTGGCCCGGAGGGAGACCGCCCTCCAGCGGCGCTCCGTCCAATTCCAGGCCGCCCTGACGTCTGGTGCCGCCACCCAGGGGAACAGCTCCTCTCCCCTCCCCTGGCGCTCCCCGTGGGCGGGCAAGTCGATGGACAGCACCTGGTACCCCTTGGGGCAGACCACCTGGGCAAATGCCTCCGCCTCCTCCTTCCGGCCCATCTGGCCGTGGAGGAACAGATAGCCCCGCTCCGCGGGCGCTCCATATAACAGGGCGGGAATCCCGCCAATTTGTACTCGTTCGGGTTTCATATCTCTGCCTCGCGTTCGCATAATACGGCGGCCATCCGCTCCAATCCCGTCCCCAGCCCCTCAAAGCCCGCGCACCGGCTGGGGCGGGTGTTGACGGCGTGGTCCAGCAGCGGCTGAGCCTGCCGGCTGGTGTCCAGGCACAGGTCCAGCTCCAGCACATCCTCCCAGGCCCGGTTGAGAAAGGCCACCTCCCGGCGGCCGTGGGTGCGGGTGAGCTCGATGCCGCCCGCCCGGCACAGATACACCTCCCCCAGGCTCCGAGAAAAACCGGCGGCGGCGAGGCTCTCCAAAAGTCCCTCCCGGAACAGTCCAGGGAGGTCCCCCCATTGAACCGGCGGGACGTCATAGCGGACGAAGGCGTACCGGCTGCGGCAGTGGACGGCCAGCAGGCACTGGCACCCCCGCAGCCGGATGACATGGAGGTCCCAGCAGAAGCACCGGTCCGGCTGTGCGCCATAGGGCGGCGGTCTCCTCTTCAAAAACCGCTGGAGGGGAAAGGTCAGCCCCAGCTCCATCACGCCGTACCTTGGGGGATGGTGATCTTCTCCACCTGCAAGGTCCCGTTCTCCACCTCCGCCATCATCATGGTGATCTCCTGGTGGAACCGCCGGGGGCCGCAGGAGCCGGGGTTCAGCCAGAGAACGCCGTCCCTCTCCTCCAGCAGATACTTGTGGGAGTGGCCGAACACCACCGCGTCGATCCCGGTCAGGTCCGCCGGGACCTCCTTTTTGTTGTGGACCATATAGAAGGTCACGCCGCCCAGAGTAATAGTGAGGTCGTGGGGGATCTGCTCCGCCCACTCCTTGTCGTTGTTGCCCCGGACAACGTAGAGGGGCGCATACCGCTCCAGCTGGTCCACGATGCCCGGTTTGTTGACGTCCCCGCCGTGAAGAATGGCGTCGGCGGTTTTCAGATGCTCCGCCACCTCCGGCCGCAGCAGGCCGTGGGTGTCGGACAAAATGGCCAGTTTCACAGGGTACCGCCTCCCGCTCAAATGATGACGCCCTCGCAGTGGTCGATCTCGTGCTGGATGATCTGGGCCGTCCAGCCGGTGAAGGTTTTGATCCGCTCCTGGAACTTCTCGTTCTGCCAGCGCACCTTGATGGACCTCCACCGCCTGGCCGGGCGGGCGCCGGTGAGAGACAGACACCCCTCCTCCGCCTGATAAGGGCCGGACTTCCGGATGATTTCCGGGTTGAACATGACCATATAGGTCCCCTCATTGTCAAAGGCAATGATGCGCTTGCTGACGCCGATCATGTTGGCAGCCATGCCCACACAGCGGGCCTTGTGGTGCTCCAGCGTCTCCAGCAGGTCGGCCGCAATGGGCAGGTCCTCCGGTACGGCGGGCTCCGCCTTCTGGGCCAGGAACGCCTCCTCCGTACAGATTTCACGAATCATAGGTTTTCTCCTTGTCTGTCTTGGGGGCAGCCGCGTCGTCCTCCCGGATCTTCGGGGGGAGCTTCGCCGGCGGCCAAGCCGCGGCCCGGCGTCAGAAGCCGAACGGCTGCCCCGTGCTCTAAACATCTGTCCAACCGCATTATACAAGGATGTTCGCGCGGAAGCAAGCCGCGTGTCTCCTAACCTGGAAACCGCGCCGGAAAATGGAAAAGAAACGTCAACCCCACGCCTCTGCCGGTATGACAGAACGGTAAAATACTGTTAAAATGAATGCGCGCCTCTTTCGCTGATCGGAACGGAGCCATATTCCGTTTAGCTTGTCAAATATCACGCCGCATCATCAGCGATGGCTAAATTGCCGCGGTGTGCTAAAGTAAACGAGCATCCCGAGAGACGTTCTTTTGCCCTGGGGGCGGCCGTCTCCGGCGGCCGGAACCCTGTTCTGCTCAGCCCGCGTTTTTCTCTGCTTCCAGCTTCAGCTGGAGGCGCTGATGGATATAGTCCGGCACAGATTCCACCGGAATTTCTAACGCGGCGGCCAGTTCCCCGTGCAGCAGGGACTCCGAGCGCCTCTGATAGTCCTGGTCCACCTTGCTTGGCTTTTTCCCCGACCGGCTCTTATGCTGGTTTTTGGCATAAACCAGCTTGATCAGTTGGACCAGATCCTCACAGCGGTGTGTTTCTAAAATTTCCCGGTACTGCTGGGCCAATGCCCGGTAGTCTCTGCCCTCTACATGGGCCCGCTGGATCTCGGGGAGCCGGCTGATCAGTTCCTCCGCCGCCGCCCGGCTCAAAATCGGTCTCATAAACACCTGCGTATCCACCGGGACATAGATAGTCTCCCGGCTGTTCAGGGGAGACAGAGTATAATATTCCCGCTTCGCCTTTGGATCAAAGGGGGGTGCCCCTACTTGCTCTACACGGCACACTCCGGTCTCGCTGTATACAATCAGATCTCCCACTGCAAACATGGCGTTCTCCCTCCCTGTTAAAGCAAAAAAGCGGTTCTGACAACGTGACGAACGTGATCAGGACCGCGCGCTGTAACCTTATTTTAGCACATTTTTGGACGTAATGTAAGAAGAATTTTCCTATTCAGGCCACTTGCTCCAACTCCTCCAGGGCCTCGCGCTCGCTGTCCGCCGAGAAGCAGAACCGGCCTGCCCAGTCAAAAACCTCCACATGTCCTCTGACCCAAACGATGCTGTAATCCATAGATTCTGCTCCTTTCCTTCTTGGGATGGTACCAGAATACCACGAATCAAGTCCCATAAATCGGACTATTTATGCTGTGGAGATCTTTTGCGCCTCTTCCGGATGCAAGGGGGAGCGGAGTGCGGCCGGACGGCGCCCAGAACCTTTTTATAAGTGTCCGGGTATATTAGGGGCCGATTATGGACCTGTAAAAGCGGTGGAAGTCCCAATGCTTGTTCCGGGTTCTGTACGGCCAAACAGTCTTTGCTGAACATGCAGGGGGCAAGGCGGCAGGTAAAATTTCTTAATAATTACTGAAAAATAGAGCGGCCCACATTGACAAAGCGGCTGAAATGCGATATGGTGAAGTTGACAAAAAGAGAGGAGGCGCAAAAGGCATGTTTGAACAAATGGAACAGAGAAAACTGGCCGCCCAGAAGCTGCGGCAGATGTGGCAGGGCAATCTGGTGATCATGATATCTGTCATTTTTATGGTCGTTGTGGTGGTGATCATGCTGATGAGCGCCATGACCAACCCCTTTACCATGTATGTGGGAGGCGGGCTGGAATTTACACTGGTCATGACGCTGCTCAGTACTCTGGCGATGACTGTGGGCATGATCATCTATCTGGTGGGCCTGTACGGGCTGCGGAACGTCCAGCCGGAGTACCGGACGGCCTTTCAGTGCTGGCTGGTGAGCTTCGTGCTGAATCTGATCTCCAGCCTGGCAGGAGAGGGGTCCCTGATTGCCTCCATTTTGGATCTGGCCATTGCGGTGCTGAATCTGGCGGTCCTCTGGCTGGTTCTGACGGCCACCAACCGCCTGATGGAGGAGATCAGCCGGGATGACGTGGTCCAGCGGGGCAGGACAGTGTGGCTCCTGAATGTGATCTCTACGGTATGCGCAGTGGTGGTTGCTCTGATCCCCATTGAGGCTGCGGCGGGAGCTGCACTGGCTCTGACGATTTCCCTGGCTGCTCTGGCGGTGTCTGTTGTGGCGGACTTCTGGTATCTCGGCTATCTGGGCCGGGCGGCCACCGCACTGACAGAGAATATGTGGTAAAAGCAAATGCGAGACCGGGCGCGGCGGAACAGGCTGCGCCCGGTTTTCTGCGGTTGGCGGTCCGCGTTCCGGCCTCTGCCCGCGGGAATACGGTCCCCGGGGAGCGCATATCCTCCTTGCAGGAGGGATGGAGATTGCTGGGAGCCATTACATACGATTCCGGCGGAGCGGGCCGCCCCCGGCGGATAGAGCGGTACGGCCTGCCTCTGCTGGAGGTGACCCTCCGGCCCGGCGGCTGGCGGGAGAGGGGGCGGGTCCGCGCCGCCGCCCGGCGGCTGGGGCGGCAGGGGATTGTGCGGGTGCTGGCCCCGCCGGAGTTCCCCCACTGGGAGCTGCTGGAGGCCCGGGGCCTGCGGCAGGTGGACCCGCTGCCCTTTCTCCGGTTCTATGCCGGGGAGCTGGCCCTGGCTGCCCTGCTCCGGGAGGGAGTCGCGCCCCAAAGAGGGACGGTGGCCCTGCGGGGGCGGCGGGTGGACCGGGACATGGTGCGGGCGGCGGAGTTTCTCTGCCCCCGGGTGCGGGAGCTGGCCGTCTCGGCCCGGAAAGGAGGGGAGGAGCTCTCCTCCTGGCTGCGCCGGGAGTACGGTATGCCGGTGCGTCCGGACGGGGAGGGGATCACGGCGGCCATCCGGTTTGATAAAGATGCCCCTGCCGGCGGGGGGCGGGAGCTGTTCCTGTATGGGGGTGCACCGCAACTTGTGGGGGTGCGTCCCCGGGCGGCGGCTCTGGCAGAGGGGGACCAGGAGGATCTGCCTCTGCTGGCCGCCCTGTGGGAGACGGGGCGGCTGGAGGCCTTCGGCCTAGAATTTACTTGACAGAGGGACGGAAAGTTACTATAATAACACACACTGCGTCAGTATATTTGTTTTTATATTATAAGGTATATTGAAAAGGGGCCGGGAGCAGGGGCTTCCGGTTTCCCTATGGAAAGGTGTGCGAGGCGTTATGGCGAAAGAATTCAAACTGACCCCGGAGCGGCTCAAGGAGCTTCAGGACGAGCTGACCTATCTGAAGACGGTCCGGGAGAAGGAAGTGGCGGAGCTGATCAAGGAGGCCCGCTCCTTCGGCGACCTGAGCGAGAACAGCGAGTACGACGAGGCCAAGACCGAGCAGGGCAAGCTCTACTCCCGCATCGCGGAGGTGGAGAACATTCTGTCCAACTATGTGGTCATCGAGGAGAATGAGGACGACGGCGGCTCCTCCATCCGCCTGGGCTCCACCGTCACCGTGCTGGACAAGGAGTTCAATGAGGAGGAGACCTATAAGATCGTGGGCTCTCAGGAGGCCGACCCCATGAACGGCGTCATCTCCGAGGACTCCCCCTTCGGCCGGGCCCTGCTGGGCAAAAACGCCGGCGACGACGTGGTGGTGGACGCCCCCGCCGGCCCCGTTGAGTACAAGATTTTAAAGGTGGAGCGCTGAGCCGTTCCCCAATTTGAGCCAGACCGGCCCAGAGCCGGAAACAGAAGATAGGAGTGGTCTCTTTGGCCGAAAACGAGAAGAAGAACAGCGCCGCCCCCCAGGAGGAGAACCTGTCCCAGCTGACCAAGGTCCGCCGGGAGAAGCTGCGTGAGCTCCAGGAGAGCGGGAACGATCCCTTTCAGATCACCAAGTATGAGGTAAATAACGACAGCGCCAACATCAAGGCGAATTTTGACGCCCTGGAGGGCTCTCAGGTGTCCATCGCCGGCCGCCTCATGTCCAAGCGCGGCATGGGCAAGGTGTCCTTCTGCGACCTGCAGGACAAGTCCGGCCGCATCCAGCTCTACGCCCGGCGGGACGAGATGGATGAGGCGGAGTACAACCGCTTCAAGAAGTTTGACATCGGCGACATTGTGGGCGTGAAGGGCGTGGTCTTCCGCACCCAGCGGGGCGAGATGTCCGTGCGGGTGGAGACCGTCACCCTGCTGAGCAAGTCCCTGCTGCCCCTGCCCGAGAAGTTCCACGGCCTGACCAACACCGAGCTGCGCTACCGCCAGCGTTACGTGGACCTGATCGTCAACCCGGAGGTGAAGCGCACCTTCGTGCTCCGCTCCCAGTTTGTCAAGCACGTGCGTGACTTCCTGGACGGCCGGGGCTACATGGAGGTGGAGACCCCCGTTCTGAACACCATCTCCGGCGGCGCCACCGCCCGGCCCTTCATCACCCACCACAACACCCTGGACATCGACATGTATATGCGCATCGCCACCGAGCTGAACCTGAAGCGGCTCATCGTGGGCGGCTTTGAGCGGGTGTATGAGATCGGCCGCATCTTCCGCAACGAGGGCATGGACCCCAAGCACAATCCGGAGTTCACCACCGTGGAGCTGTACGAGGCCTACGCCGACTTCAACGACATGATGGACCTGTTTGAGGACCTGCTGACCTCCGCCGCCCAGAAGCTGCTGGGCACCTATCAGCTGGAGTGGCAGGGGGAGCAGATCGACCTGACCCCCGGCTGGCCCCGCCTGCCCATGCACGAGGCGGTGAAGCAGTACACCGGCCTGGACTTCATGGCCATCACCAGCGACGAGGAGGCGGTGGCCGCCGCCAAGTCCATCGGCGTGGAGCTGCCTGAGACGGCCGATCCCACCTGGGGCAACGCCCTGTACGAGGTCTTTGACCAGCGGGTGGAGGAGAAGCTGGTGCAGCCCACCTTCATCACCATGCACCCGGTGGACGTGTCCCCCCTGGCCAAGCGGTCCCCCAAGGACCCCCGCCTCACCGAGCGCTTCGAGCTGTTCATCTGCCGCAGCGAGATGGGCAACGCCTTCTCCGAGCTCAACGACCCCATCGACCAAAGAGAACGCTTCCAAAAGCAGGTGGAGCTGCGGGACAAGGGCGACGACGAGGCCGGCATGATGGACGAGGACTTCATCACCGCCCTGGAGTACGGCCTGCCCCCCACGGGCGGCCTGGGCATCGGCATCGACCGGTGCGTGATGATGCTGACCAACTCGGACAGCATCCGGGAGGTCATTCTCTTCCCCACGATGAAGCCACTGGATTAAAGACCCGTTGCGGCGCAAGGGTTTGCGGGTTTTTCACGAGCCTGAAAGAGCGGTTTTACACCAGTTTTACACCAGTTGGATTCAGCAGTAACACGTTTTTACACCTGATTTTACACCAGTTTTTAGAGAGCCTCCTAAAAGAGAAAGTGCCCGTGGCAGTTGAGCTACGGGCACTTTTTTTATACTTTTTCAGTTATTTTTATACATGGCGGTGCAACAAATGAAATGGGTTTAATTAGAAGCCATTGCACGGGGGTGAAATGACCGGCTACACACGGCAGCTATTTGAATCCTCTGTCCACAGATTTTCTTTCTCACGATTTTTATATTCTTCCTGCTCTTCAGAAGTTGCCGGCCGGATCATGGCCTTTCCGCAGTCCGGGCAGGTATCCTCAGACGTTCTAAGGAACAGGTAATGACAATTATCACAGGCATATAGCATTTCAATCAGGCCTCGCTTTCGTGTTTACCAGTGTAGCACGGAGCGGGGCTTTTTTCAATCTATCAGGAGGGAGGTCGGCGAGATGAAGTGCCTGCTCAAATATCAATGGGTCAAACTACCCCGCAATCAGCTTCCGCCCGGCAAGGGCATTATGGGCTCTTGGGCTCGATTGGCCTCCCGTGCAGCCTTTAGGACTGGGCAGGCCCGGTACTGCGGTTACACCAACAAAGTGAGTGCCGGGGGCTGGGCAGGCGGCATCGTCGGTCTGAAGAGTATCCTGGCAATCAAACGTCGGCGGCAGGCCCTTGAACATATGGACACTCTGGCTGACCTCGGTTATATTACCTACTCACTGGACACAAAAACAAAGAAACTGACCTATCAAGTCACAGATTGGGTCGTAAGATGCTCTGGCGAGCCCTGTATGGGCCGTGAGGCGGTTTATGCGACAGAGGGGTATGGATTCCTCTGCCTGCCCAGAAACGTCACACAGAGGCTTGCAGAGCGGCATTATCAATTTGCTGAGGCAGACGCATGGCTCGACCTCTGGTGCCACACAGTTTGGCAGGAGCCCAGCAATGCGTTTTCCTTCTCGGCGCCGGCTGTTCAGTTTGGGCAGTACGGCGCTGTTTTGACATTGGAATCCCTTGGCAGGCGTTGGGGATGGGAAAAGACGAAGGTCTGGCGCTTTTTCAGAAAACATGCGGATGCCTTCCCGCTGTATAAGCTGCCAGGCGCTTTCGGCTGCCTCATCTTCAATGCAGTCTATCCGACTGGAGAACAATTCACCTTGCCGTCCCAGGACAAAGTCGAGCGCATTTTGAGAGAAATACGCACAAAAGACGGGAATACGCACGAAAACCAGCAGAGCGACCATGCCCGCATCTGCAAACTGGTCGCTTGGTACAGTCGTGCAGTGCTGCCCCGGGAACAAGAGGAGCGCCGTGTTGCATCTGAGGACTGCTATATTACGCGCGCGTATTTTTCTCCGTGTAAGATTTTAGAGTATGTTAGGGAGGACTGCCAAGGGATATCTCCAGCGACGCCAAATTTTGAATTATTCCGCGGAACCTTGCCACGGGCCGGGCCTGCGGATCAGGATGATGGAGGTATTGAAAATGGCAGATTTGAAGGCATCCCTCTGTGGTGAACTGCCGAATCAGGATAGTGCGATCCCCCAGGAGCAGCTGCGCGCCTTGCTGGAGCGCAGGGGGATCGTGGGAGATCCGGACATCCCCAATGCGAAAGCCCGGCTTGCGGAGCAGGAGCTTCGCCGGAATATGTACCATAACACCCAGGTCATGCTCAAGCACTACCGGGACATCGTCTGGGCCTTGGAATGCTTCCCCAGTGAAGTCGCACAGGAGCTGGATCAGCCGCTGAAGGATCTGGACGCGCTGCTCAGCGTAGTGGACACGCAGGTGGCGCTGGGGAACGCGAAGTTGGAGCACCGCCTGCTCAGCATTCGGAAGTCCCGCCTGCTGCTGGACCGGATCAATGAGGCCCTGACGGTCCTGCGCCATAAGCCGGGCAACGGGGAGCTGATGTATAACATCATCTTCCAGA
>ERZ1643250.1903-NODE-1903-length-16614-cov-6.895585_pt1 | contig 16614 bp, 16 predicted proteins | sample MGYA00579262_ERZ1643250 | MGnify/ENA primary metagenome ERZ1643250 (study PRJEB29033, sample SAMEA4952265) | chicken gut metagenome | biome: Broiler Chicken; feature: Gastrointestinal Tract; material: Caecum | place: Ireland | collected 2018 | study: Broiler... | reverse complement strand
CCCCGTCTTCGCTGAAATGGCGGCTTTTTCTTGAAGAAACGACAGGACTGTGGTATACTGAAAAATACCGCTGTATGAGTACAGCAGAGATCAGGCGGAAGCATGAAAGGAGGGCTTTGGGATGACAACACCCTGGAGCCGGGAAGAACAGGACCGCTATATAGCCGATGTGGCACAGATCATGCAGGTTCGCGCAAGAGGGGAAATGCCCCTTGCGTTGGTGCGGACCTATGGCTGTCAGCAGAATGTGGCTGACGGCGAAAAAATTAAAGGAATGCTGGAGAAAATGGGCTTCGGCTTTACGGATAAGGAAGAAGAGGCCGATTTTATCCTGTTCAATACCTGCGCAGTGCGGGAGCACGCGGAGGATCGGATTTACGGAAATGTGGGTGCGCTGAAAAACATCAAGCGCCGCAATCCCTCTCTCGTCATTGCCCTGTGTGGGTGCATGATGGAGCAGGAGCATGTGGCCGACCGGATTCGCCAGAGCTTTCCATTTGTCAATCTGGTATTCGGCACCCATGTGATCCATCGGTTTCCCCAGCTGCTGCGGGAAGTGCTGACCGACAGCCACCGGGTTTTCGAGCGGGGAGACGATAGCGAGGACAAGACCATCATCGAAGGGCTGCCGGTACACCGGGACGGAAATTTTCGGGCATGGCTTACCGTCATGTACGGCTGTGACAATTTCTGTTCCTACTGTGTGGTTCCCTATGTCCGGGGACGGGAGCGCAGCCGGGAGCCGGAAGCTATTGAGCAGGAATTCCGGGAGCTGGTGGCAGCGGGATATAAGGAAATTACCCTGCTGGGCCAGAACGTGAATTCCTATGGAAAAGCGCTGAAAAATCCCATTTCCTTCGCAGAGCTGCTCCGGCGTCTGGACGCGGTGGAGGGAGATTACCGGATTCGCTTCATGACCTCTCATCCCAAGGACGCTACCCGGGAAATGATCGATGTGATCGCCGCCAGCCGGCACATTTCCCATCACATCCACCTGCCCTTCCAGTCGGGCAATGACCGGATTCTCAAAGAGATGAACCGGAAATACGATCGGGCCAAATATCTGGAGCTGATTTCCTACTGCAAGGAGAAAATTCCCGATGTTTCCCTGACGTCCGATATTATTGTGGGCTTCCCCGGGGAAACCTATGAGGAGTTCCGGGATACGGTGAGCCTCATTGAAGAGGTGGAATTTACCTCCCTCTTTACCTTTATCTATTCTCCCCGGGTGGGAACCGTGGCGGCCAAAATGCCGGACCCGGTGCCCTATGAGGAGAAGTCCCGGTGGTTTTCCGAGCTGCTGAAAGCACAGGAAGCCATTGCAGCCCGCCGCTGTGCCGAAATGGTCGGCAGGGAAGAGCGGGTGCTGGTGGAGGAATTCAATCCCAAAACCGGCCTCCTTTCCGGACGGACCGACGGCAGCGTCATTGTGGAATTCCCGGGAGAGATCTCCCTTATCGGGCAGTTCACAGACGTGCGGGTGACTGCCGCAAGAAACTGGATTCTGCGGGGAGAGCTCCTTTCCCCTGGAAAATAAAATCAATTCAAAAATACGGAGGATGTTATCCATGGATATTATCGAAATGACCAGAGAACTGGGCAAGGCCATTCAGAAGGACGACCGTTATCTGAACATGCAGCTGGCTGCCCAGAACTGTGAAGACGACCAGCAGCTGCAGGACCTTATCGGCGATTTCAACCTGAAGCGTCTGGCCATCAACAACGAGAGCGCCGGCGAGAATGCGGACGAAGCCAAGATTGCCAAGCTGAATGAGGAGCTGCGCCATGCCTATGCACGGATTATGCAGAACCCCAACATGACTGCCTATAATGCAGCCCGCGAAGAGCTGGACGGCTTGATGCAGCGCGTCACCGCCATTATCACCAAGAGCGTGGAAGGCGAGGACCCGGAGACTGCTGATTATGAGGCTTCCTGCTCCGGCAGCTGTGCCACCTGCGGCGGCTGCCACTAATGGATTGTTAAGAAAAACGCTGCACGCCGGCTGAGGGGCTGCGGAGAGGGCGGACCCTTCCAAAAGCCATCAGGCGGCGTGCCTTTTCCTATTTTGGGGGCAATTCCCTTTGCCCCGGATTTTACTTGATGGAGTGCACAAACAGATGGCTGATCTTTCCCCTATGATGAAACAGTACTTCCAGCTCAAGCAGGAAAACCCCGGGACCCTGCTGTTTTTTCGGCTGGGAGACTTCTACGAAATGTTTTTTGACGATGCGAAAATCGCTTCCCGGGAATTGGATCTGACCCTGACCGGACGGGACTGCGGGCTGGAAGAGCGGGCGCCCATGTGCGGCGTGCCTTTTCACAGCTATGAGACCTATCTGGCCCGGCTGGTGCAGAAAGGCTATAAAGTGGCCATCTGTGAGCAGATGGAAGACCCAGCCACCGCAAAGGGGCTGGTAAAGAGGGGCATTATCCGGGTGGTGACGCCGGGTACCGTGCTGGAAAACAGTATGCTGGATGAGGGAAAGAACAATTATCTGGCCTCTGTCTGTGTGGAAAACGGACAGGCAGGCCTGTGCTTTGCCGATATCTCCACCGGTGAGCTCCATGCCACGCTGCTGACCGACGACGACCGGGAACTGGAGCAGCAGGTCTGCGGTGAATTTTCCCGTTTTTCCCCCCGGGAAATTTTGATGAATCCCACTGCCCTGGATTTCAAGCGCACCCCTGCTTTTATCCGGGAAAAGCTCTCCGCTTCGCTGGAATGCCTGTCCGATGAGGAGTGCAATCCTGAGGAATGCCGCCGGCTGGTGCTGGAACAGTTCCACGCAGCCGGCGAAAAAGATCTGGGCGACGGGGGACAGCCGCTGATTGTCCGGGCCGTGGGCCAACTGCTGGGTTATCTGCGCCGCACCCAGCGCACGGGTCTGGAACGGTTGGAGCAGATTGAAGTCTATGAAAAAAGCCGGTTTATGCGGCTGGATCTGAATACCCGCTGGAATCTGGAATTGACGGAAACCATGCGTACCAAAGAGAAAAAGGGCTCTTTGCTGTGGGTGCTGGACAAAACCCGCACGGCCATGGGCAAACGGCAGCTTCGCAGCTGGTTGGAGCAGCCGCTCCTCAGCCCCGGATTGATTACCCGCCGTCTCAACGCGGTGGAGGAGCTGGTGCAGGACGCCATGTTCCGGGACAACATTGTGGAGCACCTCACCGGGATGCAGGATCTGGAACGGATTATGAGCCGGATTGTCTATGGCTCCGCCAACGGCCGGGAACTGCGGGCGCTGTGGTCGGCGTTGTGCCGTCTTCCGGGCTTGAAAAACGAGCTTTCCGGCGCGTCTTCGGAGTTCCTCAAAAAAGTCTGGCGGCAGATTGACCCTATGGAAGACATTTGTGGGCTGATTGACCGGGCCGTGATGGAAGAGCCGCCTTTCTCCATTCGGGAAGGAGGCATCATCCGTCCCGGCTATTCCGAAGAGCTGGATCAGCTTCGCAGCGACATGACCGGCGGCAAGGGACTGTTGGCTTCCGTGGAAGCGAGAGAGCGGGAGCGCACAGGGATTCCCAAGCTGAAAATCGGCTATAACCGGGTGTTCGGCTATTACATAGAGATCACCAATTCCTATCGGGATCAGGTGCCGGAGGAGTATATCCGCAAGCAGACCCTGACCAACTGCGAACGGTACATTACGCCGGAGCTGAAGGAGCTGGAAAACCGGATTCTGGGCGCCAGCGACCGGGCGGTTCAGCTGGAAAGCAAGCTGTTTGAAGAGCTGCGGAAAACCGTTTCCGCCGAACTGGGACGAGTGCAGATGACGGCCCGGGCTGTTGCGGCGCTGGATGCCGTTACCTCTTTTGCACAGGTTTCCGTCAACCGGGATTATGTGCGGCCTACCGTCAATATCAGCGGCCGTCTCTGTTTAAAGGACAGCCGTCATCCGGTGGTGGAAGCCCTGCTGCACGGCGCGCCCTTTGTGCCCAATGATGTGGATCTGGACATGAACCAGAACCGAGTAGCCATTATTACCGGCCCCAATATGGCGGGAAAATCCACCTATATGCGCCAGATTGCCCTGATTGTCCTCATGGCGCAGATCGGCTGTTTTGTACCGGCCTCTTCCGCAGAAATCGGCATTGTGGACGGGATTTATACCCGTGTCGGTGCGTCCGATGACCTGGCGGCGGGACAGTCCACCTTTATGGTGGAGATGACCGAAGTGGCGGATATCCTGCGCCACGCTTCCGCCAACAGCCTGCTGGTGTTGGATGAAATCGGACGGGGTACCTCCACCTATGACGGCATGAGTATTGCCCGGGCGGTGCTGGAATATGTGGCTGACCCCAGACAGTTGGGGGCGAAAGCGCTGTTCGCCACCCATTATCACGAGCTGACGGAGCTGGAGGAACAGCTTACCGGCGTGAAGAATTTCAGCATTGCCGTAAAGAAGCACGGAGACGACATCACTTTCCTGCGCCGGATTGTCCGGGGCGGCGCCGATGACAGTTTTGGTGTAGAAGTGGCCAAGCTGGCAGGCGTTCCGGATAAAGTTGTCCGCCGCGCCCGTCAGATTCTCAAGGAGCTGGAAGCGGGACAGCCCGCCTCTCCGGCAGGAACTGGAAAAGCGGGAAAGAAACCGGCGCAGAAGGCGGAAACCGCCCAGATGATGCTGGTGGAAACCGCACCGCAGGGACAGGTGCTCAGCCGCCTGCGGGAGTTGGACGTGAACACGTTGACCCCCATTGAATGCATGAACGAGCTGTTCTCCCTGGTCAAGCTGGCCAAGGAACAGTCCTGAAAGGAGAACCACTGTGGCCATCGAAATTCGGAAAGCAACAACCGCTCAGGAGCGGGAACAGTTTTTACAGGTGCTCCGCAGCGCCAATGACCGCATGGCGAAAAAGAATATTGTCCAGTGGCTTCCCTGCCATCTGACGGCGGAAGCGGTGTTCGAGCCGGGCGTGGAGCCGTATCTGCTGTTTTCAGACGGAATACCGGCGGCCACGGCCCTGCTGGTGACCTGTGACCCGGTTTTCTGGCCGGAAAAGAAGCCGGGTTCTGCTGTGTACATCCACCGGCTTTCCGTGGCGGAAGGCTTTTCCGGTCAGGGGTTGGCGGAGAAAATGCTGCAATTTGCCGCTGATTACGCCCGGAACCTTGGCATTCCCTGTTTGCGGTTGGACTGCCGTGCAGACCGGGACAAGCTGCGGGCCGTGTATGAAGGGTTCGGGTTCCGTTTTATCGATCTGGTGGAAGTGGACGTACCGGGCGTCCATCTGTGCAATGCCCGGTATGAATATTCGCTGCAAGGGAAAGGGGGAATTTCCGTGGGAAAAATCAATGTGCTGGATGCCCATGTGGCGGAGCTGATTGCGGCCGGAGAAGTGGTAGAGCGGCCGTCTTCCGTCATCAAGGAGATGGTGGAAAACGCCATTGACGCGGGCGCGTCAGTGGTGACGGTGGAGATCAAAAACGGCGGCATCACCTATATGCGCATTGCTGACAACGGCTGCGGCATGAGCCGGGAAGATGTGCCGGTGGCGTTCCTGCGCCATGCCACCAGTAAAGTGGCGGTGCAGGACGATCTGGAATCCATCGGGACGCTGGGGTTTCGGGGAGAAGCGCTGGCTTCCATTGCCGCCGTGGCGAAGGTGGAGGTCATGACCCGCACGCCGGAGGAATCCATCGGTACCCGCTATGTCATTGAAGGCGGCGAGGAAAAGCTGCTGGATGATGCCGGTTGTCCCCAGGGAACCACTTTCCTGATTCGCGACCTGTTCTATAACACCCCGGCACGGATGAAATTCCTGAAAAAAGACGTGACCGAAGCCAACGCCATCGCCGGTGTGCTGGATAAAATCGCCCTGTCTCACCCGGAAGTTTCCCTGCGGTTTCTCCGGGACGGCAAAGAACAGCTCCATACCCCCGGGGACGGAAAGCTGAAATCCGCCATCTATGCAGTGTATGGACGGGATTTTACCAACGGTCTGATGCCGGTGGAGTATGAATACAACGGCGTTCGGGTGTGGGGCTTTGTCAGCCGTCCGGTCAACAGCCGTCCAAACCGGAGTATGCAGCAGTTTTTCATCAACGGCCGTTTTGTCCGCAGCCGTACCGCCATGGCCGCTCTGGAAGAAGCCTTTAAAGGCAGCGTGATGGTGGGAAAATTTCCGGCCTGTGTGCTTCATCTGAACATGGCCTTTCAGGCGGTAGACGTGAATGTCCATCCTGCCAAACTGGAAGTCCGCTTTGTCAATGAGCGGCCGGTTTTTGACGCGGTTTATCACGGGGTGAAATCCGCCCTGCAAATAGAGGACCGCCCCAAGGAAGTGGTGCTGGAAAACCGGCAGCTGCTCCGTCCGGCGGTGGAGGAACTGCGGGGCGAACAGCTGGCATTCCGTCAGTCCTCTCCAGTGGCGGCGGTGGAAAAGCTCCAGCCCATGAAACTGCCCTCTATGACACCGGCAGCGCCAAAACCCGTTCCGGTACAAAAGCCGGTGATGGTTCCCGAAAAGGGCCGGATGGTGCACGACGACTGGCGTCCCCCTTATCAGACGGCACAGCCCCTTCCCATTGAACCGGAAGAGGAAGAAGTCTCCTTACCGGCAGAACCGGTATTGGAGAAGCGGGAAGAACCGGAACCGATGCCGGAGATTCCAGAAAGAAAACCCGTGGAAACCCTGGAAAAACCGGCGGAAGAGCCTGTGGAGAACATTTCTCTGACAGAGGAGCCGGAGGAAGCTCCGGCTTCCCGGTTGATTGGAGAAGTGTTCGGCACCTATCTGCTGATGCAGCAGGGGGAGGATCAGCTGGTACTCATCGACAAACACGCCGCCCATGAGCGGCTTTACTATGAAAAACTGCGGCGGGAAGGCGGCGGTCGGGAAGCCCAGATGCTGCTGGAGCCTGCCACGGTGACGCTGGACAAAAACGAATATTCCGCTGTACTGGAAGCCCGGGAGCTGTTTGCGCAGGCGGGTTTTGAGGTGGATGATTTCGGCAGCGGAACCATTGCCGTGCGCAGTGCGCCTCTTTCTCTGGACAAAGAGGACGCGGCCAGCGCGGTGATGGAGATGGCGGGTTATCTGCTGTCTTCCCGAAAAGAGCTGACCACGGAACATCTGGACTGGCTGTATCACAACATTGCCTGTCGCGCGGCTGTGAAGGCCGGGGATTTCAGCTCTATGGAAGAGCTGGCTGCGCTGGCTCAGCGGCTCCGGGAAAATCCCGGTGTGCGGTATTGTCCCCACGGCCGCCCCATTTCGGTGGTCATTACCCGGCGGGAGCTGGAAAAACAGTTTGGCAGAGCGTGACAGGAGGGAGGAGCCCATGAATACAGAAAAAATTCCCGTACTGGCAGTGGCCGGACCGACGGCTTCCGGCAAGACCGCCCTGGCGGTGGCTCTGGCCAAAGAGCTGGATGGCGAGGTGGTTTCCGCCGATTCCATGCAGGTATACCGGGAAATGCAGATCGGTACCGCCCGCCCCAACGAAGAGGAAATGGAGGGAGTACCCCATCATATGCTGGGATTTCTCCCGCCTGCAGAGAGCTTTTCCGTGGCGGACTATGTGGAGCGGGCCGCGGCCTGTATTCGGGAGATTCACGCCCGGGGAAAACTGCCCATTGTAGCCGGGGGAACGGGGCTTTACATCCGCTCATTGCTGCGGGGGATCCGCTTTTCCCAAATGCCGGAGGACGAAGCCCTGCGACGGGAACTGGAAGCCCAGTCGGAACAAGACCCTGTAGCCCTTTGGGAAACCCTGCGGGAGCTGGACCCGGAAGCCGCTGCCGCCATTCATCCCAATAACCGGAAACGGGTCATCCGGGCGGTGGAGGTCTGCCGGGTGACCGGCGTGCCTTTTTCCGTTCAGTCCAAACAGGCAGCGGAGGGGGATTCCCCTTATCGATATGCGTTGGTGTGTCTGGGATTCCATGACCGGCAGAAGCTCTATGACCGGATCAACCGCCGGGTGGATGTGATGATGGAGCAGGGGCTGCTGGAAGAAGCGGAAGGGTTTTTGAGAAGCCATCCCGGCGGCACGGCGGTGCAGGCTATTGGTTACAAAGAGCTGGCGCCCTATTTCCGGAAGGAGTGCCCGCTGGAAACGGCGGTGGAAAACATCCGTCGGGAAACCAGACGGTATGCCAAGCGGCAGCTGACCTGGTTCCGGCGGGAAGAGGAAGCCCACTGGCTTTATGTGGATGAACCTGGTGGCCTGACCCGATTGGTGGAACAGGCCAAGGAGATTGCAGTGCAGACGCACATTCTGGAAGGGAGGAATTCTCATGGCACGTGAACAGCGAGAACAGCGGGCGCCTGCGGCAGTTGCCCGAAAGGCACCCACCGTGCGGCGGGTGGCTTCCGGTATTCTGGCGTTTCTGATTTTGTTCTATATTGGATACCAGATTTGGGCGGCCAACTATGAAAGCCTGAAATTTGAAACGGCTACCTGGGCAACGGCGGCGGATTCCTTTCAAACCACCGGCTATGCCATCCGGAAGGAGACTGTGATCACACAGGATGTGGAAGACGGCGTGGTGGGATACCGGTTACAGGATGGCAGCCGGGTTTCCAAAGACGGCGTAGTGGCGGATATTTACGGCAGTGAAGATGCCGCTTCCGCCAATCAGCAGGCAGAGCTGCTTTCTGCGGAAATGGAACGGCTGGAAAGTCTGGACAGCAGCGGAGACACCCATGCGGCGGACATTCGCCAGATCGACAACCGGATTGACCAGAGCATCAACGCCCTGATGATGGCCGTGCAGAATCACAATACCGAGGATATGACTTCCGCCCGGGAGGAGCTTACTTATCAGATGAACCAGCGGCAAATTGCCACCGGTGTGAACATTGATATTGTGACCCGTATGCGGGAACTGAAAAACCAGAAGGCGGTACTGGAGGAACAGGCCAGTGACGTACAGGGGCAGATTGTTTCACCGGTTTCCGGTTACTTTTCCAGCATTGTAGACGGATGGAGTGCCGTTTTTGACTATGACGATGCACTGAACCTGACAGTGGAGGATCTGGAAAAAGAGTATGAGCCTCAGAAAGTGGCGGAAAATGCGGTTGGAAAAGTCAGCGAGGAATTCGTCTGGTATTTCGCCTGCGTCACCGATGCCACCACTGCACTGAAAATCAAGGATGCCGGCTCTGTGGAGTTGTCCATGCCCTTTGCCACCACGGAAAAAATACCGGCAACGGTTGCAGCGGTGAATCAGGCGTCGCCAGAGGATGATGCGGCAGTGATTCTGGCTTGTGATACCATGAATTCTGCTTTGTCCAATATCCGTAAAGAAACGGTACAGATTGAAATCAAAAACTATACCGGCGTGATGGTGAATCAGAAGGCCATCCACTTTGCCGATGTAGAGCAAACAGTGACCGACGCCAACAATCAGGAGCAGACTGTGCTCCACAAAAACGTAGAGGGCGTTTACGTCAAGAGCGGCGGAACCCTTCACTTTGTGCAGGTGTTCTCCACCATTACGGTCAACGGCTACACCATTTGCAGCATCGATTTGACAGAGGAAGAGAAACAGCTGTTGGTAACGGACAGAACGATTCAGCTGTATGACGAAGTTGTTGTGGAAGGGAAGGATCTCTATGACGGAAAAGTTATCTGAAGAACTGGAAGCCCGTTGCCGGGCGCTGGAGGAAAATCTGGCGGATATCCGCACCCGGATGGCACAGGCTGCCATTGCTTCCGGCAGAAAGCCGGAGGATATCACCCTGCTGGCAGCCACCAAAACGGTGCCGGTGGAAGTGGTGAACCGGGCAATCGAACTGGGGGTTACCGATATTGGTGAAAACCGGGTGCAGGAGCTGGACGAAAAGTATGACCGTTTGCTGCGGGATCCGTGCCGGGTTCATTTTATCGGCCATTTGCAGACTAACAAGGTGAAGAATCTGGTGGGTCGGGTCAATCTGATTCAGTCGGTGGACAGTGTTCGCCTTGCCCGGGAAATTTCCCGCCTTTCAGTACAACGGGATGTGACGACCGATATTTTGCTGGAAGTGAACATCGGCCGGGAAGAGAACAAGTCCGGTGTAGCTCCGGAGGAATTGGAGTCCCTTTTGGGAGAAATTGCCGGAATGCCGGGAATTTTCGTCCGCGGATTGATGGCGATTCCCCCGATTTGCGATGAAAAAGAGCGTTTGCGGAATTATTTTTCTTTGATGCGTCAATATTTTATTGACATAAAGAGCAAAAAAAGTGATAATGTAGCCATGGACTTTTTATCCATGGGAATGTCCGGCGACTTTGAAGAGGCTATTTTGTGCGGCTCCAACATGGTTCGCGTGGGATCTTCTCTTTTTGGCAAAAGACAGTATGCAGAAAAAATATAAAACAGGAGGTAGTCATCATGGCTGGTATTGCTGACAAGTTTCACAAAATGTGGAATCCACCCGAGGATGAGATGGATTATGAGTACGACGATGAAATGGACATGGAGGACGCTCCTCAGCAGGAAGCGGCCGACGAAACGCCTGCACGCCGCAGCGCACCTGTATCTGTAGGAAACAATGTAGTGAATATGCGTCAGGGAGGTTCTCAGCATTTGAGAGTGGTATTGTTTAAGCCGGAAAAATTCGGCGAAGAAACTCGGGCTATTGCAGATGAACTGGTACAGTCCAGCACCGTGGTGCTGAACATGGAAAAGGCGGGGGATGACACCTGCCGCATTATCGATTTTCTCAGCGGCGTAGCTTATGCCAATAACGGCACTGTGAAGTGGGTTTCCAAGAATACTTATATCATCGCGCCCAAGAACGTGGACTTTACCGGCGAGGAATCTCTGGACGAGATGGATACCAACAATGTCTACATGTGATTCCGGAGATCAGTGGCTTTCCGCCCGGATTGAGGATGCGATCCGGCGGAGCAGCAAACGCGCTTGTTTTGTAGGCTTTCTGGATGAGCGGGAAACAGCGCTGGCCCGGGAAATTGTGAATCAGGAGCGGTTTTCAAACGGCCTTTTCTGGGGCGGCTTTGAGGACGGCGAACGGGTCGTGTTCGGTGCGTTTCCCGAGTATCAGGAGCCGGACCCGGAAGCGTTTCCCATTGCGGGAATCACCGTATCCTTTCGCAGCCAGGACACATTGACGCACCGGGATTTTCTCGGTGCGTTTCTGGCGGCAGGTGTTCGCCGGGAAACCATCGGGGACATTCTGGTGGAGCCGGGACGTGCCGTGCTGTTTGTGCGGCAGGAAACCGCCGGATTTCTCCTGTCCCAGATTTCCCGCATCGGCCGTACTGGTGTGCGGCTTTCAGAAAGAATTCAGCTGCCGCTGCCGGCAGGTATGGGGTTTGCCGAATTTCAGGGAGTCATTGCTTCGCCAAGGCTGGACTGTGTCACAGCTGCTGCCACAGGACTGAGCCGGGAAAAAGCCGCCAGGCTGATTTCGGCGGGATTGGTCACAGTGAACCATCGCCCTCAGGAGTCCCTTTCTCTGATCATAGAAGAGGGAGACCGGCTGTCTGTGCGGGGAAAAGGGCGGTTTATCATCGACCGGTTGGGGCCGGTTACCAAAAAGGGACGCCTTGCCATTGCCGGACGGCGTCATTTATAATGGAGTACAAATAAGGGGGTTATTGCGATGCTGACTTTAAACGATATTATCAACGTGAGCTTTCGCAAATCCAATTTTTCCGGCTATAAACCGGAAGATGTGGATGCGTTTCTGGATTTGGTAAAGGAATCCTATGAACAGCTCATAAAAAAGAACATGGAGCAGAAAGAGGCTATCATCCGTCTTCAGAGAGAAAACGACGAGATGGTCAAAAAAATCGAAGTGCTGGCCCAGTCTGTAGAATCCTATCGGGAAGAAGAGGACGGCATTAAAAATGCACTGCTCAGCGCCCAGAAACTGGGCGACGCCTCTGTCCGGGAGGCACGCCATAAGGCGGAAATTATTCTGAAAGATGCTTCTTTGCAGGCAGAAGGCCTCATCAGTGCTGCCAAGGGAGAAGTAGAGCAATATGCAAAAGAACTGGAGGACATGAAGCGAGCTGTTTCCGAGTTCCGTGCCAGCCTGCTGAATCTGTACCGGAAGCATCTGACACTGATTGATGCTCTGCCGGGACAGAATGAAGAGGAGACAAAGGCAGAGACCGAAGCGGAAGCGAAAGCAGAAGTCGAAGAACCTGTTTCCGATGAAGCACCGGTGCAGGAAGAAACAGTAGTGGAAGAATCCGTTCAGGCCGAGACAGTGGAAGAGCCCGTTGAAGAACCTGCTGCCGCCGTGGAAGAACCTCAGGAGGAGACTGCCGGGTTTTCCGAAGAAAGTGAAAAAAGTGCTGCCGGTGACGAAGAGTTCCATCTGCACGTTGAAAGCTTCGAGCCTGCAGCAGAAGAAGCCATTCCTGACCGGGACGCACGCTTTGAGCCCATTCACTTTGAGGAAGAGACCCCTGCGGCTCAGAATCCCGATTCTCCCGTTGATATTTTTCAGAAAAATCAGCCCTGACAGACAGGTGTCTGCTATGCCGGAATGGAAGTTCTGTCTGATCCGGCTGCCCGATAAGGAGGAACTAATTTGCTTATTCTTTCACTGATTCTGATTGCCGTGGGTGTTGCGGCAGATCAGGCAGTTAAATTTCTGGTGGTGGAGAATCTTCGCCCGGACGGCGTCCTGACGGCGATTCCCGGCCTGCTGGATTTCGTGTATGTGGAAAATACCGGAGCGGCCTTCGGTATGTTCGGGGATTATACCTGGATTTTGTCGGTGGTAACCGCTGTGCTGGTCGTAGTGGTGCTTTTCTGCCTGCTGTTTTACAGAAACCACTCCTTTTTCTCCCGTACTGCGGGAATTCTGATTGTGGCGGGCGGTATCGGAAATCTGATCGACCGAATTCGCCTGGAATATGTGATTGATTACATCCGGGTGTCCTTTTTCCCACCGGTCTTTAATCTGGCCGATTGTTTTGTCGTGGTAGGCGTGATTTTGTTCTTTATCCACATCCTTTTCTTTATGGATCGGGACCATGGCAGAGAGCGGATTATCCGCACACGTCGGTGAGCGTCTTGGAAGAGAGGGCATTCTGTTTCACGACTGAACCGGAGGATGCCGGAAAACGGCTGGACGGATTTCTGGCGGAAAAGCTGCCGGAGCTGACCCGTTCCGGCGCACAGAAACTGCTGGAAAGCGGCTGTGTGCTGGTACAGGGAAAGGCCGGCAGCAAAAGTCTGCGAATGCAGCCGGGCTGGCAGGTGGAAGGAACTCTTCCCCGCCCGGAAATGGCGGAAATTCTGCCTCAGGAAATCCCGCTGGACATTGTCTATGAGGATGATGATCTGCTGGTGGTCAACAAGCCCAAAGATATGGTGGTGCATCCGGCGCCGGGAAATCCTGATGGTACGCTGGTAAACGCTCTGCTGGCTCATTGCGGCGATTCCCTTTCCGGTATCAACGGGGTAATCCGTCCCGGAATTGTGCACCGGATTGACAAGGATACCAGTGGGCTTTTGATTGTGGCGAAAAATGACGTTGCCCATCAAAAGCTGGCGGCTCAGATTCAGGCGCACAGTTTTACCCGGGAATATGAAGCTGTGGTATACGGCAATGTCAAGCAGGACGAGGGGACCGTTGACGCGCCCATCGGTCGTCACCCAATTGATCGAAAGCGCATGGCGGTGACGGAAAAGGCTTCCCGGAATGCCGTGACCCATTACCGGGTGCTGGCCCGATATCGGGGCTTTACCCATGTCCGTCTTCGACTGGAAACCGGGCGTACCCACCAGATTCGAGTGCATATGGCCTATTTAGGGCACCCGGTAGCCGGTGACCCGGTATATGGACCTAAAAAAGTCATCACTTCGCTGGGCGGTCAATGTCTGCACGCGCGAACCATTGGTTTTATCCATCCTCGTACAGGAGAATATCTGGAATTTACCAGTGATTTACCCGACTATTTTACGAAATTTTTGAAGTCACTTGGTGCTCCCCTTTCCTGAAAAGGGGAAGTATGGAAAAATGTATTTTAATATGAGTTTTCTTTCGTGTGAAGATTTACCGCAAGTGCTGTCAAGCATGGAGAAACAGATCATCGGAAAAGAGATGAAGAAAAAATGTCGCTGGAAGAATCTGTAATTCAGCAGCAGGAACAGCAGCTTTTATACTGCGCTTCCCTTCTTCTTCGTCTGCAAAATGCAGTACCGATGCTTTGCGAGGAAAGCACAAGAGCTCTGTCGCCCGAGTACGTACAGACCCTGTGCAAAATGGCAGAGACCTTCCGTTCTCTGGTGGAACAGAATCTTCGGATCGTTCGTCGTTTAACGGACAATGTAACTCGGAATGGAACCCGTTTGCGGGCAGAGAAAGCCCTTTTACAGGAATTTCAACTCTGGACGGGAAACGATAGTCTGTTCTGATAGAGGATGATCGAAACATGAATCGCGGAATGGAATCTGAACTAAATATCGAGCTATTTCGACAGTTATCTGATTGTACCCGTACCTTGCGAAAGGTTGAGACTGTTCTGGAAGAATTGGATCTGGATTCCCGATTGTATGCCAACCACCTGATTCAATCTGATTATGAGAAGTTGAAGACAGGGATACAGGAAACGCGGGAACAGATGAACGTCATTTCTGATTTTTGCCATCAGAATTGCTGTTCCATGGAAAAAGAAACCAGTGCGGCCGAAAAAACGAAAGAAAAGAGCAACCGCAGGAGCGGTTGTGATAGGATAGGAGTTGAATCTGATGAATGATTTTTATAATTTCGTGACAAACGACTATTATGCCATTCAGGAAGCTGCCATGTGGGCAACTTTTATCTGTGCTTTGATCGCAGTGGTAGGTGCTATACTGGTCTATGTCTTTTTCCTGACGCCCCAGAATCGGGGAAGGTTTACCGGGTTCCTCGGTTGGCTGTACGATTTCCTGAATTTCCGGAAAATGTTTGGGGATATCCTGATTCGGATTTTGTATGTCTGCACAGCAATCTACCTGACCATTTCCGGCGTTTGTTCCTCTATTATTGCAGGCAATCTGATTTATGTGGTGCAATACACCATTATTGGCAATGTGATCGCCAGACTGGTCTATGAGCTGCTGATGGTGCTGATTTCCCTGTGCCGCAATGTGGCGGATATCAATCGGAAAATGGGTGGAACTCCCGTTTCTCCTTCTGCTCCGGTTTCTCCTGTACCCCAGGACCCTGCAGCAGCTCAGCCTGCAGCACCGGCGCAGCCCTTCCAACGTCCTGAGCCTGTGAAACCCGCCGAGTCTCAGCCCGCAGCACCGGCACAGCCCTTCCAGCGCCCGGAACCCGTGAAGCCTGCTGAACCTCAGCCCGCAGCACCGGCACAGCCTTTCCAGCGCCCGGAGCCTGTGAAACCTGCCGAGCCTCAGCCTGCAGCACCGGCACAGCCTTTCCAGCGCCCGGAGCCTGTGAAACCTGCCGAGCCTCAGCCCGCAGCACCGGCGCAGCCTTTCCAGCGTCCGGAGCCTCCGAAAATGCAGACGGTCAAGCCTGACATTCCGGTGGAGTCTCCCTTCCAGCGTCCGGCAGCCAACAATGCTCCGGAAGCTGCGCAGCAGGCAGACACCAAGTTTTGCCGGAACTGCGGCAAGCGTATTGCAGCAGATGCAGCAGACTGCCCCTTCTGCGGCTTTCATCTGATGCCGTAATGATCTTATAACCCATGATCGCACAGTGGGAAAGCTCCTGCTGTGCGATTTTTGCTTTTCTGATAGAAAAACTATGATTTCTGTCATTCCATTTCTGATGAAATATGGTATACTGAAAGAAAACAAGGCAGGAAAACCTGCGAAGGGAGATCGGTAAACATGATTTTGAACATGAAAAGCCAGTATGGCACTGCTGCCGTGGATACCCAGGGCGCGCAGCTGATGTCTTTCTGCAATGCAGATGGACTGGAGCACCTGTGGCAGGGTGATAAAACCTATTGGGGCGGCCGTGCTCCGGTTCTGTTCCCCATTGTGGGTGCTGTCCGGGACGGAAAGGTCCGCATCAAAGGCGGCGAATATTCCATGAAGCAGCACGGAATCGCCCGTCATCTGCCTTTTGAGGTGACCGAGCAGAAAGAGGATTCCGTGACGCTGACCCTGCGCTCCACTGAGGAAACCAAAAAGCAGTATCCTTATGATTTCGCCCTGCATGTGACCTATCGTTTTGATGGCCCCCGTCTGGTCACGGAGTTCCGCGTGGAAAACACCGGCGATGAGCTGCTTCCCTTTGCAGTGGGCGGTCATCCCGCTTTTAACTGCCCCATGGTGGAAGGGGAGAGCTTTGAGGACTATGTGGTGGAGTTTGAAAAGCCGGAAAGCGCTTTGTGCCCCACCATTGATATGAGCTGTGCACTGATCAATTTCCATGCCCGGAAGATGGTGTTGGCCTATGAGAAGGAAATCCCCATGTCTCACGACCTGTTCCGTGAAGACGCGCTGATTTTTGATACCCTGCGTTCCAAGGTGGTTCGTCTGGTCAGCCGTAAGACCGGCCACGGTGTGGAAATGGACTTTGACGATTTCTGCTATCTGGGTGTCTGGTCTGCGAAAAATGATGGTCCTTTTGTGGCGCTGGAGCCCTGGGCTGGCTGCGCTACCGGTACCGACGAGGATGACGAGTTCCTCAGCAAGCGGGCACTGAATCTGCTGCGTCCCGGCAAAGAGGCCGTCTTT
>ERZ1643250.1901-NODE-1901-length-16638-cov-9.481276_pt1 | contig 16638 bp, 13 predicted proteins | sample MGYA00579262_ERZ1643250 | MGnify/ENA primary metagenome ERZ1643250 (study PRJEB29033, sample SAMEA4952265) | chicken gut metagenome | biome: Broiler Chicken; feature: Gastrointestinal Tract; material: Caecum | place: Ireland | collected 2018 | study: Broiler... | reverse complement strand
GGCATCTGTATATTGGAAAAATCTTTGTTCCACCTTTGCAAAAATCCTGTGCTACATTGATAAAACAGCCGGTTATGGCTACAGATGAATCAGCGGATACCAAAATTTACGGCCGCTTCTGTCTGACATGAACCAGCAGAGCAAGCTGCACGGGCAGCGCTTCTGTCGGTTTGAATCAGGTATTTTTGTTATCATCGATGGACCACAGTCAAAAACTGCCACAATCTGTTGTTTCGCCAGGGTAGCCAGGATTCTTTGTAAATCTCTATGCACGTAGACTGCATTTGGAGAAGACGAGGTATTGATATGGTTTGACGACGACTGTGAGCGCAGGCTGTCACGAACAGCCGGATATCTTCATTATCAAATAGAATCTGCTGCTCTGCCAGCGTAGCACAGGATGTTTGTAAAGGTGGAACGAAGAGGCTTGTCAATAGACAAATGACGTTTTGGACACATACGGCTTTCGACCGCGAGCTGTGAAGGAGGACGAACGGAATCGTTTGATACAGGTATCTTTGACAGTCCGACTGAGGGTCGAGCCGGGCGAATCCGTATGTGTCCTTGCGTCATTGTCTGTTTGATCAGAGAACTGTTGCAACTTTTACAAATCCCTATTTTTTCAATTCCTCAATCCAATGTTTCATTAGAGCATTTCTTTTTTGTAAGACTCTTTTTCAAAATCTATATTCGATGAATTCAGTACAGTAATCCACATTGTATCAATTCCCTGTATGTTATTTGATAGAATATGAATCTTAAGCTATGCTGTCCATAGCAATGTCGCACCCCGTAAGAACTAGTAAAAATTTAGTACTTGACTATACATAGTACCTAGTATAATATAGTATTCACAAGAAAGCAGTAGCCACGGAAAGGAGTGGATGGATGAACGCACAATTTAAGAAAGGAGTTCTGGAGCTGATGGTTCTGGCGGCTGTGTCCAGCCGGGATATGTACGGCTATGAGCTGGTGGCGGAGGTCTCCAAGGTGGTCAATGTGAAGGAGGGGACTATTTATCCTATCTTGAAACGTCTGACCAACGAGCATTATTTTGAGACTTATCTCAGAGAATCCAGCGAAGGGCCGCCGCGGAAGTACTATCATTTGACAGCGGCGGGCATCATGCATCTGGATGAGACCAGGAAGGAATGGAAAGAATTTTGCCAGAATGTCAATGAATTTTTAAAGGAGCAGGGATATGAATAAGAAGGAATTTTTAGATGTGATGGAGAGAAGGCTCTCGGTGCTGGAGGCGCAGGAGAGGGAAGATATGCTTTCGGAATACGAGCAGCATATTGAATTGAAGATGAAAAGCGGGATGAGCGAGCAGGAGGCTATCGAAGATTTTGGCGATATCGACAGTCTTATTGCGGAGATTCTGGAGGCATACCACATTGACCCGTCCTATAAGGGGGTACAGAAAAAGGGCGCCGCGGAAGGAATCGGCAGGAAAGCCAGCGGAGTGTTTAGCAAATCAAAACAATCTTTGTCGAACTTCATGGAACAGCAGAAAGAAAAGCAGGAGCAGAGAATGGAGCAGAAAAGGGAAGAAGATAAAGAAAAGCCGTCGCGCTGGAAACGGCCGGAGGGTGTGTTTGAGAGCGGCAGAGGAAGTGAGACTGCGAAGGCGGTAGGAAGAAAAACTGCAGATATTATTAAGAAGATTCTCATTTTCTGTATCAAGGTACTGCTGGTACTGGTGATGCTGCCGGCGGTGGCTGCCACACTGTTTTCTCTGTTTGGATTCGGAGTGCTGGTGATCCTTCTGCTGCAGGGGTATCCTCTGGTGGGCGCCACCCTGGTCATGCTTGGATGTATTTTAGGTTTTGGCGCTTTCAGCCTTTTTGTATTAACCTTTATCACCAGCAGATGGAGTAAAAGAAAGGATGTGGAAGCATGAGCGACGGAAAGGCAGCAAATAGCAGAAAGACGATGGATAACGGAAAGACAATGAATAAGAGGACAATAAAAAAGAACGAAAAGGGCATGGGCACAAGAAAGATGTTGGCCGTGGTGTTCTGCGCTGGTGCGCTCATATGCGGCGCTGGCGTGGGCATCAGTCTGGTGGAGTATTCTTCCTTTGAATTTCTCGGTGAGAAAAATATCGGCGGCAATGATGTGACGTCAAAGACCATCACGGAAGATCTTTACCGGGGAGCAAACGGCAACGGTAAAGTATATATTCATTCTTATTACGGGGAAAATCAGCAGATGTCGCTGGAGACATCCAAGGATGTGCCGGAAGACCAGATTCAGTTCGTGGTGGAATATAACACAAATAATGTAAAAGATATTATTGTGGACCGGGAAGAACTGGTAGGCAATGACCCGTATTATGATGGATATTATGATTCCTATTACGGAGATGTGCACGACGGAGGAACCTACAGTGAATACGCTGCCTATGAGGGCGACGAGACAGCCATGGAAGAGGGAACGACCGTACAGGCGGCGGATGCCCAGACGGACCAGTCTGGAGATACCCAGGCGGCTCAGCCGGAAAATACCCGGAACGGGCAGCAGGATCAGCCGCAGACCTATATCACTTATATGGTCAATGCGGTGATGAGTCAGGAGAGCGGACTGGAGGTATTCTTCACTTATAAAGATGAGATATTGCAAAATATAAAAGAAAAAAGATTTTATGAGTATGAATATCCGTCCATCACTTCTGTGAAAGTGCGGATTCATCCATCCAATAAAAAAATAGTTTCTTTGTATTAAAAAGAAGCTTGAGGCTTCGGGAAGAAAAGAGACGAAGCGGCACGAAAAAGTAAACTATGAAAAAAGGATACCCTGCCGGGAAATCAGCAGGGTATCCTTTTTGTATAGGCTGTTCATGTTTTGATAAACGTTATGATCAGACTAATCTTTTAGTATTTCTTTTTGGTGTATTTTGGATCTGTCGGGTCGATCTTCGTGTTGCCCGGCAGCTTTCCTGTGGTATCAGCCAGTGTAACTTTGCCGAAAGGTCCTTTGTCTTTGGAACGGAAAATGTTTACCCATACACGGGCCTTCGGGTTCGTCTTGGTCGCGATATCGTAGATTAATTTAGCGTTGACTGCCTGCATACGGATACAGCTGGTAGTCTGGTCAGTACCAAGATAATTATATCCGTTGTAATGGTTTGGAGAAATTAACTTGGTTGGGTCTGTGGTTGTATATAAGGTAGAGTGGAACCAGGAATCACTGCCCTTGATATGTACGCCGTACTGATAGTAACGCCATGGGTTCGCCTTCTTGTAAATGAACCATCTGCGGGCGGAAGTCTTCTCCAGACGTCCTTTCTGTCCGGCACGGATCCTGGTACCGTTTTTGTAACGGGATGTAGAGCAGATGACCGTCTTTGCCGGGATGCAGTATTTCTTCTTCTTCTGATCATAAAGATAGAAGGTCAGATTGTGTGTAGTCAGATTGACTTCGATGGTCATTGGTTTCTGGATCCATTTGTTATATTTTCCTTTGTAGTTAAACAGGTTGGTGACCAGAACGCCGTTTGGTTTGAAGCGGTATTTGTATTTGGTGCTGCCGCCGCTGTAGCTCTTTAAGTACTTCCAGCCTTTGACAGCTTTTCCCTTTTTGAAATAATAGATTTTACCGTTGATCTTCTTCCAGCCGGTGTAATCACTCTGTAAAACGCCGTTCTTATAATAAAGGCGGTTGATCACCTGCTGTTTGTTTGTGGTGGTAGTGGTTGTGGTCTCTTCCTGTGAAGCAGTATCGTCAGTGGCAGCAGATGCGTACACTGTGCCCAGAGAAGTGCTGAGCATGATTCCCGCAAGAAGACAGGCAGACGCTGTTTTTACGTGCAATTTCATAGTATCCTCCCTCTTTTGATGAAATGCTGCGGCTGCAGAAGACAGCCGGTTTACAGTTGCCCTGTGGCGGTACTTGGTACCATACTGTTTTGTAAGAAATAAAACATAAATGCGTCACAATTCTCCGGTGAAAATGATCAATGTGAAGAAAAAGTGACAGGATAATGTAAAAAATGTTAAGTATTTTATACCACAAGTTTATGACTGTAATATGATTGCGAATATTTTTCTACTTTATCCTTAAATGAAAGAAATGTCAAGAGAAGGTGAACATTTGGAAAAGTTTCCACAAGATTTTACCGATATGAAAGAAAAGGGACAGAAAAAACTTGCGATTTGTACAGCAGGTCATCAAGAAATTATGTCTGTTAATGTTTGACCCTTTCCTGTGCAAATGTTATAATTTAAACAGATTTATATGCTTTTTTATTCAGACGTGTGCTGCACGAAAGATGGCTGAATAGCAGGCAGGAAAGGATGGAAACGTATGAAGTTTGTAGCGGGTGTTGATATTGGCAATGCCACAACGGAAGTTGCTCTTGCCAGAATCGAGGGAAAAGATATACATTTTCTTGCCAGCGGTATCGGACCGACCACCGGTATCAAGGGTACATTGAAAAATATCAACGGCGTGTTCATGTCACTGAATAACGCCCTTAAAAAGGTAGGTCTTGAGTATTCAGATCTGGATGAGATCCGGATCAATGAGGCCGCACCGGTAATCGGAGATGTGGCCATGGAGACCATCTCCGAGACGATCATCACAGAGTCCACGGTGATCGGACATAATCCGAGCACACCGGGAGGAACAGGAATCGGCGTTGGAACCTCAGTCCTGGTCACTGAGCTTTCCAAGATCACGGAGGAGAAGGATGTCATCGTTGTGATCCCGTCCAGCGTGGATTTCGCTGAGGCGGCCCGCCTGATGAACGAGGCGAAGAAGAATGTGACGATCAAGGGAGCCATTGCCCAGACCGACGACGGTACGCTTATTACCAATCGTCTGGACAAAAAAGTACCGGTGATTGATGAGGTGACCATGATCGAGAAGGTTCCTCTGGGTATGGAGTGTGCCATCGAAGTGGCCCCGATCGGAAGTGTTGTATCGGTGCTGTCCAATCCATACGGAATCGCTACCTTATTTAATCTGTCTTCCGAGGAGACCAAGCGGGTGGTTCCGATTGCGCGGTCATTGATCGGAACTCGTTCCGGCGTGGTCATCAAGACACCGGAAGGCGATGTGAAGGAGCGGAGCATTAAGGCGGGAACGATCACCGTCATTGGCAGCAAAAAAGAAGTGGAAGTGGACGTTGACGAAGGAGCGGAAAGGATCATGGAAGGCATTGCATCCATCCCGGATATTGAGGATATCCAGGGCGAGGTGGGAACCAATGCCGGAAATATGCTGGACAAGGTGCGCCGGGTTATGGCGAACCTTACGGACAAGCACAAAAGAGATATCAAGATTCAGGATCTTCTGGCAGTGGATACCTTCAATCCTCAGAAGGTAAAAGGAGGCATTGCCGATGAATTTTCCCTGGAGAACGCTGTGGGTATCGCGGCTATGGTTAAGTCAGACCGCCTGCAGATGGAGATTATCGCCAGAGTTCTTTCTGAGAAGCTCAATGTGCCGGTTTACGTGGGCGGCGTGGAAGCAGACATGGCTATCAAGGGTGCGCTCACCACACCGGGAACCAGCACACCGCTGGCCATCGTGGATATGGGAGCCGGTTCCACCGACGCTTCTATCATCAACCGGGAAGGAAAGGTGAAGCTGATTCATCTTGCCGGCGCCGGTAACATGGTATCTCTTCTGATTCAGTCTGAGCTGGGACTGGACGACTTTGATCTGGCGGAAGATATCAAGAAGTACCCGCTGGCCCTGGTGGAGAGTCTGTTCCACATCCGTCATGAGGACGGCACTGCGCAGTTCTTTGACAAACCACTGGATACTTCCGTATTTGCCAAGGTGGTATTGGTAAAAGATGACGGAGAGCTTGTTCCGCTGGAAGGAATGGAATCCATGGAAAGAGTGCGCCAGGTACGTATGGAGGCCAAGAGAAAGGTCTTCGTGACCAACGCGGTTCGTTCCTTATCGAAGGTAAGCCCGACAGGCAATCCGAGAGATATTCAGTTTGTGGTTATGGTCGGCGGTTCAGCCCTCGACTTTGAGATCCCGAATATGGTAACAGACGCGCTGTCCGAGTATGAGATTGTTGCCGGACGGGGCAACATCCGTGGATGTGAAGGCCCGAGAAACGCGGTGGCGACAGGTCTTGCCCTCGCCTGTGTGGAAGAAGAGGAATAAGGATTGACCGCCGCAAGGGGGATTACCATATAAAGATACATATATGATCGTGAAAAGTGGTCAGTCGGCATATCAGCTGAGAAACTGTGACAGAAAGAGGAGGAGACATATCGGTGGATCCTCCTCTTTTCCTGTAAGTTTGGATTTTTTTACAAAAAACATATTTTGTGGTTTTTCTGCTTCTATAATAATATTGTAGTTTTCTGCAGTTTTGAAAGGCCGGCGTTTGGATGACAGCATTCAGTGATGTGATGATATTATTCAGTGATTCAGATATATGCCGGCTCAGACGATGAGCCGTCGTCGCGGCCTGGCAGAATTTATTCCCGGAAGTTTCGCTGTGTTGACATAAAACAGGGGCTCCTTTATAATACTAAAGATAATGAAAACACTGTTTTATGACGTTTTCCGCCAATAAAAAGCGGGGCGTTATTCAGCTGAGCAAAACAATGGAAGGATAGAAAAATATGGGGAAAATTCAGGTTATCACCGATTCAGCCAGTGACATTTCTTATGAAAATGAAAAAAGATACAATATACACATTATTCCATTTCCGGTCGTTATAGGGGAGAAGTCATATCTCAGCAGAGTGGATATGGATAATGAAGGCTTTTATAAACTGATGGAGGAACAGGAAGATGTGCCAAAGACTTCACAGATCACCTCCTATCAGTTTGAGGAGCTGTATTATGAGTGTTATCAGAAGGGATGCACAGATGTCATTCTTGTGATGATCAATTCTAAGGGGTCAGCCACCTATGAGAATTCACTGCTGGCCATCGACACATTTTTTGAGGAGCATCCGGAGTGTGAGGGTAAGATTTCTATTTACAGTCATGACGGGCGCAGTTATTCCGGCGCCTACGGCCAGCCGGTGATCAAGGCCTGTCAGATGGCGGAGGCGGGGGCATCCGCAGAGGAGATCAACCGGTATCTGGAAGATATCCTGGTGCGGCGCTGTGTTTATTTTGGCATTTATAATCTGAAATACGCCGGCAGATCCGGACGGATTCCGAGCGCCGCCGCCTTCGTTGGCGACAAGCTTGGGATCAAGCCGATCATGAAGATCTGGGATAGTGAGATCACCACCGCGGCCAAATGCCGGGGAGAAAAGAAAGTGGTGGCCAAAATTGCAGATATGACCGTGGCGGAAATGGAACCGGGATCGGAGTATCAGGTTGTTTACGGCAGCGATCAAAGCTGTGCGGACGAGATGATCCAGAAGATGACGGAGAAGGTCGGCTACGGCCCGACGGAAGTCTATCAGATTGGCGTGGCAGTGGCAGCCAACGCCGGACCAAAGGTATCCGGAGTACTTTTTGACCGGAAGAAATAATGGAGAAGAAAGGGGAGGCTGAAGGTGGAGATGCAGAAAAAAAGAATATCAATCCTGGGAGATTCCGTCAGTACATTTGCCGGGTATACACCGGACGGAGCGCTTTTTTACGATTCGTGGAGACAGGGAGAGACCGGCGTGACCAGCCCGGACGATACCTGGTGGATGCAGGTGATCCAGGGGTTGGGCGGCGTGCTGGGCGTCAATAACTCCTACGCCGGGAGTACAGTATCCGGCAGTCTTGCTTCCTCCGGAACATCGGAGCAGAGGCTGCAGGCTCTGGGAGCCGAGGGTGATCCGGATATGATTCTTGTGGCCATGGGCGCCAACGACTGGGGATTTAGCGTGAATCCGCAGGAGTTTGAATATGAATACCGGCGGATGCTGCAGCGCCTCAATCGTCTGTATCCGAAGGCGGAGCTTTGGTGCGCCACATTGCTGCGGGGCAGACCGGTGGAAGAAGAAGAAATGTTTTTCAATGTGGAAAGCGTTCTCTCTCCCGGTATTTATTCTGATATCATCAGGAAAACCGCTCTGGAAGAGGGAGTTCATCTGGCGGATCTCGCCGGCTATCATGCGGAGTATGAGACCATCGACGGCGTTCATCCTAATAAAGAAGGAATGAAACTGATTTCCTGCCTGTGGCTGAAGGAACTGCAGAAGTAGCAGGAAGGAGAAAGGAGACGGATATGAAGCGACATACGAAATGGCTGTTTGCCGCTCTGTTTGTACTTGCGGGAGTGTTGTTCCTGCCGAAAGCGCAGACAGAGGTGCAGGCAGCGGCGAGAATCAATTATACCTCGCTGAAATTAAAACAGGGAACCACCAAGAAGCTTAAGATCAAAGATTCATCCGCCAAGGTGCAGTGGTCCAGCAGCAAGCCGAATGTGGTCGCTGTAAATAAAAAGGGACGAATTACCGCTGTCAAGGGCGGCAAGGCGGTTATCACCGCAAAGACCAGGAAAAAAGAGTTTCGCTGCAAGGTGACGGTGACGGGGTTAAACACCAGCACCCTGACACTCAGCAAAGGAACAAAATATACGTTGAAGGCCAAAAATACAAAGGTCATCAGCTGGTCCAGCAACAATGAAAAGATTGCCAAGGTGAGCAAGAAGGGCGTGGTCAAAGCAAAGAAGACGGGGAAAACGGTTATCAAATGTAAGACAACGTCCGGAACGCTGAAATGTAAGGTCTATGTGGCGGCCCTCAACACCACCTCTCTGCGGCTGGCTGTGGGCTCTCAGTATCAGCTTAGTGTCAGCAAAACAGGAGACGACTGCCGGTGGTCCAGCGCCAATGCGTCGGTGGCTTCCGTGGACGCCAACGGAGTGGTCACAGCTAACGGATACGGCGGCACCACCACCATTACCTGTAAGACCGGAAAGGCAGCCCTTCAATGTACGGTGAAGGCTGTATCGCCGGGGAATATCACCACGCCGATGAGCGCTCTGCCATCCACAAGCGTGGCAGATGTACTGGATGTGACAGTGGAAAGTTACCCGGGAACAAGAACCTATACGGTATACAGGCAGTCCGCCAGCGTGAATAAGACCAGCGGCGATAACGGCGTATACTCTGGTTATATGCCTGCCCATGGATGTGCTGCCTGCGCAGTTTCCACCGTGTTGAGCGGATATTCAGGTATGAAGATGGGGCCAATCTACATGACCGAGTCCATCGAGAGACGGATTTTCGGCACGGCATGGCAGGAGAATTACAGCAAAGCGCAGAGCAAACAGATGCCTGTTTCCCTTTACGGTATCACGAAGATTCTGGACGCCTACAATGTGTCCAATGAGTATGTGAGACAGTTTGATCAGGCCACGGCCGTTCAGCAGATCACGAATCATTTGAAGACCGGCAACGCCGTCATCATTGAGGTAAAGAAGATTGGCAGTGACGCCAAATGGTCCAACAGCAAGCATACGCTGGTCCTGCTGGGCATGACCGATAACGGATACGCCATCGTGGCTGATTCTGCGGACCGGGCCGATTATTTCGGCGATCAGAGAAGAATCAAGTACGCCACTGTGATGGAGCTGGTACAGTACATGTTCCCATGTACAAACCCTACATCCACTTCCGTATACTACACTTCAGAATCCGCCTGCGGCGGCTATATTCTGGTGAATCCGCAGTAAACAGCGCCTGGAGGAGCGTTTGCGGTGAAGATATATTTTATGGTGGAGATAGATTCTTGTGACGATGCGGGCAATCTGTATCTGAGAAAATATCACGGATAACTGAACTACATAAAATGCCGGGTAAAGGAACTGCATTTGGCAGCAGACTTTACCCGGTTTTTTTTATTTCATAGAAAATTGCATTCCTATGAAATAAAAAACGCTCCGCGAGGATCGCACTGCAGCGGATAGGAAGATGCAGGCGCCATCATAGAAATGCTGAGAGATATTTATAAGAATATTCAGGATATCGTACTGGATGGAGTGACAGAGGAAGAGCAGGAAGTGTTAGCCAGGGTCGCTAGAAAGGTAAACCAGAATATCAGCAGGGTACTGTAATGGACACAGAGCGCATATGAATAAATAAACCGATGGTAGTATTTTATAAAAAAGAAGAGGTGCAGGATATTTTGAAAAAACTGGTTATTTTTTATGATGACACAAAACAGAGCTGCTGCGATTATGTCAGTGAATTTGAGAAGTACGGGAATGTGGATGTCAGAAAGGCATCGGAACACCGGGACAAATCCATGATTTTTGCCACGGGCGCCAGCATCGGTCTGGTTTTTGAAAGTAAGAATGGAAAGATTCCTTATGAGATTTCCCATGTGATCTGGCGTCTCATTGCGGATAAAAAAGAATCCCACATGATTCTGGTAACCGGCGGAAGCAGAGAGTTAAAGGCCATACAGACCGCGAAAAATGAGATGGAGCAGCGGGGATATCAGGTGAAGAATGTGTATTCCAAATATACTCTTCAGAAAAGGAAGCTGGAAGGAGCAGCAGCTGTGGAAGGCATCCTTGAAGATCTGGCAGAAGGACGGGAGCACATTTTCCCGAGAGAACGGTTCCGTCATATGACGAAGAAAGAGCGCAGGAGACATATGCGGAACGAATTAAAAGCCTACCGCAAATATGTGAAGAATGAGGAAAAGAAATTAATGGAAGGCTGACAAAATGTATGACAAAAAGGACAGTTTCCTTTTATTTCTTAGGCAAATGAAATATTAACTAAATTAAATTGCATTTTTTTCGAAACCTGCCGATAAATCATGGAAAATCTGCAGAAACTGTGATACAATGGTTGCAATTGCAGAGGCAGAAAGGAAGTTATAGTTATGGAAAAGAAAAATTTAGACTGGAGTTCCATAGGATTTAATTATCGGCAGACAGATGCCAGATTTGTGGCAAATTATAAAAACGGCGCCTGGGATGAAGGTACCATGACAGACGACGCCACAGTAGTGATCAGTGAATGTGCCGGTGTTCTTCAGTATGCACAGACATGTTTTGAAGGACTGAAGGCTTATACAACGGAAGACGGCAAAGTAGTCTGCTTCCGCCCGGATTTGAATGCAGCGCGTATGGCGGACAGCTGCAGAAGACTGGAGATGCCTGTCTATCCGGAAGATAAATTTGTAGATGCAGTAGTGAAAACTGTGCAGGCGAACTTAGCTTATGTTCCGCCGTTTGGCTCAGGAGCGACTCTGTATATCCGTCCGTATATGTTCGGATCGGATGCGGTCATCGGAGTAAAACCTTCCGAAGAGTATCAGTTCCGTGTATTTGTGACACCGGTGGGCCCGTATTTCCAGGGCGGTGCAAAACCGATCACCATCCGTGTCTGTGATTATGACCGTGCGGCACCTCACGGAACCGGACATATCAAGGCAGGTCTTAACTATGCCATGAGCCTGTATCCGATCGTGGAGGCACATCGTCTTGGCTATGATGAGAACATGTATCTGGACGCTGCCACAAGAACCAAGGTGGAGGAGACCGGCGGAGCTAACTTTATCTTTATCACCAAAGATGGTACCCTGGTAACACCGAAGTCTGACAGTATCCTTCCATCCATCACCCGTCGTTCCATCGTATATGTTGCAGAACATTATCTGGGAATGAAAGTAGAGCACAGACCGGTATACTTTGATGAAGTAAAAGATTTCGCGGAATGTGGTCTCTGTGGTACCGCAGCTGTTATCTCTCCTGTTGGAAAGATTGACGACCACGGAAAAGAAATCTGCTTCCCAAGCGGTATGGATGAAATGGGTCCGGTAACGAAGAAGCTTTACGATACCTTGACCGGCATCCAGATGGGCCACATTGAGGCTCCGGAAGGCTGGATCAAGGTAATCTCCGAATAAGATTCTCCCCGCACTGCCCCCACAGACATCATGGAGGGCATGAAAGAGAATAAAGAAACATAAGATACTCTGTCTGCAGAGAAGTGTTTGAAAGGACATTTTTCTGTACAGACAGAGTTTTTTTATTTCATAGGAAATTGCATTCCTATGAAATAAAAAACGCTCCGCGAGGATCGCACTGCGGCGGATAGGAAATTGGATCCGGGGCTCTGGTTTTTATGCATAATAGCTAAAGATATGTAAATTAAAGATGTTTTTTATGTCATTTTATGATATACTGTATTAAACCAAACGTAGGGAGGATTTACAGATGCAGGATAGTAAACAGATAAAAAATAAAAAGCAGAATAGTGAGTCGGCTTATGATTTTATAACGGAGTTTGACCAGTATCTTTTTGGCCAGGGTACCCATTATGATTTATATAATAAGCTGGGCGCGCATCCGATGACACTGGAGGGGCAGCAGGGGGTATTTTTTGCTGTGTGGGCGCCAAATGCTCAGAAGGTTTCTGTTGTGGGTGATTTCAATAAATGGGACAGAAAAGCACATTTAATGAAAAGAACAGAGCCGATGGGAATTTATGAACTGTTTATTCCAGATCTGGGAGAAGGGGAGATTTACAAGTACTGCGTCACAACCAAACAGGGCAACGATGTTTTGAAGACAGACCCTTATGCCTTCCAGATGGAAAAGAGACCGAACAACGCCTCCGTGGTAACAGATATTTCTGATTTTAAGTGGGGCGATAAGAAATGGATGGAACACCGGAGAAAGTTTGATGTGCGGAAAGATCCGATGTTTGTCTATGAGGTGCATCCGGGTTCCTGGAAGAAACATCCGATCACCGATGAAGATGAGGACGGTTTCTATAACTACAGAGAGCTGGCAGTGGAGCTGGCGAAATATGTGAAAGATATGGGCTATACCCATGTGGAGCTGATGGGTATCGCGGAACATCCGTTTGACGGTTCCTGGGGTTATCAGGTGACAGGGTATTTTGCGCCGACATCCCGCCATGGTTCCGCACAGGACTTCCAGTATTTTGTGAATTACCTGCATGAACATAAGATCGGCATCATCCTTGACTGGGTTCCTGCGCATTTCCCTCGGGATGCCTTCGGACTGGCTGAATTTGACGGCACCTGCCTTTATGAGTATGCGGACCCGAGAAAAGGCGAGCATCCGGACTGGGGAACCAAAGTATTTGATTACGGCAAGACAGAAGTCAAGAATTTCCTGATCTGCAACGCTCTGTACTGGATCGAGAAATATCACATTGACGGCCTGCGTGTGGATGCCGTTGCGTCCATGCTGTACCTGGATTACGGCCGGAGAGACGGACAGTGGGTGCCGAATATTTACGGCGGCAATGAGAACCTGGAAGCCATTGAGTTCTTTAAACATCTGAATACCGTGGTGGAGGGACGGAATCCTGGCGCTGTGATGATCGCGGAGGAATCCACCGCGTGGCCGAAAGTAACGGACAAGGCAGAGTACGGCGGATTGAATTTCAGCCTCAAATGGAACATGGGCTGGATGCATGACTTCCTGGAATACATGAAGCTGGACCCGTATTTCAGAAAATATAACCATAACAAGATGACTTTTGCCATGATGTATGCTTATGCGGAGAATTATATGCTGGTACTCTCCCACGATGAGGTGGTACATCTGAAATGTTCCATGATCGAGAAGATGCCGGGACTTTACGATGATAAGTTCCGCAATCTGATGGTGGGTTATGCTTTTATGACCGGACATCCGGGCAAGAAGCTTCTGTTTATGGGACAGGATTTCGGACAGCATCAGGAGTGGAGCGAGGCCAGAGAGCTTGACTGGTTCTTGCTGGAGAAAGACAGAAACCGTCAGCTGCAGAACTTTGTGCGGGCGCTTCTGCACATTTACAATAAAAATAAATGCCTTTACGAGTATGACTGCTATCCGGAAGGATTTGAGTGGATCAACGCCAACGATGGCGACAGGAGCATTTTCTCCTTCACCAGACATTCCGAGAACGGCAAGAACAATCTGCTCTTCGTCTGCAACTTTACGCCGGTGGCAAGACCGGATTACCGGGTGGGCACCACCTGCCGCAGGAAACATACGCTGATCCTGAACAGCGACGCTGCGGAATTCGGCGGTTCCGGAAAGAAACGTCCGGAAGTGTACAAGCCGGTGAAGAAGCCTTGCGATGACCGTAAATACTCTATCGCTTATGACCTGCCGGCATATGGAGTGGCGATTTTTAAATATTGATCGGAAAGTTCCGCCGATGGCAGTCCGTCGGCGGGATTTCTGTTTGTTCGATGATTTTTTATTTCCGGAGAAAATATGACAGATAACAAAGACAGAATAATTCTATATTGGAAAAAGGACGCTTCGGGGCGGTATTTTCTTTCGCCCGGAGGAAAGACCGGACGTCTCGACGGCCCGGAGCTGGAAGTTGTGATTAAAATGTCTGAGGAGGAAACGGAGAACCAGATGACCCGGACAACGCAGACAACCCGGACAATCCGGGCAGCCCGGACCAAAACGGTGGTATCCGAAGACAGAGGAAGCGGCGGGAACGGACCGGAGGCCCGCGTGTTCCGCGTTTTTCAACAAAAAGCCGGAACTTATGGTGCGTACAGCGAATATATGACCCGGCATGGCTGTGCCTGCTGTTCGCTGACTACCCTGTTGGCGGCCTATGTGCCGCAGTATCTTGATTTGCGTCCCGATGAGACCATCGCCCGGGTGGAGAGAGAACATTTTGATGAAAAGGTCTGGCAGAAGAATTACAGCAGACATATCGCCAGACAGATGCCGGTTTCCCTCTATGGCATTTCCCGGATTCTTACGGATTATCAGGTGCCGCACCGGTATGTGGGAGCCTTTGCGGATGACGAGGCCATGGAAGAGATTGGCGCGCATCTTCGTTCCGGCCGGCCGGTGGTGGTGGAGACCAGCCGTATGAAAAGAGAGAACGGCCGGATTGTCCGGTGGTTTGACAAGCGGTTCGCCGGTTCGTATCATACCATGATTCTCCTGGGAGAGGATGAGAGCGGGCGGGTGATCTTCACGGATTCCGCCACCAGAGAGTGGTCGGGAGACTGGCAGCGGCTTAAGAAAGCAGAGCTTTCCGATTTGCTTTCTTATATGTTCCCTCAGCGGAATACAGAGGACACCCACGTGTATTTCAGCCGGAGACGGAACACCGGCGGTTATATTTTGGTAACCGTTCAGCCATAATCGAGGAAACAGGCGCACAGTGCCGGGTAAGCTGCATTAGCAGCGAGTTTCTGAGATGTCATGGCTGAACTGTTACATGTCCTGATGTAGCAAGTGCGTTGGAATTCCCGTTGGGTTAAAAGACTTCCGACTGGAAGATTTCTGGTTGACAAACCCTGTTTTTTTGCTTACAATAGGTTACATCAAAAATCATCCGATTGAGATAACAACCACAAAGATGATAAAAACGGTGACGGAAACAAGTAGCTTTCGCAGGAATATCCAGAGAGCGGCCGGCTGGTGAAAGGCCAATAGGACTGTGGACAGTGAATACATTCCCGAGTTGCACACTGAACGGAGAGCCAAGAGACGGCGGATGCGTATGGCAGATGACGGACAGAAGGCTGCTGGAGATGCTTCCGGTTCCTGCGCAGGGACGAAGGAGAGCAGTCCTGGCGGATCTCCCTGTAGGCTGTGACGGGGTGGCGGGCGTTATTCCCGCTGAGACTGTGAATACGCAGCCTCATGAGACGGACAGCGTAAGCTGTCAGTGAAATAAGGTGGTACCGCGAGAACTTTCGCCCTTATCTGTTTGAACAGATAGGGGCGTTTTTATTTCATAAGAAATTGTATTTCTATGAAATAAAAAACGATCTGCGAGGACCGCGCTGCGGCGGATAGGAAGATGCCGCAGATGCGGCTGCACTCGGCTCAGGAGTTCCATGTGGCAGAACTCCTTTTTACGCACTACAAATCAGGAGGAAAGAAAGATGACATTATACGATGAATTAGTGGCAAGGGGACTTATTGCTCAGGTGACCAATGAAGAGGAAATCAAAAAGATGATCAATGCGGGAGAGGCGACTTTCTACATTGGTTTTGACCCGACGGCGGACAGCCTTCATGTGGGACATTTCATGGCTCTGTGCCTGATGAAACGTCTGCAGATGGCAGGCAATAAACCGATCGCCCTGCTGGGAGGCGGAACCGGAATGATCGGCGATCCGTCCGGACGGACTGACATGCGTCAGATGATGACCAAGGAGACCATCGATCACAATATCGAGTGCTTTAAAAAGCAGATGAGCCGTTTTATCGATTTCTCCGACGGCAAGGCGCTGATGGTCAACAATGCGGACTGGCTGCTGGATCTTAATTATGTGGATCTGCTCCGTGAAGTGGGAGCTTGCTTCTCCGTCAATAACATGCTTCGTGCTGAATGCTATAAACAGCGGATGGAGAAAGGCCTGTCCTTCCTGGAGTTTAACTACATGATCATGCAGAGCTACGACTTCTACGCATTATACCAGAAATACGGCTGTAATATGCAGTTTGGCGGCAATGACCAGTGGAGCAATATGCTGGGCGGAACAGAGCTGATCCGTCGTAAGCTTGGCAAAGACGCTTACGCCATGACTATCACCCTGCTGTTGAACTCCGAGGGCAAGAAAATGGGTAAGACTCAGTCCGGCGCTGTATGGCTGGATCCGAATAAAACTTCTCCGTTTGATTTCTACCAGTACTGGAGAAATGTGGCTGACGCCGATGTTATGAAATGTATCCGTATGCTGACTTTCCTGCCGCTGGAAGAAATCGACGCCATGGCAGACTGGGAAGGCAGCCAGTTAAAT
>ERZ1643250.1894-NODE-1894-length-16681-cov-58.951101_pt1 | contig 16681 bp, 17 predicted proteins | sample MGYA00579262_ERZ1643250 | MGnify/ENA primary metagenome ERZ1643250 (study PRJEB29033, sample SAMEA4952265) | chicken gut metagenome | biome: Broiler Chicken; feature: Gastrointestinal Tract; material: Caecum | place: Ireland | collected 2018 | study: Broiler... | reverse complement strand
ACTACCTGCTGCTCTGCATCAGGGTCTTCTCTTGTTATCAGGTCATAAGCGGAATATCCGATCCAGGCCACCATTGCGATACAGACTACTGCCACCCCAAACATTTCCAGATGGAAGATCCTTTTCTCTCTTTTCTGCAGTTTATCTCTGTTATTTTTCTCTTTCTTATATTTGTCTACTTTCTGCTGGCTCATAAAAATCTCCTTGTGTTTCTATTCTTTGACAAGAACCTTTGTGATCTCTGCAATATACATTACATGATAATCTTTCTGAGGATACCATTTTTCATCATTGCTCTTGTCATCAAAATTTTCCGGAGGCATAGGAGCATGATACATCTTTCTGCATACCAGTATCAGATCTGCCTCTTCAAAGGCCATGGAGTCTCCTGCAGGCACAGGAGTCAGGCCGGCTTCTTTCACCTTATCTCTGTCTCTGCCTGAAACGCTTCCCAGAAAGCTGAGAGCCTTTCTGTATTCTTCTTTATAGAAAGAAAGGGTAAATGTATCCTTGGCGTCTATAAACTCCTTTGTATATCTCTGAGGTCTGATGTATACCGTCACTGCATTCTTTCCCCACATGACGCCTGCACCGCCCCAGCTGGCAGTCATAGTATTGAATTTCTCCTGGTCTCCTGCTGTGACCAGCATCCACTGTTTTCCGATTTTAGCAAAAGGATTAAATTCTATGGACTCAATCGGAACTTCTCTAAATCCCATATATCTCATTCCTTTCTTTTTTCTTTTCCTATCATACCCCAGGTGCCGGGGAATGTCAAATCCTCCTTTTTGATTTTCCCCTTGACCTTTTCTGTGAATTCCGTGTATACTGTTTTTAGGAAAAGAGCATTTGCGAATTATAGAGGAGTTCGCATATGCTCTTTCTTTTTCATGACTGTAGAAGGAGGCCGATTATGAAAAATTTTATGAACAATAAATCTTTTTATGCAAAAAAATGGAGCATTGATATTCTTATGGATATTCTGGGAGGCATTCTCATTGCACTGGGAACCTATAACTTTGCTGCTCTGGCTCAGTTTCCCATGGCCGGTCTGAACGGAATCGCCCTGATCTTTTACCACCTTTGGGGACTCCCTATCGGACGTACCGCCCTGCTTCTGAATATCCCTATTGCTCTGATCTGTTTTCCCATCCTTGGCCGACAATATTTTCTCCGCTCTGTGCGGACCATTATCATCACATCTGTGATCATGGACTATCTGGCTCCACTTTTTCCTGTATATACCGGAGACCGGATGCTGGCGGCAATCTGTGCAGGAGTGCTGTCAGGCCTTGGATATGCTCTGATCTATATGAGAGAAACTTCTACCGGCGGCGCCGACTTTATCATGTTATCCATTAAAGCTTTAAAGCCCCATTTCTCTCTTGGCAAGATTACTTTTATAATGGATGGTCTGATCGTCCTTCTGGGAACTGTGATGGTCTCCAGAGACATTGACAGTCTCATCTATGGCATGATCATCACCTTCCTTCTGTCCGTGGTGGTAGACAAAGTCATGTATGGCATTGACGCCGGAAAAATGACTCTCATCGTCACAGATCAGGCCCAGGAAGTGGCAGACATGATCGACCAGGTAACGGGAAGAGGCTGCACTTTTCTGAAAGGCGAAGGCAGCTACTCAAAAGAAGAAAAAGCTGTGGTCATGTGCGCCTGCAATAATAAGCAGATGTACAGTATCCGCAGCTCTATCAAAAAAATCGACCCAAAGGCCTTTATCATTATCGTGGAATCCAACGAGGTAGTCGGCGAAGGCTTTAAATCCCGCTGACTCCCTCCATATCCTGTGATTCCCTTCTTTCTTCCAGATACTGGATTCCCATCAGGGTCAGTCCTCTGGCAGGAGCAGTAGGGCCTGCTGCCTGTCTGTCCCTGGCTTCCAGTATCTCCTTCATGTGTTCCGGAGGGTACATCCCTCCGCCTATTTCCATAAGAGTTCCTGCTATGATCCGGACCATATTATAGAGAAAGCCTTTTCCCCGTATTTTAATGGTGATCAGATCATCTTCCCGGACCACAGAAACCTCCTGGACCCTGCGAACAGTGGTCTTCACCTGAGCGCCGGCTCCACAGAAGCTTTTAAAGTCATGTTCTCCTACAAGATAACGTCCTGCTTCCGCCATTTTATCTATGTCCAGCGGAACATAGGTAAAATGAGTATAAAGTCTTTGGGTGGGAATGGGAAACTGACGGTTTAAAATCCTGTATACATAAGTCTTTTCGCTTTCCCGGTATCTGGGATGAAAATCCCCGGGAACCTCCTCTGCTTTCTCTATCCGGATATCCTCCGGCAGCCTCTGGTTCAAGGCAAAGGAGAATTTTTCTCCCGGCATTCGCATATCTGTATCAAATACCGCTACATTTCCCAGAGCATGAACTCCTGCATCTGTCCTGCTGGCTCCGATAATCTCCGTTTTCTTTCCTGTAAGGTCTTCCAGGCATCTTTCCAAAACTTCCTGGACTGTAGTCCCATTGGGCTGTACCTGCCAGCCGCAGTAATTGGTTCCGTCATAAGCCACAGTCAGCTTAATTCTTTTCATTCAGCAACTGCTCCTTTTCAACTAAGAATATCCTCTGTTGCATCACAGAAAAACACGGATCAGGATATCCGCTGCCAGATAGATAATTACAATGGCATAGGCCACATAATCTTTTCTCTCATAAATCAAGGGTTTCATCTGGGTTCTCTGGTCTCCGCCATGATAGCATCTGGCCTCCATAGCCATAGCAAGGTCATCTGCCCTGCGGAATGCAGAAATAAACAGCGGCACCAGCAGAGGAATCATATTCTTTGCCTTTTGTATTAGATTCCCGCTTTCAAAATCCGCGCCTCTGGCAATCTGGGCTTTCATGATCTTATCCGTCTCTTCCATCAAAATGGGAATAAACCGAAGAGCAATGGACATCATCATAGAAATCTCATGTACCGGAACTTTAATCTTATTCAGAGGCCGCAGTATTCTTTCCAGACCGTCTGTAAGCTGGTTAGGCGTAGTAGTCAGCGTCATTACGGAAGAGCCAATGACCAGGTAGATCAGCCGGATTCCGATTTTTACTGCCTGCTGAACGCCTTCTACAGTAATTGTAAGGAATCCCAGACTCCAGAGCTCCTGGCCTGGAATAAGAAACAGGTTAAACAGTACCGTAATGAGAAGAATGATAAACAAAGGCTTTAGGCCCTTTATCATAAATTTTATCGGTACCTTGGAAAGAAAGATAATGCCTCCCAGAAAACAGGTGGCCAGCAGATACCCCCAGAAGGAGTCTGCCACAAAAAGAGAAATCAGAAATAAAAAGGTTCCGATAAATTTCACTCTGGGGTCCAGGCGATGCAGTGAAGAGTCTGCGGGATAATATTGTCCTATAGTAATATCTCTAATCATTTTTCTCCTCTCCCCAGTGCTTTCAGAATGCTGTTTCTGGCTTCTTCTACAGTAATAGCCGAAATATCTGCCTCAAGGCCTTTTTCTTTCAGGGCATGCATGATATAAGTGATCTGGGGTGCAGCCAGTCCTATAGCCTCCAGCTCTTTATAATGAGAAAAGACCTCCTTGGGCACTCCGTCAAAAAGTTTCTCTCCCTGGTTCATTACAATAATACGTTCCACGTACCTGGCAATATCCTCCATGCTGTGTGAGACCAGAACCACGGAAATTTTTCTTTCCTGGTGGAGATAAGCAATCTGGTCCAGAATCTCATCTCTTCCCTTGGGGTCCAGCCCCGCAGTAGGTTCGTCTAAAATCAGCACGTCCGGCTCCATAGCCAGAACCCCGGCAATGGCTACCCGTCGTTTCTGACCTCCGGATAATTCAAAGGGTGAAGAAGCATAATACTTTTCCTTCAGCCCGACCTGCATCAGGGCAGTTCTTGCTCTCTCCAGAGCTTCTTCCTGAGAAAGGCCCTGGTTCTTTGGTCCAAAACATACGTCCGAAAGTACATCTGCCTCAAAAAGCTGGTGCTCCGGATACTGGAATACCAGTCCCACATGGCTCCTCAGCCGCCGAAGAGAATAACCCTCCTGCCAGATATCTTCTTCGTCATAAAATACTGTACCGGAGGTTGGACGCATCAGTCCGTTAAAATGCTGTATCAATGTAGATTTGCCGCTGCCTGTATGGCCGATAACCCCCACAAACTGTCCCTGAGGGATTTCCAGGGATACATCTTTTAAAGCATGGGTCTCATAGGCAGTCCCTGGGTTATAAGTATAGGTAACGTGTTCTAATTTTAATGACATAACGCATCCACCAATTCCTTTATCGTCAGTATTCCGTCTGGAAGAGGGATTCCCGCTTTTTTCAGTTCATATGCCAGAAGAGTCACCTGGGGCACATCCAGACGGTAAGCTTTCAGTTCCTCTACTCTGGAAAAAATCTCCCTGGGTGTTCCCTGCATCACGATATGGCCCTGATCCATAACAAACACTCTGTCGGAATCAATAACCTCTTCCATATAATGGGTAATGAGGATTACGGTGATTCCTTCTTTTCTGTTTAACTCATGGACCGCCTCCAGCACCTCTTTTCTGCCGTTTGGGTCCAGCATGGCGGTAGGTTCGTCCATAATAATACATTTGGGCTGCATAGCCATAACTCCTGCAATGGCTACCCTCTGTTTCTGACCTCCGGACAGCTTATTAGGGGAGCGGTGGCGGAATGGCGTCATTCCTACCGCTTCCAGACTCCTGTTCACTCTGCTCCAGATGCCTTCTGTGGGAATTCCCAGATTTTCCGGTCCAAATCCCACATCCTCTTCTACTACCGTTCCGATGATCTGGTTGTCCGGATTCTGGAAAACCATGCCGGATTTTTGCCGGATTTTCCATAACTCCGGCTCCATGGCTGTATCCATGCCGTCTACCCAGATGGTCCCTTCTGTGGGAATCAGCAGAGCATTCATATGTTTTGCCAGGGTAGACTTTCCTGAGCCGTTATGCCCCAATATGGAAATAAACTGTCCGGGCCGGATATCCAGGTCTATATCTTCAACTGCCGTATGGCTCTCTGAAGCCTGTCCGTTATCGTCATATTTTAAATAATCATATTTCAGTTTTCTGGCTTTTATGATTTCCATAGTCATCTGTTTTAATCTGAAAAACCTTTCCTAAATAAAGTTTCCTCTTTGCTTTTAGCAGGTATACCGCCAAACTTCCATGTCCTCTCCGTCTTCTTCCAGGTGATAATTGATTTTCTGAAATCCCAGCTTTTCTGCCAGGTTCACCGAAGCCTTATTACTGCTTTTTATCCGGCAGTGGAGGTAGACCGCACCTCTTTTGGCCGCCTCTTGGATGATTCCCTGGCAGGCTTCATAAGCGTAGCCCTGACGGCGGTATTTTTCATCTATAATATAGCCAAGTTCCACCACGGTTTTTTTTCGGTTCCAGAACTTTGGCTCTACTCCTGCTCTTCCGATAATTTCTCCAGTATCTTTTTTCAGCACCGACCAGTATCCCATATCGCAGAGCTCATACATATAGGAACGATAAGCGTCAAATCCTTCCAGCTCCTCTGAAAGAGGCTTTGCCACTCCTTCACAGGCGTCTCTTGACGTTTCCTGACTGCAGATTTCCATAAGCCTCGGGATATCTGTCTTCTTCATCTCTCGTATTACAAGCCGATTAGTCTCACAGACCAGAGCCGGAAGATGGTGGCTGTGGCAATAAGCCTTTTCCATAAAGGCGCTGTCAATCTCTTCGTATCCTTCAATGATCATGTAGGCGCTTCCCAGATCCTGTTTTCCGGAATCCGGATTATAATAGGCAATACAGGTCATCCCTGCATTTTTTGCCGCCTTACAGCCGTTTTCTGAGTCTTCCACTACAATGCATTCTTCCGGAAAGACTCCCAGTTTTTCCGCTGCTTTCAGAAATACATCTGGTGCAGGCTTAGGGTTTTTTACAGATTCTCCGCTGATCAGATGGGTAAAATACTGCCCGATCTCCCAGTGTTTCATTACCTCTTCAATATACGCCAGAGGTGAAGAAGAGGCAACTGCCAACTGGTAACCGGCCCCTGAAAGATTCTGCAAAAGTTCTTTAACATAAGGAATAAGAGGGGGATAGCCTTCCTTCTTTATCAGTTTCTTCTTCATCTCCTGCATCTCTCTAACCAGAGAGGAATCCTGGGCATCAATCCCATAATGTTCATGTAGAAGCCCCATCAAAAATCCCACGGTAGAACCGATACACGCCTTGTAAACCTGGTATTCCAGATTCACACCTCTTTGTCTGAGAGTTTCCTTCCAGACTCTATAATGAAAGGGTTCACTGTTGATCAGAACGCCGTCCATATCAAAAATTATTCCTTTTAGCATATTTTATCCTTCTTTTCTATACGCAGGAAGCTCCATCCACGGATCATTCTTCCTGTCCCCCGTCATGATGCAAAAAATCTTCAATCAGCTCCCAGATCTCCTCTCTTCCCTGCTTAGACATAGCAGAAAAGGGGATTACCTTTGTTTCGGAAGGAAGCTTCAGTCCTTCCCTTACCTCTTTAAGATATTTCTGAATCTGACTTCTTTTCAGTTTATCTGCCTTTGTAGCAATTATAATAGGATCATATCCATTATAAACAATCCAGTCATACATCATCTTATCATTCTCAGAGGGTCTGTGGCGGATATCTACCAGGAGAAACACGGCTTTCAGCTGTTTTGAGTGGTGAAGATATTTCTCGATAAGTTTTCCCCACTGCTCCTTTACCGACTGAGAAACTTTTGCGTACCCATATCCTGGAAGATCCACCAGATACATTTCATGATTAATATTATAGAAATTGATCGTCTGGGTCTTTCCAGGTGAAGAACTGGTACGGGCCAGAGATTTTCTGTTCATCAGCGCATTTATCAAAGATGATTTTCCCACGTTTGATTTCCCGGCAAATGCAATTTCCGGCACCTGATTATCCGGCAGGATACTGGTAATCCCGCAGACTGTATCCAGCGCCACATGTTTAATGATCATGTATTTTCCTCCGTTTTATGAGTTCTGCTTTACAACAAGTGCATATTTCAGCACATCTTCCATAGTATTTACAGGAATGATCTCCAGCCCCTGGGTAATCTCTTTATCCATTTCCCCAACATCTGCCTGGTTCTCGGAAGGTATCAGCACGGTTCCTATCCCTGCGCTTTTCGCTGCCAGAAGTTTCTCTTTCAGACCGCCGATAGGAAGTACTCTTCCTCTTAAAGTAATCTCTCCTGTCATAGCCAGATCCGCTTTTACAGGTATTCCTGTAATGGCAGACAGCATCGCTGTAGCCATAGTGATTCCTGCAGAAGGTCCATCCTTTGGAACTGCTCCTTCTGGAATATGGATATGTAAATCATTTTTCTGGAAAAATTCCGGGTCAATGCCATATTTATCTGACACAGAGCGGATATAGCTGATACCTGCCTGGGCCGACTCTTTCATTACATCTCCCAGCTGTCCGGTAAGAAGAAAATCTCCTTTTCCCGGCATAAGATTTACTTCTATCTGAAGAGTATCGCCCCCTACGCTGGTCCATGCCAGCCCGCGGACAATGCCCACCTCATCTGTCTGATTCTTTTTCTGAGGAGTATATTTGGCTCTTCCCAGAAAATCTTCCAGATTATCTGCCGTAACAGTGACCTCTTCTTCCTTGTCCTCCATGATCCTTCTGGCGGTTTTCCTGCATATATCCCCAATCTTCCGCTCCAGATTTCTCACTCCCGCTTCTTTCGTATAGCCGGTGATGATTTTTCCCAGAGCATCTTCTTCAATTCTCAGCTGATTTTCCTTCAGGCCGTGAGCCTTTATCTGTTTTGGAATCAAATGCTCCCAGGCAATATGCCATTTTTCGTTCTCCGTATAGCTGCTGATCTCAATGATCTCCATTCTGTCCAGCAAAGGTCTTGGTATAGTCTGAAGGTCATTTGCCGTAGCAATAAACAATACCTCAGACAGATCCAGGGGAATTTCTACATAGTTATCCCGGAATTTCACATTCTGTTCCGAATCCAGCACTTCCAGAAGAGCCGATGAAGTGTCTCCTTTGTAGTCACTGCTTACCTTGTCAATCTCATCCAGGAGCATAAGTGGATTCTTCACTCCTGCCTGGATCAGACCGTTTGCGATCCTTCCCGGCATGGCTCCAATATATGTTCTTCTGTGTCCCCGGATTTCTGCCTCATCCCGTACGCCCCCAAGAGAAATCCTTACATACTCTTTCCGAAGGGCTCTTGCCACAGATCTGGCAATAGAGGTTTTTCCTGTTCCAGGGGGCCCTACCAGACATAAGATAGGACTTTCCCCCTTCTTGGTCAGGGCCCGGACAGCCAGAAATTCCATGATTCTTTCTTTTACTTTTTCCAGACCATAGTGATCTTCTTCCAGTATGCGGTTAGCTTCTTTCAGATTCTTGCTGTCTCTGGAAGCCTTATCCCAGGGCAGGGACAGCAGCGTCTCGATATAGCTCCGCATAACTCCCGCCTCAGCCTGGACTGCAGCGGATTTTTTGAACCGGTCAATTTCCTTGTAGATCCGTTCCTTTACTTCCTTTGAAGCCTTCAGCTTTTCAGTCTGTTCCCGGAACTGATCTGCCTCAGACAGGGCATCTCCATCTCCCAGTTCTTCCTGTATTACTTTCATCTGTTCTCTGAGAATATAGTCTCTCTGATTTTTATCCACCCGCTCTTTTACTTTCTTATTAAGCTCCATGCGGATTTCCATGATCTGCACTTCATTGGTCAGGATCATTCCCAGGATCTCATAGCGGTCCTCCAGGGATACGGCTTCCAGGATTTTCTGTTTATCTTCGTATTTCATGGGGAGATTTACCGCTATCTGATCAATGACTTTCTCCACATCCTGGATCTCCAGGATCTGGCCAGCCAGATCTTTGCTCAGTTTGGGATTTTCATTACAGTAACGAATAAAAATTTCTTTTATGCCTCTGAGCATAGCCTCTTTCACATTTTCATCCAGAGCACTGTTCAGAGACGGATCAAAAGCTGCCACCTCTGCCTCCAGATAATGGCCTTCTCCATCGAGGTGAAGAAGTTCTCCCCTTTCTTTCCCCTCTACAAGGACCTGAATGATTCCGTTTTTCGTTTTTACAAGCTGCTTGATCACTGCTATGGTCCCTATTTTATATAAATCTTCCTGGCCTGGGTCTTCTGTCTGAGGAACTTTCTGGGTAATCAGAAAGACTCTCTGGTCTTCCACCATAGCTTTCTCAAGAGCTTTTACAGACTTCCTTCTGCTCACGTCAAAATGTACGATCATATCTGGAAGAATGGTAGTGCCTCTCAGAGCGATAGCCGGCAAATACTGTATCATGTCACTCATAGCCGCTCCTCCTTTTGCTTTTGTGTCTTGTAATTATGCAATTTCCGGGGTCTCTTTCTTCTTCCGTCCGCTGCTTTTACTTCTTCTGGAAGCAGCCGGAAGTTCCCTGTGCTCCAAAACCGGAGGTTCTTTTCCATCCACTGTCTCTTTAGTTATCGTACAGGAACTGATGCTCTCGTCAGAAGGAGATGTGTACATAATATCCATAAGAACACTTTCCATAATAGCTCTCAGACCTCTGGCTCCCGTCTTTCTCTCCATGGATTTGTCCGCAATAGCTTCCAAAGCGCCTTCTTCAAAATGCAGCTCTATGCCGTCCAGGTCGAAAAGAGCCTGGTACTGACGTACCAGGGAGTTCTTAGGCTCTGTAAGGATCTGCACCAAAGCCTGGCGGTCCAGGGCATTGAGAGAAACCACTACCGGCACACGTCCTACAAACTCAGGAATCAGTCCAAAGCGTACCAGATCCTGAGGCATAACCTCTTTCAGAAGTTCACCTACATTTTTCTCCTGGGGAGATGTGATCACTGTATTAAAACCAATAGATTTTGTATCTTTTCTTGTCTCAATGATCTTATCCAGTCCCTCAAAGGCTCCTCCACAGATAAAAAGAATATTCGTAGTATCAATCTGGATAAACTCCTGCTGGGGATGCTTTCTGCCTCCCTGTGGAGGAACATTTGCCACAGTCCCCTCCACGATCTTCAGAAGAGCCTGCTGCACGCCTTCTCCGGAAACATCTCTGGTAATAGAAGCATTTTCCGATTTTCTTGTGATCTTATCAATCTCATCTATATAGATAATTCCGTACTGGGCACGGTCAATATCATAGTCTGCTGCCTGGATCAGCTTCAGAAGAATATTTTCTACATCTTCTCCCACATATCCGGCTTCTGTCAGGGTAGTGGCATCTGCAATGGCAAAGGGCACATTTAAAAGCCTTGCCAGTGTCTGGGCCAAAAGGGTCTTTCCAGAACCGGTAGGACCAAGCATAAGGATGTTGCTTTTCTGCAGTTCCACATCTGATGAACTGCCTGCCAGAACTCTCTTATAGTGATTGTATACTGCTACAGAAAGCACCTTTTTTGCCTCTTCCTGTCCGATAACATATTCGTCTAAAAAGTTTTTAATTTCCTGAGGCTTGAGCAGATTGATCTCATCAGACATTTCATTTTCAAAGTCTGCCCCCAGTTCTTCATCAATAATTTCCGCGCAGATTCCCACACATTCATCACAGATATAAGTGCCGTTAGGCCCTGCGATCAATTTCTTTACCTGGTCATCTGTCTTACCGCAAAAGGAACACCTGATTTTTGTATCATTTCCCTTCATTGCCATTATTCTTTCCTTTCTTCTACTATGCCCTTTTTTGTCCTGAAAGTTGAAAGACCCCCGCATGTACTTGCAGGAGTCTTATCTTCAGTCACTATCTATGCTGGATAACAGTATCGATCAAACCATATGCCTTTGCCTCTTCAGCAGTCATATAGTTGTCTCTTTCCGTATCTCTTGCAATTGTCTCCAGGGTCTGGCCTGTATTCTGTGCCAGAATAGAATTCAGTCTGTGCTTAGTCTTCAGAATCTGCTCTGCCACAATCTCTATCTCAGTCGCCTGACCTTTTGCGCCGCCGGAAGGCTGGTGTATCATAATTTCCGCATTGGGAAGAGCCATACGTTTTCCTTTGGTGCCTCCTGCCAGAAGGAAGGCCCCCATGCTGGCTGCCAGTCCCATACAGATGGTAGACACGTCACACTTTATATACTGCATGGTATCATAAATAGCCATACCTGCAGTGACAGAACCTCCCGGGCTGTTGATATATAAATGAATATCCTTTCCCGGATCCTCAGATTCCAGGAAAAGAAGCTGTGCCACGATCAGGTTTGCGGACACATCTGTCACTTCCTCACCCAGAAAGATAATCCTGTCTTTTAATAACCTGGAATAAATGTCGTAGCTTCTCTCTCCACGGCTGGTCTGTTCAATGACATATGGTACTAAGCTCATGAAATTCCTCCTATTTGTCTGTCAAAGGCAGTAAAATTACTCAGCTTTTTCCTCTTCCTTTTTTTCTACTGTCTTTGCAGCGTCTGCAACCAGGGTAACTGCTTCCTGAACAGCCATATCCATCTTGATCTGCTCTTTCTCATAGTCACCCATCATTTCTTTTAATTTATCGGCTTCCATCTTGTACATGTCAGCCATTCTCTTTACTTCTTCATCAAATTTCTCATCAGAAATCTGGATATTCTCAACCTCTGCGATCTTCTCCAGTACCAGACGGCTCTGGATTCTCTTCAGTGCCTGAGGTCTCATCTGCTCCTGAACTTTTGCGTTGTCAAGACCTGTAAACTGATAGTACTGGTCAATAGACAGTCCCTGTGCCTGCATTCTTCTGATGAAGTCCTGCATCAGCTGATTGATCTGATTCTGGATCATTGGTTCAGGGATATCCATCTGAGCATTCGCAATAACAGCATCAACTGCCTTATCTTCTCTTTCTCTCTTGGCAACTTCTTCCTTGCGCTCTTTCAGGTTTTTCTCGATGTCTGCCTTGTACTCTTCCAGAGTATCAAACTCAGAAACATCTTTTGCAAATTCATCATCCAGTTCAGGCAGCTCTTTTACCTTAATGGATTTTACTGTGCATTTAAATACGGCAGGTTTTCCAGCCAGATCATTTGCATGGTAGTTCTCAGGGAAAGTAACATTTACTTCTTTCTCCTCGCCGATCTGGGCGCCTACCAGCTGATCCTCAAATCCTGGGATAAAGGAATTAGAACCGATAGTCAGAGGATAGTCTGTTCCTTTTCCCCCTTCAAAAGCCTCTCCATCTACAAATCCTTCAAAGTCCAGAGTGATCATATCGCCCTGTTCTACAGCTCTGTCATCTACATCGATGGTTCTGGAGTTGTTTTCCTGCTCTTTTCTTAATTCACCGGCAACTTCTTCCTCAGTTACTTCTACAGGAGAAACTTCTACCTCTACTCCTTTATACTCTCCCAGGGTTACCTCTGGTTTTACAGCAACTTCTGCAGTAAAGATAAAGGATTTGCCCTTTTCAATCTGAACAATGTCGATCTCAGGCTGAGACACGATATCCAGCTTGCTTTCCTCCGCAGCCTTTGGATACTCTTCCTGGATCAGTGCATTTGCAGCATCTTCATAGAAAATACCGGCGCCGTACATTTTTTCAATCATGATACGGGGAGCTTTTCCTTTACGGAATCCGGGGATTGTAATTCTGTTTTTGTTCTTCATATAAGCAGACTGTACTGCTTTTTCAAAATCCTCCGGGCTGACTTCTACAGTCAGCTTTGCCATGTTCTTTTCTAAGTTTTCTACCTGTACACTCATTGTTAATGATTCCTCCTTGAATTTCTATATACCTTCTGTTCTGTAAATACGCTTTTTAGAACAGCGTTTTTTCTCATACTTACAGTCATTAACACAGTATATCACAAGGAAAAGGAAAACGCCAGTATTTTTTTGCAGAAATTCTATGTCATCTGCCGCTGTATATTACAGATGCCCCTATTTCTTCTGCCTTTTCCTGCCCGAAAAGGAGGGAAATCAGCTCCAGGGCAAAGGGGATTGCTGTTCCGAGGCCTCTGCTGGTGGTAATATTGCCGTCTGTGACCACCTCTTCCGTTCCTACCTGAGCCCCTGTAAGCTTGTCCTCAAAGCCTGGATAGCACACTGCCCTTTTTCCCTTCAGCAGTCCCAGCCCTCCCAGTACGCTGGGGGCTGCACAGATAGCCGCCACTCTCTTTCCCTGGGCCGCAGTCTCAGTAAGAAGCTTTGTAAGTCCCTGATGCTCTCCCAGATGAAGGGTTCCCGGCATGCCTCCCGGGAGCACCAGAAGATCTGCCTGTCCAAAATCCACATCTTCAAAAAAAGTATCGGCTTTGATCTCAATCCCATGGCTGCCTTTTACAGCCAGCCCGTCGCTGATGGAAACCATCTGTACCTGGGCTCCTGCTCTTCTCATCAGATCTACCACAGTCAGCCCTTCTATTTCTTCAAATCCATCTGCTGTAAACACATACACATTTGCCATTATTTTTTCCTCTCTTTCCTTTTTGCCTGTTTCATGGAGGACTTTTCTTTCCTCCTGAATCCGGCTGCCTATGGAATATTGTAACATACTTTGCCGCTGCCTGATTTAAAATTTTTATTAAGAAATCCGGCCCTTTGCTTTTCCCTCTGTCTGTGATATAACTTAAGAAAAAGAAACAGGAGGCATACCCATGGAAATTGAAAGAAAATATCTGATACACAGGCTTCCGGATGATCTGGAAAGTTATCCTCATAAAAAAATTCAGCAGGCCTATCTCTGCACAAATCCCGTAGTCCGTATCCGCCGTCAGGATACAGATTATTTTCTCACCTATAAAGGCGGAGGTCTGATGGTCCGGGAGGAATACAACCTTCCTCTGAACAAAGAAGCCTATGAGCATCTCCTCAAAAAGGCAGACGGGATCATCCTTTCCAAAACAAGATACCTTCTTCCCCTTACTGACGGCCTCACCATTGAACTGGATGTCTTTGACGAACCTTATGAAGGACTTTGGCTGGCAGAAGTGGAATTTCCTACAGAAGAAAAAGCCAACGCCTTTATTCCCCCGGAATGGTTTGGAGAGGATGTAACATTCTCAAGCGCCTACCACAACAGCACCCTTTCCAGGAAAGATTTATCCGTCCAAAACAGAGGAGACCTTTCCTGACCGTATTTTAAAGCAGCCGGAAACTGTCTGAAAGCTTTCTCTTTGAAGCCATCCCTTTCCGGCTGCTTATCTTTATCTTCTGCTACTTTTCCACAGCTTTTTCAGCATAGGATACATCTACCAGTTCCTCATAGGGAACTCTCTCTTCCAGCTCCCCTGCACTGTCCAGAATATCCTGGAGCAGTTCAAAGCTTTCTTCCTGGAAGATAAGATTTTCTTTCCAGGTATCCTGCTCCTGATATCTCTCCACAATCGTAGTAATGGTTTCCAGGTCATTTTCCTCAAACTGAGGCTGGATGATCCTGGCTATCTCCTCAGGAGTATGGGTATTCACATAATCCATCCCCCGCTGAAGAGCATTGACAAATCCCTGTATGATTTCCGGATTCTTTTCTATATAGCTTTTTTTAGCACTGTATGCCGTATATGGCACATATCCGGATTCTACACCGCAGGATGCCACAACATATCCTGCCCCTTCCTGTTCCAGGGCAGTGGCGGAAGGCTCAAATTCAATACTGAATTCTCCCTGTCCTCCTGCAAAAGCCGCCGCTGTAGAGCCAAAATCAATGCTGCGGTCAATATTCAGATCTTTATCCGGATCGATTCCCTTCTGTTTCAGGATATACTCAAAAACCATTTCCGGCATTCCGCTTTTTCTTCCTCCGAGAACATCCCTGCCAATCAGATCTGTCCACTGGAAATCCGGCATTTCTTCTCTTGCCACCACAAAGTTTCCGGCTCTCTGGGTAAGCTGGGCAAAGTTTATCACCGGATCGTTGGCTCCCTGCTGATAGGCGTAAATAGAAGATTCTGACCCCATAAAGCCAATATCTGATTCTCCCGAAAGCACAGAAGCCATTACCTTATCAGCCCCAAAACCGGTAACTAATTCCAGCTTAATGCCTTCTTCCACAAAATAGCCCTCTTCTATAGCCACGTACTGAGGCGCGTAAAAAATAGAATGGGCAACTTCGTTCAGTGTAACTCTTTGCAGTTCTTCTCTTTGGGCAGTTTCTTCTCCGGTTTCTTCTGCTGTCTTATCTTCCCCGCAGCCTGTAAGCAAAAGCCCCAGGGCCAGAATCCCAGTACAAAGGAAAGCGGTAATCTTTTTCATGCTTTTCTCCCTTCCTAAAATACATCTTCTCATTCTTTCAGAAACAATATGAAAGAAAAGCCCCGCAGCAGGCTTTTTCTTGCGCGGGGTATATTATAAAATATGTACTTTTCCGGGAATTGACACCGTTCCTACAGACGAGGAGCCGGATTTTTTCTGTCCTCCATATATTTCTTGATTCCTTCAACGTCGCTGTAGGAAAAATGGCGCAGTTCATTCTCTGTCATCTGGCCAAGTTCTTCCAGGTCTGAACTTCCAGTAACCGGGCAGATAGGCCGCAGCTCTTCTTCAGTAAATCCCAGCTCTTCCATCTGCTCTCTGGAAATATACTGGGTCACCTCGATCTTGTTGCAGGATTTACAGTGATAAACGGTAAATACTTCTTTGCTTATGTTCATAATTTTCTTCTCCTTTATCTCACGAAAATAGTCCGGTCATCAGCCAGACTGCTGTCTTTTAGGATAGCACATCTGGACTGGGGTTACAAGGGACACCTGCGTAATTCACTCTTGCAAAATTCTCCCCCGGCCTTCATAATGGAGAAAAAACAACAGGAGGTCTCATAAATGAAATTTGGATTTATCGGCTGCGGAAATATGGCTTCTGCAGTCATTAACGGCGCATTAAAAAAGGGAATCGTAACCAGAGAAGAAATCATTGCCTCTGTAAAAACAGAATCTTCTGCCCTAAAGGTACAGGACACTTTGGGCATTACCTGTACTATAGACAACCTGGCTGTAGCCTCCCAGGCAGATTATCTTTTTCTGGCTGTAAAACCTCAGTTCTGTGAAGAAGTAGCTGATCAGATCCGAGATAGTCTGAAAAAAGAGCAGGTCCTTGTATCCATTGCTGCCGGAAAGACTCTGGCATGGCTGAAAGAACATTTTGGTCAGAACCGCAAGATTATCCGCACCATGCCCAACACTCCCGCTCTGGTAGGTGAAGGGATCACCGGCGTTTGTCCCGATGATCTGGTATCTCAGGAAGAAATTTCCAAAGTCCTCAGCCTTTTAGGCTCTTTCGGAAAAGCTGCAGTAGTCACAGAGCCTATCCTGGATATCGTAGGAGCTGTCAGCGGAAGTTCTCCTGCATTTGTCTTTATGTTCATAGAAGCCCTGGCAGACGGTGCAGTAGCCGAGGGAATGCCCAGAAAACAGGCTTATGAATTTGCAGCCCAGTCTGTTTTAGGAAGTGCAAAAATGGTCCTGGAAACCGGCCTTCATCCCGGAGCTCTGAAAGATATGGTCTGCTCTCCCGGAGGCACCACCATAGAAGGAGTAAACGTACTGGAAAAAGAAGGTATGCGTTCTGCAGTAATGGATGCAGTGCGGGCTTGCATCGCCAAGACCAGGAAGCTCTGAGTTCTGCATACTTCCTTCTGTCCATCTCTTCAGCAAATATCAGATTTTATGTAAAAGAAAACAGGCCGTCCAAAAGGACAGCCTGTTTTTATTCATAGCGAGAGGGGGATTCGAACCCTCGACACTACGGGTATGAACCGTATGCTCTAG
>ERZ1643250.1893-NODE-1893-length-16683-cov-9.610717_pt1 | contig 16683 bp, 14 predicted proteins | sample MGYA00579262_ERZ1643250 | MGnify/ENA primary metagenome ERZ1643250 (study PRJEB29033, sample SAMEA4952265) | chicken gut metagenome | biome: Broiler Chicken; feature: Gastrointestinal Tract; material: Caecum | place: Ireland | collected 2018 | study: Broiler... | reverse complement strand
TCCGCGACTTCCTTCTGCGTCTTTTCCTGTCCCTCCGGATTGTCAAGCCCGAAACGCATTTTTACGATCATCTTTTCCCGGCTGGAGAGTTTGTTGAGCGCCCGGATGAGGAGCTTTCTTTCCACCTCATTTTCCAGATCGCGGTATATCGTATCCTCATCTGTTCCCAGAATATCTGACAGAAGCAGTTCATTTCCGTCCCAGTCCACATTGAGCGGTTCATCGATAGATACCTCAAGTTTTGTCTTACTGTTTCTCCTCAGATACATCAGGATCTCGTTTTCTATGCACCGGGAAGCATAGGTCGCCAGCTTGATCTTCTTCGTCGGGTTAAACGTATTGATAGCCTTGATCAGGCCGATCGTCCCTATGGAGATCAGATCCTCCACTCCCACTCCTGTATTATCGAATTTTTTTGCAATATATACAACCAGGCGGAGATTATGCTCGATAAGTGTCTTCTTTGCATTTTCATCATTTCCCGTGCCCAGCCGGCTGATCATTTCTTTCTCCTGTCCGCTCTCCAGCGGTGGCGGAAGTATCTCCGCCCCTCCTATGTAATGGATTTCTTTCCCGTTTCCAAATATCATGCTTCTGATATCCGGTATGATCCGCATCCTGAAATGGTGCGGTAATGCTGCATTTACTAACATCCAGTCTCCTCCTCTTATATTTGAATCATGATCTTATCCGGAAAAGATTGCCGGATTCAGGATCATTTCATATTCCCTGTCACCGGACAGACTCTCTTCTCCTATCCCTACCAGTGCGTTTTCTATCCATCTGTCCTCCTCCATATGCACACACATTTTTTTCACCCGGAACACTTTCATCACAGACTCCCCGTTCACACAGTGATAAGGGATCAGACGGAAACCTTTTTCCATTTCAATACGATCTGATAATTCTGCCGCCGTCTCCGGAGCAATGATATTCACCGGTTCTCCGGTATAGCAGTCCCTCAGCTCATTTCCTGTATCAAGGAGAGCTTTCAGCGGCTTTTCCGCCTTGTCTGTATACAGAGTCACCCTGAGGATCACACTTTGCCGTCTGTACATATGCGAAAGTACTTTCCACAATTTCAGAATGAGCACATAACTTACGGCAGCCGCTGCATAAAACACACTCGCGTAACGCATATACGGGCGGAACAGCTGCATTACTCCGCCTGTCAGAAAAGCTGCTGCATACAAAAGCAAAAATGCCTGTACAAACTGCGACAGACGCATGATCTGAAGCCCCGTGCACACCATCACGCTGCTGACAAGTATACAGAACACAAGCATCCTGACTGCTGAAGGAAGCGGAACAGCAACCACAAGACAGGTCAGAAAACTGCCGGCTGCACCCCCCAGAAGAATGCGGCTGTATGACCGTCCGTTATTCATCACACGGTTTACGACCAGAAGGAGAAGACTGTCCAACATGAAATTCTGCAGAAAAAACACATCTATGTACAACTCATAGTACATGTCTCACCTTCTTTCCTCCGGTAACAATCCGGGATTTATTATAGCGCCTGGACAGGAATAAAATTTGTCAGATGATGACAGATAAAAAAGAGATCTTTCGACAAAAAAGACCCTGTGCGGAAGATTTCCGCACAGGGTCTTACTGTTACTGTATCTTATATATCCTTATTTCTTAAAGAAATCCGGGATCTTGATAGACTGTTCTTTTACATTGCTGGACGGAGTCCTTGGCTGCAGTGTCGGCATTGTGCCCCCCTGCGGTCTTACAGTGCCGGCTGAACCGGTCCTCTTTTCACTGTCAAGACGGCTTCTCACCGGTGACTCACCGTTCGGAAGAATAGATCCGACCTTCTGCTGTCCTTCCAGTCTTGCCTTTAACTTTGACGCACTTCCGCCTACATTATGTAAACCTGTGGCGATAACAGTGATCGTACACTCATCTGACTTCGTGTCGTCATACATAGCACCAAAGATAATGCTTGCACTCTCTCCTGCCAGTTCCTGTACATAATCAGCCGCATCGGAAGCATCCATAAGAGTAATATCACCGGATACATTGACAATAACATTGGATGCACCCTGGATAGTCGTCTCAAGCAGCGGACTTGCAACCGCCTCTTTGACAGCCTCGAGAGCCTTGTCGTCTCCCCGTCCGGAACCGATACCGATATGTGCAATACCCTTGTCTTTCATGACTGTCTGGATATCTGCGAAATCCAGGTTGATCAGAGACGGCACATTGATCAGGTCCGTAATACCCTGGATACCCTGCTGAAGTACCTCATCCGCCTTTTTCAGTGCTTCAGGCATTGTTGTGCGTCTGTCAACAACTTCCAGAAGTTTATCATTCGGAATCACGATGATCGTGTCAACATTCTCTTTTAATTTATCAATACCGTTCAGTGCATTCTGCATTCTCGTCTTGGACTCGAAACGGAACGGTTTTGTCACAACGCCTACTGTCAGGGCGCCCTGCTCTTTTGCAATGCGGGCAATGACCGGAGCCGCTCCGGTACCTGTACCGCCGCCCATACCGCAGGTAACAAATACCATATCCGCACCTTTCAGAGCTGCTGAAATCTCTTCTGAACTCTCCTCAGCCGCTTTCTCTCCTACCTCAGGCTGCGCACCTGCGCCAAGTCCTTTCGTAAGTTTCTCACCGATCTGCATCAGAGTCGGCGCCTTGCAGAGCTGCAGAGCCTGCTTATCTGTATTTACTGCGATAAATTCCACGCCCGCGATCTGCTCATCGATCATGCGGTTCACAGCGTTATTTCCGCCGCCGCCTACTCCGACAACAATTATTCTTGCGGCCGCTTCTGATTCATTGGTCTTAATTTCTAACAAGAGTATTTCCTCCTTTGTCGTCTTATTAATTTCTTATACATCCCTTTATTATTGAATCTTACAATCCAATAAGTATATAATAAAGTCTTTTCCGCAAATAATCAATAGATTTTTTCCTATTTTTACGATTTTTTATACAATTTACCCGGCCGGTACAAACGGTATAGACTCCGATTCCGAATCATAATTTTCCAGATGCAGTGTACCGGCTGTATCCGGATACAATTCTGACAATTTTTCCAGGATCGGAGGTACCTGCTGAAGTTTTTCCTCATAATCATTGTCACCAAGCAGCACTTCCACCGTTCCGAAATATATCCTTACATTCCCTTCCGCGCAGGAAATCCTGTCAGGAGTCAGGCTGTATTTCTTAAGGTTTCTCGAGACATCCACGATCTTTTCAAAAATACTGTCATCTTCTACCGGAAGTGTCGCTCCGATTTCTGTTGCTGCCGCGTCAAATACAAGCCCTTCGATATACGGGACACCCTCAATCTGCTTTTTCGTCTTCAGTACGGCTGTACCCGTGCGGTCGAAATACAGATATGCTCCGTCATAATCAACATAACCCGCCATCTCCTTTTCCTCAACCGCTACACGGACAGTCCATGGATTTTTCAGAGAAACATTCAGCCGCTCGACTCCTGCCGGCAATTCTGCATCCATAAGATCATATTTGACCAGTATATATAATGTATTGACTGAAAGCCTGTCTCTCTGCACCCATGTGGAGATCGTATTTTCACTGTAATAGGAATTTCCTTCCACTTCCACTGCCCGTGTACGGAACAGCAGCACAACAGCCGCCGCCAGTACGAGCAGAGTCATCAGTACCGTGAGTATGACCGGCCATATCTTCCTTCGTTTCTTTTTCTTCATTCAAAATGCCTCCTTTGTATTTCACGGCGCATCGCTCTCTTATTCTACCAGACCGGACACACTGAGCACAAGCCCCATTTCCAGCAGGAGAAATACTACCGAAGTCCCTCCGTAACTGATAAACGGCAGCGTGATCCCTGTATTAGGGATCGAATTTGTGACAACTGCGATGTTCAGGATCACCTGGATCATCATATGGGCCATTGCGCCGGACGCGATCAACGCCCCCAGAAGATCCGGCGCTTTTGTCGCGATCACGAAAAATCTCCAGATCAGGAGAAAAAACAGCAGGATGATAATGCCCGCCCCGACAAGTCCCAGTTCCTCACAGATAATAGAAAAAATCATATCATTCTGTGCCTCAGGCAGAAACCCCAGCTTCTGTACACTGTTCCCCAGGCCCCGCCCGAACAGGCCGCCGCTTCCGATCGCATACAGCCCCTGAAGCGTCTGATAGCCTTTCTCATACTGCTCCGGATTACGCCAGATTGCAAGGCGCTCCAGCCTGTAGCTCTCCATAGCAAGAAATACGGCCATAAACGCGATTCCCGCTGCCCCCATCCAGATAAACTGGGAATACTTCGGGCTTGCCACAAAGATCAGTACTACGGCGATTCCGAGAATGATGATCGCAGTACTTAAGTTACTTGCCCCGACAAGTGCCACGATCGGCAGCACCGGAAGCATCATAAGGACCAGTGTCCGGAATTTATCCATCCGTTTCACATATTTGGTCACGAGACAGGCGAGAAAGAGGATTACAGCCACCTTGGCAAATTCAGACGGCTGAAAAGAAACAGGGCCCAAAGACAGCCATCTTTTGGACCCGTTATACTCATCACCGAAGAGCATGACCGCCACAGACAGGGCAATCGCAGCCAGATACCCGGGTATCGCAAGGACTGCCCATCTGTGATAATCTACCCTCGATACGATCACCATGCCGAGAAAGCCGATAAATGTGGCAAACCCCTGTTTCTTCAAATAATAGTAAGGATCGTGGAACTTCACCTCACCATTATAAGAACTGGTGCTGTAGAGCATCACCAGCCCGACTGCGACAAGGATGATCACCACCGTAAGCAGCGTCTCGTCATAATGTCCTTTCTTATTATTGGAACGCTCCAATCAAAATCCACCCCTTATAGCTGTTCTACAAGTTCTTTGAATTTATCTCCGCGTTCTTCATAATTTTTAAACATTCCCCAGCTCGCACATGCAGGCGAAAGAAGCACCGCATCTCCGGGCTGTGCATATTCCACACATTTCTCAAAAGCTTCCTCAAAGCTGTCCGCCATAACAATATCTGTAAAGCCGAGGCTTCGCGCCGTCTGCGCGATCTTCTCCCTGGTCGCCCCGATGAGCACCAGTTTTTTCACCTTACCGTCAAATGCCCGGATCCACTCATCATAAGCAGACTCTTTATCATATCCGCCGCCGATCAGCACGGTCGGGCGGTTCATCGCCTGAATACCCCTGATCGCCGCATCGGGATTGGTCCCCTTGGAATCATTATAATAGGCGACGCCGTTCTTCTCGGCGACAAACTCGATCCTGTGCTCTACTCCTGCAAATTCCATGAGCGTCTTTCGGATCACGTCCACAGGCACACCGTATGCATATGCCATCGCCACGGCTGCCATCGCATTTTCATAATTATGTGTGCCGAGGATCTGCAGTTCATCTGTATCACAGACAGATACCGGCTCACCGATCTGACAGATAATCGTCTTTCCGTCTAAGTATACGCCTCTGTTAAGTTTACGCCGGCTGCTGAAATATAGAACCTGCGCATCCACCTTTTCTCCAAATTCACGCAGTACATCATCCTCGTAATTGAGCACGCAGTAGTCCTCAGATGTCTGATTCTCCGCAATCCGCTCCTTCGCAGCGATATAGGCCTCCATCGTATGATGCCTGTTCAGGTGATCCGGCGTGATATTGAGGATCGCACTGACCCTCGGCCGGAAACTGTGCACCGTCTCAAGCTGAAAACTGCTCATCTCTGCGACAATGACTGAATCCCCTGTAGTATCCATAGCGACACTTGTATAAGGATTTCCGATATTTCCGACAACAAATACACTCTCTTTATAATTCTTCATGATCTGACCGAGAAGAGATGTAGTCGTTGTCTTTCCATTTGTACCTGTGATGGCAAGGACGTCTCCCTTGCCGCACACATAAGCGAGCTCGATCTCACCCCAGACGGGAATCCCCATTTCTCTCATCTTTTCTACCACAGGAAGGTCCGTAGGGACTCCGGGGCTCATCACGGTCAGATCCAGTTCATCGAGCATTCTTTCCGGGAACTCTCCCAGCACCACGCTGACTGTTCCGGACGGATGTCCGCCGCACTGCACCGCCTTCTCTAATATCTCACTTTTTATCCGGTCTGCATCCAGCTTCTCATTCCCGTCATAGAGGACAATATCCGCCCCTTCCCTGTCAAGTAATACTGCCGCAGCTTCTCCGCTGATGCCAGAACCAAATACAAGTACCTTTTTTCCTTTTAATTCCATTGTACTACACCCCCATCAGAGCGATCAGACAGAGCAGCGCAGTAATAACAGAGAACACTGCCACCACCCGCGTCTCAGACCATCCGCAGAGCTCAAAATGATGATGGATCGGTGCCATCTTGAAAATACGCTTTCCGCCCGTCTTTTTAAAATAAGTAACCTGAATGATAACAGATGCAACTTCCACCAGATAGATGAAACCAACGATAATGATAAACAGAGGCATCTGCATCATATACGCGGTTCCTGCGACAAATCCTCCCAGAGCCAGAGATCCTGTATCTCCCATGAACACACTGGCAGGATACACATTAAACAGAAGGAATCCGAGCAGAGCCCCTACCACCGCACAGGTGATCGGCTCAATCCCACTCTCGGTACCGATCGCAACAACAGTGAAAAATGTAGCGACAAGAACCGTAACACTGGAAGCCAGGCCGTCAAGTCCGTCCGTAAAGTTCGTGCCATTGACAGTTCCGATCACTGCAAAGAACAGGACCGGTAACGCCAGCCATCCGATATCCCAGTAATAGCCTCCGGAAAACGGTACAAGCATGGTCAGCGGAATCTCTGCCACCTCTACCAGATAAAACGCAAATATAGCTGTGACTACGATCTGTAGAGCCATCTTCTGCATCGGCATCAGGCCATCAGAACGCTTGAGCACAACTTTCAGATAATCATCCAGAAAGCCGATCAGCCCGAATGCCACCGTAAGGAACAGCACCGGTATGATCCGCGGATAATCCCTCACATAGAAAAGCGAAGTTACGATAACAGCTATCAGAATGATGATCCCGCCCATTGTAGGCGTACCAGCTTTCTTCAGATGGGACTGTACTCCATCTGTCCGTTCTGTCTGCTTCATCTTCAGTTTTCTTAAAAAAGGAATGATGACCGGCCCCAATACAAGGCTTATAGCAAATGAAATCAGCACCGGGATCACTACATGACTACTCATAAATCCACCTCTTCATCTCTTTCGTTTCACACAGGGGTGTCCCCCTTTGAGCATCTTATTTAGTATATACCATCACTTAATTTTTTTCAATCCCGAGATACGGCAGTACATTGTCATAAATGTCCCGCAGGACAGGAGCGGCGATGGTACCGCCATAATAAACTCCCTGAGGATCGTGTATGATGACAATTCCGAGGATCTGGGGATCATCTGCGGGAGCAAACCCGATAAAAGAAGAAATATATTTATTGGCACTCCTGGGGAGTGTCTGGGATGTCGCAGTCTTGCCTCCGATCGAATATCCTTCTATATATGCATTTTTGCCTGACCCCTCAGACACTACACTTTCCAGCAGCATCTGCATTGTCTCTGAAGTCTCTTCGGATACGATCCCGTCTTCCGTTTCATAATCAAACGCCTCCACTGTTTCCCCATTTTCGTCCAGCACAGCCATTCCAACATGAGGGGTTACCCGGGTGCCTCCATTTATAATCGAGCTCACTGTCACTGCCATCTGGATGGGCGTCACCTGAAAAGACTGTCCGAACGTCATGGTGGCAAGCTCTACAGTCCCGATATCTTCTTTCCTGTGCATGATCGTTCCAGCCTCGCCGGGAAGATCCACATTAGTCAGCTTCAGGAGCCCGAATTTTTCAAAATAGTCATAGAACCGGTCCGCCCCCAGCCGGAGACCGATATCCATAAACACCGGGTTACAGGAATTCTGTATACCTTCCACAAATGTCTCCTGCCCGTGACCGCCCACTTTGTGGCAGCGGATCTTCCTGTCCTCAACGATACGGTATCCCGGACAAAAGAACGTATCATCCAGAGATACCACTCCTTCCTCGAGGCTCGCGGAGGCTGTGATGATCTTAAATGTAGAGCCGGGTTCATATGTATCATTGATACATCGGTTTCTCCACATCTGGTTCAGCTGATCCTGCAGTTCTTCATCCGAAAGAGAATCCGCATCCACGCCGTTATTCAGTTCGTAGGGATCATTAAGATCAAACTCGGGTACATTCACGCAGGCGAGGATCTCTCCGTTCTGCGGGTTCATCAGAAGGATGGATACAGCCTCCGCCTGCTTTTCTTCCATGACGTTTTCGGCCGCCTGCTGACAGTATGCCTGTATATTATAATCCAGGCTCACCCGGAGCGTCTGGCCGTCAACCGGCTCGATCCTGTCCTCCGCCACTCCGTCAAGTTCAATCCCCCGTGCATCTGTCACCGTCAGAATAGTCCCGTTTGTCCCTTTCAGATAATCCTCATACTTTACTTCCAGACCAATGATCCCCTGGTTATCGCCGCCGGTAAATCCCAGTACTCTCGACGCCAGATCATCAAAAGGGTAATATCTTTTATAATCTTCATCCACCTTTACCCCTGCCAGATCATAATCCCGTATCCTGTCACCTGTCTCCTTGTCCACATTCGTCCTGATCCGTTCCATTGAAGATACCTTCTCGACCTTTTCCCTTACTTCGCTCTCCTCCATCTCAAGTTCCGAAGAAAGCACCTCTATCACTCTTTCCGGATCCCCGACCTGGCTGTGGATCACGGATATGGTACACACGGTCCGGTTTGTTGCCAGCACCACACCGTTCCGGTCCACGATCTCCCCTCTGGCAGCCTTGATCTCCCGCTCACGCTCATGCAGATCCTGCGCCAGCTCCTGATAGTATTCTGCGTCAAAGATCATCAGCCATACCAGCCTTCCGATCAGAGCGCATAAGATCAATGCGGCACAGACAAACACGACCAGTATCTTCTTCTTATTATATGTTTTGTTCTTCATACTATAATAACCCTGCAAAAGATGTTGTTACAGCTTATTACATCTTCTGCAGGGTTATTCCTGTTTTACTCCTGAGTCTCTTCCGAGGCCCAGTCATCCAGATCCGGGTCATAGTCCTCATCTACATAAGAGCCATCCGGATTGTCATATGTTTCTTCATAATTCACATCATAATCTGTATACTCAGTCTCCCCGATAGCTTCGCCTTCCGTCTCAAGTGTCTCCTGGCTCTCTTCGATCGTTGTAATCCCAAGATACGGAAAAGCCTCTTCCATGATCGCCTTTGAAAGTCCCAGGACAAGAGAGCTGTCCGCCTGCGCTTCCACATTCGGCTCGTCGACCACCACATAGATCACAACTTCCGGATTGCTTGCGGGAGCACACGCAATATAGGAGAGCAGGTATTTCCCGTTCCCGCGGGGAAGCTTCTCCGCTGTTCCTGTCTTGGCGCCGATCTCGTACCCTTCCACCTGGGCGCTCTGACCGGTACCATAGTCCATAGTTGCCTTCAGATACTGCTTTATCGTAGATGACGTCTCAGAAGATACCGTTTTTCTCAGCAGGACAGGATCCTTTGTCTCGATCACATTGCCATCTTCGTCCTGTATCTGCTTTACTACATGGGGTTCATAATAATAACCGCCGTTTACCAGAGAACAGAACGCAGATACAAGCTGCGTCATTGTTACATTGAAGTTCTGTCCAAAGGAATTCGTCGCCAGGTCGATATCAGTCATATTATCGGCACTATAAAGCAGACCTGACGTCTCCGCCTCACCCGGAAGATCGATCCCTGTATATTCTCCGAACCCGAATATGTGCTGGTATCTCGTAAAATCATCCGCTCCCATAGCGAGAGCCATATCCATCAGTGCCACATTACATGAATATGCCAGAGCATCCTGCACTGTCTCTGTTCCGTGACCGTCCTTGTGGGCGCAGCTGATATCTGTACCAAGGACATTTTTCGATCCACTGCAGTAATAAGTCTCGTCTCCCCTAAGTTTTCCGGATTCCAGTCCCGCCGCTATGGTAAATGGTTTTGCCGTAGATCCCGGCTCGTAAGCATCACTGACGCAGAAATTACGCCACAGATTATTCATAGCCTGGACCTGATCGTCCTCTGACATTGCCTCCCACTCTTCGTCCGAATACAGGATCGAAAGATTTCTGGGATCATTCAGGTCAAAGTTAGGATAAGACGCCTCCGCAAGGATTTCTCCGGTATTCGGGTTCATTATGATGACCGCTGTATTTTTGCTTCCCGGCTCCCCGTCCTTCGCATGCTCTTCATTAAAATCAAGAATACATTTCTCCACGATATTCTGGAGCGTCACATCAATAGTGGATACAACTGTGTTTCCGTTGCGGGCCGGCTTTACCGTACGTTCGAGGGAGGAATCCGAATCGAAATATCCGTATTCCCTTCCATCGGTACCGTTCAGGATATCATTATAGGCACTCTCAATCCCGATCGCACCTGCATTGCCGTCATAAGTAAAACCGATCACATCACTTGCCATGCTCCCGTACGGATAGGTTCTTGTATAATCCTCCTCCAGCCAGATCCCTCTGACATTGGGGTAATTTTCGTCATCTTCATCAATCTCGTTAAACTTCTGCGCCGTCTCATAATCAATTCCTTCTGCAAGAATCTCGTACTGGCTGCCCGGCCGTTCTTCGATCAGATCGTCTACCACACTTCCCTTTATACCGAAACACTCCTGTAAAACCTCTTTCGTAGGTTCAATATAATCATCACTCTCCCCATTGTTTGTCATAACGGCAACGTCAAGTATCACATTATAGACACGCTCGCTGGTCGCCATCTTAGTTCCGTTGCGGTCCACGATATCGCCTCTCTTAAAGGCGATCACCCTGCTGTCATAATTCTGCTGGTCAAGGACTACTTTTGTATAACTGCTGCCCCTGGTGGCATTGATCCATGTAATCCTGCCTATAAGAACAACAAAAGCCAGTATCACTGCCATAAATAGCATTACCAGCTTTCGTTGCATTCTCAGGGGGAATTTCCTTGTCAAAAATTCAAACCTGTTTTTTCTTTTTTTCTTTCTTCCGGCCATATCATTAATTCCTTATCATAATCTGCCGCATCCAGAACATTTATCTGGATGCATCACTGGATTTCGCGAGCACTCCGCTCTCCGGAATGTCGCTGTATTGTTTTACATAATCGCTTGCCGGGCTGACATATTCCACGACAGTGCCCTCGGATTCATAAACCATTCCCATTTCATTCATTGCCTTGTCACGCACCGTTTTCAGATCAACTGAATCTGCCGCGGCATTATATCGCGTATCGTTTGCTTCTGTAAGATCAGCAAGCTCCTCCTGCAGCGCTGTGACATGTTCAGATCTGCTCACAACATCTGCCTGCAGATTCAGATAGAGCACACATACAAGAACTGCGCAAACTGCCGCTATCGTAAGAAATACAGCATACGCCGGGCTGATGCTCATTGCCCTGTTTCTGTTTCTTGCCACCTGGCGGCTCGCCCTTCTAGGCTGTGCCGGGCGCGCTTTCGGCATTCTCGCCGGAACAGGCTCCGCCTGGCGCACGGTATTCCCATACACATAGAAGCCCCTCTGATCTCTGCTCCTGTGATCAGCCCTTCTGTAATTATATGTGCGATACCCTGCTGCCATAGCGAACTGCCCCTTTCTTTGTTTTGTTCCGACCGGCTCTCCCCTTCCTGTCAGAACGTATATCTTAACTACTCCCTGTTTACTTATGCACGTTCAAATATCCTGAGCTTCGCGCTCTTTGAACGACTGTTGGACTCCGTCTCTTCCTCCCCGGGAAGGATTGGTTTCCTTGTCACCACTTTCCCTTTTGAAACTTTCCCACAGACACATACAGGAAAATGGCTCGGACAGGTGCATGGATTTTCATTCTTGCGGAATGCACTCTTCACGATCCTGTCCTCCAGCGAATGAAATGTAATAATGCAGATCCGTCCCCCTGGATTCAGCATGTCGATCATATCATCCAGCGAATCTCTCAACACATCCAGCTCATGATTCAGTTCAATCCTGATCGCCTGAAACGTCCGTTTCGACGGATGTCCTGACGTCTTCCTGATCTTCATCGGAATGGCGTGCCGTATGATCTCATTCAGCTGTTCCGTTGTCTCGATCGGCGCTTTTTCGCGTTCTGCAACAATGTGCTTTGCAATATTCTTTGCAAACTTGTCTTCTCCGTAATCCCGGATCACGCGATAGAGCTCCGATTCACTGTAATCATTGACAATATCCCGCGCCGTCATCCTCTGTCGCTGGTCCATCCTCATATCAAGCGGTGCATCCACCCGGTATGAGAACCCTCTCTCGGCTGTATCCAGCTGATAAGAAGAAACTCCCAGATCAATAACGATCCCGTCTACCTTGTCAATTCCCAGCTCGTGGAGCCGTGGCTTCATATCACGGTAATTGCTCCGTATTATCGTGACCTTCTCCCCGAAGCCTGCCAGGCGCTCTCCTGCCGCTTTGACGGCGTCCGCATCCTGGTCTATTCCTATAAATCTCCCCTTGTCACTTAACCGGCTGCACACTTCAAATGCATGTCCGCCTCCCCCTAATGTGGCGTCCACATAAGTGCCGTCCGGCCTGACATTAAGCCCGTCCACTGTCTCTTTCAGAAGGACGGATGTGTGATTGAATGCCATGATCTCCTCCTAAGTCAGATTCTGATTCCAATGGATTCCATGCGTTCTGCAATAGCGTCCAGGTCTTCTTCACTCACCTGGCTGCGCTCTTCCCAGAGAGCCTTGTCCCAGATCTCAACGCGATCCTGGACTCCCACCAGGACAACGTCTTTCTCCAGATGTGCTGCTTTCCTGAGCGACGGCGGGACAAGAACTCTCCCCTGCTTGTCGAAACTGCCCTCAGATGCACTGCCAAAGAAATAACGTTTAAAGATTCTGGCATCCTTGTTCATACGTGGTAAGGTTTCAAGCTCAGCGACGAATTTATTCCATTCTTCCTGAGAGTATACAAAGAGGCAGCCTTCCAGTCCGTTACAGATGACAAAACTGTCACCCAGGTCATCCCTCAGCTTTGCCGGGATGATGAGTCTTCCCTTTTCATCAATGCTATGGTTAAACTCTCCTAATAACATCCGGAATCCTTTCTCTTATTGTGAGCCTCCACATCGCTCCCCACTTTGTACCACTAGCCACCACTCTTTACCACTTGACACCATTCTAAACCACCAGCCCCCCTTTTTCAACCCCCTTTTTTGATTTTTTTGTGTGTCCGGCAGGCATAACAGATCACTCAAAAGCGCTGTTTTAAGGCAAAAAAAGAACATGTAGATGATATGACACTCCTCATCATCTACATGTTGTGTTTTGTTCATATAATATATGATTTTCCTATTCTGTTGTCTCATCAGCAGAAAGACCATTCAGATAATTCGTGACCGCATCATAGTTCACTTCCGCGACCACTCTCTCCTTTCCGGAGTCATAGACATCATATGCCGAATACCCAAGCCATGCCACAAGGGCCAGTGCTGCCAGCGTGAGCACGCTCTTCCTCACGATATTCATGACTTTCTGCTTACGCATGATCTTTTTTCTGTTTGCTTTTTCCTGTTTATATCTGTCAACCTTTTCCTGACTCATTTCATACGGCTCCTTTCACTAATGGCTGTTCAGTAAGCACTGACCTCAGTTTACCACAATCAGGCTCAGAGTACAACAATTATTCCGCCGTCATTTGCGTACATCGTACTGATTCCGGCTGTATCTACGATAAAGCTGGCTTTCACATGGATCTTGTCAAGAAGGATACGTTCCACTTCCCTTGCACGCTCCGGGCAATTACAATGTGAAATTGCCAGAATCTTATCCTTTGTCGCCTTTCCCTCCCTGGCAATCTGATCCACCATCTTTGCAAGCGCCTTCTTCATCCCTCTCGCCTGCCCGAGCTGGCAGATTGTTCCCTCCGGGGTAGAACCCATAACCGGTTTAATATTCAGCGCACTTGCAACAAATGATTTGATACCGGTAAGACGTCCGTTTTTCCGAAGCGTATCAAGATTCTCGAGGACAAAATACGTGTGCTGGCTTTCGATATATTCCTCCACAGTGCTGACAGTCTGCTCAAAATCCATACCGGCTTCCTCACATTCCTGTATTTTGAGCCCGATCAGCGTCTCTCCCACCGAAGCAGACCGGGAGTTAAAGACATAAATCTGCTTGCCGCTCCCATGCTCCTCGATCCAGAGCTTTCTCCCAAGCTCCGCACTGTTGTAAGAGCCGCTCAGTTCCGAAGAGAGGGTAACCGCATAAACTCTCTCTTCACTCCCCTCATACAGTTCCATATATCTTTCCGGCGACGGACAGGATGACTTCGGACATTCCGGGCTGGCTGCCACACGGCGCAGAAAATCCGCCTGGTCAAAGGTTTCATCATCCACGATAATATCGCCGTCCACCTCCATGCTGAGCGAAGCTGTCTCATATACTCCGCTTTTTTTCATTTTATAGGTCAGCTCCCCGCAGCTGTCCACGATAATCTTGTAATTCACAATAATACCTCCCGAACCGTAATGTATATACAAAGCCGCCATTACATGTGGTTTTCAATACCACATATAACTATACCATACATTTCCACAGAAAGGAAGAGCCACAATGTGAATTTTCTGTATATGAGCAAAGAAGCGGCGCAGCCGCAGTAAGCACGTTAGTGCGGCTTTGCGAATGGCGCGGCTGAACTGATATTCCGCCGCTCATCCTTCCAGCCTGATCCTTCGTGAAATACCAAGGGCTACTCCCATCTCCGCCATCAGGAACAGGATTGCCGTACCTCCATAGCTGATAAAAGGCAGCGTGATACCTGTTGTAGGAAGCATGCCCGTGACAACCGCAATATTGAGGATTACCTGAAGGGCAATATGTGCAAATATGCCAGTGGCGATCAATGATCCGTACAGATCAGGAGCATTCTTTGCTATAAACATCAGCCGGTAAAGCAGAACGCCAAACAGGATGAGGATCAGGAGCGCACCGAATACTCCGAGTTCTTCACAGATGACCACCAGGATCATATCGTTCTGCGCCTCCGGGATCACTCCTAACTTCTGCGTACTGTTGCCCAGACCTTTGCCGAACAGCCCGCCGCTTCCGATGGCATACAGTCCCTGCATGACCTGATAACTTCCTGTAGCAGCCGTCGCCTCCGGATTCAGCCACGATATGACACGCTGAAGCCTGAAATTGTCACTGCCGGCCGCATCTGTATTGGCGATCATAACAGATAAAACAATAATCCCGACAGCCGCGATCAGAGCCCCGGCTATGATGATCATAACAAAAGGTTTTGTCTTCGGATGGATCACAAAAATGAGGATGCAGGTGATCGCCATTACGATGATCGCCGTACTTAAGTTATCTGTCAGGAACAAAACACCTCCGGATGCGATAGCGCCAAATGCAACGACCCGCATCATCCCTTTGAGCGTATATGCTTTCTTCCCGAGACGGCACAGCTCATATGCAATAAACAGAATCACCGCGATCTTGGTGATCTCGGCGGGCTGCAGAGTCTGGTTCCCCGGAAGACGGATCCACCGCCTTGCCCCGTTCAGTGTCAGACCGAGAGGTGTCTGCACAAGCGCCATCATGAACATGGCAAATATATATATTTCAAATGCAAACGCCCCATATATGTGATAATCAATTTTAGAAACGACAAACATTACCACAAATCCTGCACCTGCGATCAGAGCCTGTCTTGTAAAATAATACAGATCGTTTCCAAAGTCAGCTTCGGCCTCATATGCGCTCGTGCTGTAGAGCATTACGAGTCCGAAACACATAAGAAATATGATAACAAGCAGCAGGTCAAAATCAAAATACGTCTCCTGCGTCCCCGCTTTGCTCTTCCGCCCCGCCATCAGACTGCTGACACCGGTCCTCTTTACCTTTGCAGCGGAACGTACGTCTCTGTTTCCCTCCTGAGGCTGCGGCGTGCGCAGAACCTGACGCCTGCGCTCGATCGTCTGCCTGTAGGCATTCCGATATGTACTGTATCCCGGCCGGCTGTCTGCCGTACGGATACTGACCGGGCGCATCGGCTGTGTTTCGGAGAGCCTGTTCTCCCTGATATTCTGTCCCACCGGACGCATGGGCTGTGTTTCTCCGGATACTCTGCTCTTTTTCTTTTTCCTGTTTGTCTGTCCGCGCCGGTTAACCGGCCTTACAATCCTGCTCTTCATACTATCTTCGCTCTCCGCCTGAAATGTGGTTTACCTGATATAACCTCTTATAACAGATAAGGAACCAGTTTCGGTAAGCCGCATCCGCCCGATCTGATCCCTTATGATAATGCTATGACGTGTAATGATGTTTTTCATCGGGGTGACAGGATTCGAACCTGCGACCTCACGGCCCCCAGCCGTGCGCTCTAACCAAACTGAGCCACACCCCGCCGACTTAATACATTATATATAATTTAAATCCAATTGTAAAGAAATATTTCAGGAATCTTTTCATTGCCCCTGTAACATCTGTTTTCCGTTCTCATACTTTAAATACAAAGCGTTGTTTAAATATGGAAGGAGATGCCACAGTATGGCAAATTGTCAAAATAATATGCGCTATGCGCGCCGCAGCATGCAGTCCGTGCAGTCCAAACAGTCCGCGCAGAATTCACAGGGCTGCCGCCGGCAGA
>ERZ1643250.1887-NODE-1887-length-16717-cov-6.804345_pt1 | contig 16717 bp, 7 predicted proteins | sample MGYA00579262_ERZ1643250 | MGnify/ENA primary metagenome ERZ1643250 (study PRJEB29033, sample SAMEA4952265) | chicken gut metagenome | biome: Broiler Chicken; feature: Gastrointestinal Tract; material: Caecum | place: Ireland | collected 2018 | study: Broiler... | reverse complement strand
ATAAGGGTCGGAACTTTCCGGTTCAAACTTCAGATATTCATCCAGTGCAGTTTCGTAATAAACGTCTTCCACCTGTTTCACCACTTCATCTTGACTGATAAAGTTCAGGGTATTTTTTACCCTGGGGAAACGGACTTCCGTATAATACTGCACAGAAATCTTTGTGGCCCCGGATACAATGTTCGTCCAGTCTTTTTCCATCATAGCCTCCTCTGTGGCCGCTGTGCGGACAGAGGAACCTTCAATCTGAAATCCCACAGGCGGAACAAGTGTCAGAGTAGCCTGGGAATAGATTGCCGGAATTACTCTGTAGGTCTCCAGTTCGTATCCGTTTAAATCCAGGGTCTGTCCGTAATAAGAGATATGGTAACTGTTCTCGTTATACCTGAAATAGGGAAAAATCTCTGCCGTGTGAGTTCCTGTTATACTTTCATATTCAAAAGTCAGGTAGCTGAATGACTTCAGCTCGTTTATCTTATCCCATCCCGGCTCCCCGTTGTCGGAATCTTCCATGGATTTGGGCAGACAGATGAGTCCGTTAAACCTCCGCCCCTCCCAGGGATTTAAAGGTGTATAATATTCTCTTTGTTCCTCTAGGGAAGGGAACTCATCGGGCAGCCTGGAACCGTATTTTCCACTGAAACTCTGCCACAGATCCCACTCCAGATTTTCACAGTCCACTACGGTCAGCTCGTCACTGATGGGATTGTTATATAAATTTACCGTCCAGATTTCCCGGTTATAATAGACATTTAACACACTGCTTCCATCGGCCTGAACCTGTACCGTATCAGCATAAGAATAATCAAAACCATAAAACGGGCTCTCCGCATCTGTGATTTCTCCTTTTTCTATATCTTCGTCTGTGGCAGTTACCTGGCTTTCCGTGTCTGCCTCACGCTGTTCGTTCAGACCTTTATTAAGCGTGTATTCGTCGTCCTCCGCATTTTCAAACCAGTATAAAACCGTATAAGTACTTGTCCCCGGTTCCCATGTGGCATTAATAATGAAATCCTCTTCAGGCATTACCTGAGGAAGTTCCTGATCCCATCCTGTAAAACGATAGCCCATCCGTTCCGGTTCCGGAACTGCCTGCATCTGATTCGATATATCCGTTCCGGGCTTCTCACTGATAATGGGAATTTCATATCCATTTGCGTTAAAAATAATGCAGGGATCTGTTTTTACCATATAGTACACATTTTTAACGGCTTTTCCGTCTGCTGTCACCGTCAGAGACAGATCCGCCGGTTCCCGGATATATCCTTCGAAACTTTCGTCGGGCACACTTACCACAGAATCTATGGGCGCTGTGCCCGTCACGGTTTTTAACACCGTTTCTTCAAGACCGGTAATGGAACGGCCTATGTAATGAATGGTATAGGCGGCCTCTTTCGCCGTATAGGTATAAAAAACAGCAATCTCCGTATCTTTGTCTAATTTCCCGGATATGGTTCCCTGGCTGGAATCCATCAGGGAATAACCCTCTATCTCCGGAGTATCCACCGAGTATTCCTCTGAAGCCGGAAGCAGGGCTTCATAAGAAGGCGCTATAGGTTTCTGCGTATCTTCCATATAATAAGAAATCTTCAGGCTGAAGAGTTCCGGGGTAGTATCCCCGGCATAAGCCGTCGTCTGAGGATACGCCATACCGCAGATCAGAAGCGCCAACGCCAAAGTAAATGCCAGAGTTCGTTTCACTTGTTTCACAGACCGTCCCCTCCTTTTTGTTCTTTTTCCTTTCCGGTATCCCGGACAATTGCTAATGCACCGTTGACTTTTTCCACCTGGAAGGAAAAGGGATTCTCTTTTTCCCACCGGGGATTTTTCTCTGCCTGTTCTTTCCATTGGTAATAAGCCTTTAAGAATCCTCCGTGAAGCAGTTTCTCCGCTTCCATTCGTACCCGCACCGCTTCTTCAAAGGTTTCATAAGTGCCAAGCCAGTACCGGGTCTGTTTCAGGCCGATACAGGTCTTATACTTTCCGTTTTTGGTCAGATAGACTCCCCGGAATCCACTGGTATTATCTTTCCTGTATTTTCTTTTTTCCAGAATTTCTATACAGGTTCCGTCCACATGATGGAGACGTTCCGGAAGCTGTTCCTGGATTTCCTGCTTCAGACATCCGCAGCTTCGGTAGTTTCCCCATACCAGACCGTCCTCTGTCACATCGGTTTCCCTTCCGCAGTCGCACCGGCAGTGCCAGTAAACACCCCCTTTACGGTCCCGTTTCTCTGTGGGATACATAGGAGTCAGTCTGCCGAATTTCTTCCCATATATGTTCCGGACGCCTTTCCCCCGCTGCATCCGGGCACAGCCGCAGCTTTTGGTCTTTCCTGCTTTTAATTCATGGGCCGCCACAATCTTCTCTCTGCCGCAGTCGCACCGGCACAGCCAACAGGTTCTTCCGTTCTGGTTTTGGGCCCGGCTTAGAGCCACCAGTTTCCCGAAACGTCTGCCGGTTAAATCTTCGGCAATCGAGCCGTTTCTGGCTGTCTTCTTTTCTGTACATCCGCAGTCGGTTACCGTTCCCCGGGTCAGCCGCCGGGTGTTTACCTTAGTGGTATTTCCGCACTCACACTGACACAGCCAGACATAGTACCGATCCTGTTTCTCATCCAGCCGTTTTAGAACTTTCAGTTTCCCAAAGGTTCTGCCTGTTAAATCCTGATGCATCGGCATACGTGTCCGCTCCTTTCCTTTCTGTTGAGATTTCAGAGTTTCTTCTGACCGATTCTGCTTTTTCTGTTTCTGAGGATCAGCACAGAGAATATCAGGGCTGTACTGACTGTCAGGATTCCTGCCAGGAACCCAACCGGAGTGTCATCTCCCGTTTTAACGCTTCCTTTAGAGGAAGAAGAAGTATCCGGAGTTTTCACTCCTGCCGAAGAGAATCCCCCTGCCGGGTTCTCTTCCTCCTCTTTGTCTGCTGCCCACTCATTTTTCGGCTCCACAGTAATGTCATACAATAGCGTCCCGTCTTGGCCTGTTTCCGGAATCTGAACCAGAAACGGATCGGATCGGAAGACTCCTCCCCTTAAGGTCACATCCCCTGTGGGTGCAAGGAGATAAAGTCCCGCCTCTAATCCTTCAAATACCGCATAGCCACTGGCGTCCGTGGTTTGCTGTACTCCTTCTGTCTGCTGCTTCTGTACAAAGGCGTACAACTTCTGAGCCGCTTCATATCTTCCGGAGGCGCTGCTGTCTGTCAGGGGCACCCCACAGGAGGCAAATTCGTCCTTCAGATTCCATTTCCCTTCTTCGTAACTGCCGACAGGATACAGAGAAAACTCTGCCCCGCTTAACGCAATACTTTCTTCCTGAGGCGTTACCCCATGGTAAAAGACAGTGATGGAACCGATTGGACTGTCTGCCGCCACAGAGACAGCCGACAGGAACAGAACAACTGTAAGCAGCATTCCCATCCACCCCAATTTTCCTATGGTTACTTTCATTTCTTCTTTTTCCTCACTTTCCCGGAAATTTTCCAGATAATGATAATCAGTACAAGAACCCCCAGTCCTGTCAGCAGGACCTGAATTTCATATGGTATTTTGAGCCCTGTATCGATCTGAGGGGGAGCAATTTTCTCTGCGTCCTCATACGGAATTCTGTGACCACGGATCAGCAGCCGGTGGGTATTTACCGCATAAGGGGTGCAGGTCACCAGGGTTACATAGTCCTTTCCCTCTTCAATCTGCAAAGCCTGGGTCTCCTGCGGCAGTACCGTCAGAATCTGATCCACCTGATAGGCTAAGGTTTCCTCCAGAATACGGATATAAAACACGTCGCCTTCCACTATCTTATCCAGATCTGTAAAAAGCTTCTTCGAAGGCAGCCCCCGGTGTCCGGTCAGGACGGCATGAGTGGAATCCCCGCCTACCGGAAGAGAAGAAGATGGGAAATGTCCCACTCCTTTTTGCAGGACAGCTTCTGAGGTCGTATGGTAGATGGGAAGTTCTTCATCAATTTCAGGGATTATGACAGAGCCCATCATGCCGCTGCTGTCCATATTTAACAGTTGGCTGTATTCTGCTGATGTTTCTTCTTTACTGGTTTCAAACGTATCTCCTTCAACGGAGGTATTCCCTACCAGACGGGCATTGTATGCCCTGGCTTCTTCCAGAAGAGCCTGCCTCCTCTCCCGGGACAGCTTTGCCGCCGCCTCATCGTAAAGGCTGATTGCCCTGGAACTGTTTTTCTCATAGAGATAGTTGCTTACCGTTGGATATAACAACACGGAGAGAGCAACCAGAAAGACAAAAATGCGGATAATATCAAACAGGATCCTTGTTTTCTTTTTCTTCATTGCTTTCTCCCTGGTGTTATATTTTTATGGAAATCCTCCCGGGAACCGGAAGATTTCCGGCTCCCGGAGGAAGTTTCACTTTTTTATTCTCGCTTTATGCGGATTTACGTCTTCTGCTGATAACGAAGCTTGCGCCCACACCCAGAAGAAGTACGATTCCGGCAATGGTAAAGATCACCGTACCCATACCGCCGGTGCCCGGTAAAATAGTTCCCCGGTTATTGACAACGTCAACAACTAAATCCTCATCCTCGGTATCATTCACCGTGATGCTGTAAGAAGGTGTTTCCCCTCCCGTAGTATTTGTAATTTCGATTTTTACCGGTGCTGCCAGGTTAAATCCTTCCGGAGCGCCTGTTTCCACAAGATAATAAATACCTGCTGCCAGACCGTTGATCTGAAGGTTATAGCCGCCGCCGGCAATTTCTCCTGCAGTTATAACTGTATCTGTCGAATCTGCTGCGTTCTGATCTTCTGCTACCACATACTGGCCGTTAGAGCTTTCTGCTGCCATTTTGATCACAGTGCCTGTGGCAGAATCTCTATGAAGCTGGAAGGATGCGCCTGCCAGAAATTCATCCGTTTTTCCCTGTTCAAACTTATGTACATTCAGTGCGAAGGTGGGAGTTTTTACGATATCCGGGATGGATTCTCCGGTCTCCTCTGTTCCAGGCTCGTTGCTGTATTCCAGTTTCGCGCTGTTGCTTGTATTATCCATAACTGCGTCTTCATTTACTTTTGCATAATAAGTAACGGTAATGTCCTGTCCGATCTTATCCTGATTTGCTTTTACAGTGCCCGCTAACTCCAGTGTCATCTCTCTTCCGTTAATGGACGCCTCCACCTGAGAATCTGCTCCGCCGCCTACAGAAACCGTTACCTGTATCTTGCTATCTGTAACTGCAGTTCCCTGTACATCACTGACGAAATCAAGACCTGCGCTTAAGGTATCCTTTAATGTAAATACATAGGTATCCGGATTATAAAGACTCATATCCGGAACCTTCATGGTTACGGTATAGGTAACAACATCACCGATCTGTACATCCTCTTTGTCTGCTTCCTTATCCGGCGCCGGCGTGTCAGATTTCAGGGAGACAGTTGTGTCTCCGTTTACAGTTACCAGGGAAGACTGAATGGTCTCAGATCCTCCAAGCCAAACCAAATAATATCCTGCTTCTGTATTCTCAAACGTATAGGATCCTGCGGCAGTGGCTGTACCAACTTTATAATCTGTATTTTCTTTTCCTGTGATTTTGGTTCCTGTAATAATCTTTTTCGTAAAATCATTGGCAAAGTTCTGTACATTTGCTCCTTCGCCCAGTGCAGCAATTTCCGAATACAGATCATAACTTTCTGTACTTGTGGTGTTTAACACTTCTTTTAATGCCTCTGCATATGTAGGATTCACCTGATAATCCGCAGGATCGGTCTCTTCCAGATCAAACAGCTTAAAGATGTAAATATCCTGTCCTGTCAGGCTGCCTCCGGCTATTGCGTTTACAGTCAGACTGCCGTCTGCTGCCGGTGCTGCAAATGCAGTTACGCTCATGGCAAACATCATAACTGCAGATAACAGCAGCGCCATTGCTTTTTTGAATTTTTTCATTTTCTCTTCTCCTTTATTTTTTTATTCTTTATAGCAATTCTGCTTTCTCTGGTCTTTCCTCTTCCTGTACTCCATCGCTGCGGCCAGAGACAGAAGCAGAGCTCCTATCATATATATCCATCGGGTTCCGCTTCCCCCTGCTCCGGGCAGAAGGCTGTCAAGCCCATACCTGGTATTTGTAATCGTCATGGTATAGTGGTACGTTCCCTGATAGGAAACCGTAGTCTTATAACCGGGCAGAGAATCTTCCGTTACATAATAGGTGTAGTTGTATTTCTCCCCGCCTGCATCGGTGTAATAAGCCGTATAGGGCTGCCCGGACAGAATTTTCTCCCAGGTGTGTTCCGACTGATAGTCGGCTTTTTCCAGAGTTATTTCCTGTAAAAAGTCTTCATCCCACACGGTTTCTCCTGCTTTATCCTGGTAGCTTCTGGTTATGTGCAGTACGATTTCTTCCGGTCTGTCTTTGTCGCTGTCATTTTTCCACACCTTCTGAATCCTGAGCTGCACCGTATCCTCACAGGGATCCTGGGCATCCGGAGGCATTTCCTCGTCTCCGGGTTTACCCGGTTCGGTGGGAGCATTGTCCATCAGAACTGCCATTGCCCCTTCTTCCAGATAAGCATTCAGTTCTTTTGTCTGACCCTGCCCGTCAGCCATTACCGCGTCTTCCAGATCCGTAAATTTCTCTGTCTTTCCGGCCGTCAGATGGGTAAGGGTATAAATATTCCACCCGGCTTCACCGTCTGCTGTAAATTCATCCTGCAGAATCTGCCCTCCCGGCTTCTGAATCTCCCCGAAGGTCTCATCCAGATCCCGGTAAATCCGGTACTGGTTTCCTTCCCCTTCAATCTTTGAAAGGGTATTGAAATCCCAGTTGGATTCCAGGGAGGAAGATCCGGTAAAGGGTCCGGTGATTCCTTTTGTACCACGCACCACATCGGCCAGGTACATCTGATTATTCTTCAGCAGGCCTTCCTCATTCAGACCCACGAAGCCTCCGGCATAGCCCAGGTCTCCCTGGCCGTTCCGGTTATTCCAGGCGCCTCCGCCGTAAACGTCATATCCCTGCTCCACGCCGGTTACCGTACATCCGCTGATTCTGGTACGGTTTGCTTTGATCAGGGAAATCCCTATTTCATTCTTCCCTTCTTCTTCATCCAGAATGTTTCCATTTCCGTCGCATTGTAAGGTAATCTTACTGTCGCCAATCTCCACAGTGACCAGCTCATAATCATCCCCTGTATCCTTATCCAGAGAAATCTTTACCTTCAGCCCCAGCACATCCAGCTGTACCAGGTTTCCATCCGCAAGCAGATCCACTTTCACCACAATCAGTCCCACGTGGATCAGATCCCCCTGCTGCAGTTTTCCCAGGTGAAGAAGTTTCAGAACTTCTGCTACCACATCGAACAGACCATTGACCAACGGAGAATTCACATCGATATCCGCCAGGTAAGCAAAGCTGGTTCTGCCTGCAAAGCCTCCGGCAGTCTCATTGCTCGCCACCTGTTTCAGCCCGGTTACCTGATTGTTGTCCAGTTTTGCAAGATCGGCATATCCGGCGAATCCTCCGGCAATTTCCGATTTGTCTTCTTCCAGGCTGCGGCTGGTAACCGTAAATCCGTCCTGCGGCATTCCGCTTACATAAGAGTCCTCTACATGGGAGCCGAATACATCCAGAACTCCGGCACCCACACCCAGAAGATTGTCTAAAATCCCCAGACTGTCCACATCTACCGTTCCGCTTTTCCCCAGGTGTCCGATGAAGCCGCCCACATAGCTGACTCCCTCTGCAGTCCGCAGATTTTCCACCCGGCTTTGCAATACTGTTCCGTTTAACAGAGTTCCGCCGAATCCTCCGGCATTTCCTGTATAGACGGGCTTATTTTCAAACTCGGTTTTCTTTGCTCTTCTGGCAGTCACTTCCACTCCGGAATTCTCTGTCCCTTTCACACCGGAAGAATAGATATACGTCCGGAAGGCATCCAGCACATCCACGGATCCAAGTTCCAGAAGGGCTCCCAGTATCGTAGTTGTTCCATCTTCTGAAAGCTGGGCAACTGCGGATACATCCGCCAGGCCAAAGAATCCTCCGGCATGTTCTCCTGCTGTAACACTGCGGAGATTCTCCACCTGTACGCCGGATGTTCCCTTTCCCTCTTCTCCTATGACTGCTCCGTTAATTTCTCCCGCAAAACCGCCGGCCGCTTTGGCATAGGCCGTGTTTCTGTTTTCATCCTGATATACGCCGTTAATGAGGATTCCGTAAGGATCCCAGGCCTTCACATCTGCAGCCCGTATGGTGGATAAGGTAGCATTTAAAACAGACAGTAAGTCTCCGGGGGTTCCGATTACACTCTGCAGAAGACCTCCCAGAAGGCCGCTGCTGCCGGCTGTATCCAGCGCCGCTGCGCTTCCCGGATCAATCCGTCCTGCAAAGCCGCCCACCGCATTGGTACCGTCTACTCTCCGCAGGTTTTTGACTTCGCATCTGCTGACGGCGGCCGTTGTATCTCCTGCTGTCTCAGGCTGATAGTTTCCCCATATCTGTCCGCCAATCATATGGCCTACATAGCCTCCGGCATAGCCTGTCTTTTCCACTTTTCCGTCAGTTCCCTCCGGTCTTCCCCAGGCTTTTATAAACATTCCGGACTGGTATCCCGAAACACTGCTGTTTCGCACCACCGGAACAAAGGTCTGTACTGCTCCCAGAGATCCTGTTAAATCCAGTCCTGCCAGATCCACATTTCCTACCTCTGCCGCTCCGCCTGTAAACATCTCCCCGGCAAAGCCCCCGGCGCTTTCGTATGCTGTCACATCCTTCACATCCAGGGCATGGGCGTCTGTAACAACGCCGCCCTGCATTCTTCCCACGTACCCGCCGGAAGTTCCGGCCTGGTATTCTCTTCCTGCCGGCTGCGTTCTCGCTGCTTTCACATTGTATCCATAGGCATATTCTTCTATCAGAGCCTGTAATTCTTCCTCTGTATCTACCGGTTCCGCAGGGAACTGGCTTCCGTAGACACCTCCTGCCCCTACGGTCTGTGCCCAGGCATTCCAGGTATCCAGATCCAGCATACGAAGAGGTCCGTATACCGTTGTATTGGTCTGGGTAGGATATACGGCCTGCAAAAGCCCCAGCACGTTATCTGCCTTTACCAGCCCGAACAGCAGGCTGATGTTTCCTGTTCCTGCCAGACTTGCATTTTCCATCAGACCGGTAAATCCTCCGGCAAATTCTCCGCCGTATACGGAACGCAGACGGATTACGGCGCATTCCCGGTTCTGTCCGAGAATTCTGCCTCCATGGTTATATCCCACGTAGCCGCCGGCCATCCCCCGGATTCGGTCATCATCTGTCTGACCATCTGCACGAACTGCGCCTCCGCAGGGAATACAACTGGCCTGACAGTCTTCCACAATAGGAATAAAGGACTGTACAAGACTTGCCAGACTGTCATTTACATCAATCAGCCCATTTAATATGGAACCGTCCTCCAGAACGGAAGCCACATCGCCCGGTTCCAGAAGTCCGGCAAAGCCCCCGGCTTCTTCCCGTCCGATAATATAGGCAAAATTAACTGCATCGCTGTTTTTTATCTGTGCACCGGAACTCTCTCCTGCGTAGCCGCCGGCTTTTCCAATTACTTTGCCGCCGGCATCGGTTCCGTCGGCAAGTACACTGTAGCCTCCCGCACATCCGGTGACATGAGAATTCTCAATTTTGGTTGCGGTAACATCTAACGCTGAAAGCACGTCATCCAGACGGATGCTGTCTCCCAGCAGTCCCAGACCGCCGCCTGCCTTAGCTGCAGATCCAATGTCGGCACATCCGATATATCCTCCCGCATAGTTTCCTCCTGTAACTGTATAGGAAGAATCTGTGCCGAAATAGCTGCTTCCCTCATCCGATTCCAGACTGTCTGAGGGCGGTGTTACCTTTGTATGTTTCAGAGAGGTAACATCGGAATTCTTTATCTGTACGCCGCTTCCCCTTCCCATATATCCTCCGGCGCTTCCGTCCGGATCCGAAGCCGATACGGTAAAGCCTTTCGGGGCGGATTCTACTCCCGCCCAGGTAAGGGTGGGCACATAAACTTCCAGGACATTCAGAAGAGCGCCGATGTTCAGATCCAGAATGCCGCCCAACAGCTTCAGCCCGTCGGAAGATGCCGTGGAACCGGCGTCTGCTTTGCCGGCAAAACCTCCGGCGTACGCCTCTCCGGAAACCTTTTCAAGACCGCTGACTCCATAAGGTTTGCTTTCGCTGTTCTCCACTTGTCCGCTTTGCATATATCCAAAAAATCCCCCGGCATATACGCCTTTGACCTGAGGATTTTCTCCGTTTGTTACGAAACATGCCTGACAATTCTTATAGGAAGGAAGCAGATACGGCACTAAATTCAGAAGGGAGGATACATCCAGAATTCCCGGAAGTGTCAGAGAACCGTCTTCTCCTTCCTGGGCAATCCCTGCCAGACCTCCGGTCTGAGACCTTCCGATAAAGCCGCCCGCATAACTTTCTTTCCCTTCCTGCTTTTGAGCCGTTACCTGTCTCAGGCCGGAAATTTCTGCATTTTCTATCTGCACGCCTTCTGCTTCGGAAATAAAGCCGCCTGCCAGTATGGATTCCCCATCTGTCAGTTCTGCCTTTCCGCTTGCGTCTACCGTCATACCCTGTTGGATTCCTGTCACACTGGTATTAGAAATCCCTATCTGCACGCCATCTGCTAAATTCAGCAGATTGTCCACTTTTACTACGCCAAGGCCCAGGAGATCCAGTCCCCCTTCTTTTACCAGGCTTCCGCTTCCTGCTCTTCCTGCCAGGCCTCCGGCATAATTACCCGCGCTTACGGAAGCGATTTCTTCCAGACTTACTTCCTGAATGGTTCCTCCCAGAATCAGGCCCATACCGCCGGACGCATATTTCTTATCTGCATGGACGTTCAGATCGGCGCCGATCAGGTTTACTCCCGACACTTCAAAGGGCAGATAGCTGCCGATCCCGATTGCTGTATTTAAAATACCGATGGGATTTGCGGTTACTGCGCTTCCCGCGATTCCTCCGGCATAATTTTCTGCCGTCACCTGAGAAAGCCCGCTAATCTCCGTTTTCCTGTTTTCCCAGGCCGTTATTCTGACTCCGTCTCCCTGTCCGGTCAGACCTCCGGCATAATCGCCGGTAGCTGACGTTTCATAATGATCTCCGGAAACGCTGCAGCCCCTGATTTCTGACGGCGTCATACCTGACAGAGAGAGAAGGGTATTTAACTCTTCCTCCCTTCCCGGAACTGCCAGATCTGCAATCAACTGCGTCAGCGAACCAAGAAGAGTCCCTTCGATCTCATTTTCTCCTGCCATGGTGGCTCCATATCCGATGGTCGCCCGGCCGGCAAAGCCTCCGGCATATTCTGCAGCAGAAACCTTCTTCAGGCCGGTGATGCTGCAGCCTTTGCTGATGCTGTTTGTCATGGCTCCGTTGAAGCCGCCTGCATATTCATCTTCTGCAGTTACCACTACAGCAGTTCCCGTGACACTGCAGTTGGTCTGTTCAGACTGAATATCAAAGGTATACAGCACTCCCACTTCACTTAGCAGGCTGTCAATCACTGCATCTCTCGCAATTCCCGCAAAACCTCCGGCTCCCTTTAAAGCCTGAACCTGGTTTACATTCTGCGCCTGACAGTTTTCTATCTTGGTAGCTATCTGAACTCCCACAAATCCACCGTGATATTCGGTGGCAGGATTTCCTGTGGTCTGGCCGGACAGCGTTACGCGACATCCGCTGATCACCGGATTGTAATAGCCGATGGGAATCAGTTGTCCCAGTGGAATATCCTTATCCAGAAGTAAGGTAATCAAATCTCCCAGTCCCAGACCCGGCACCACGTTCAGCAGGTTAGCCAGAAGCTTCACCGTAAGGTCTCCTACATCAGAAAGCAGATCATACTTAGCCGTTCCTTCCGTATATCCCACGAAACCACCTGTCATACCTGATATACTTCGTATGGAGACATTTTCTGCCGTGCAGTTCTGGATCTTCACATCTCCGATGACCCGGCCGGCAAAGCTTCCCGCTGCGAAATTGTCCTTCTTTTGCCCCTGCAAGGTCAGAAGCTCCTGAAGCATTTCTCCCAGTTTCAAATTTCCCAGTTCCGGAATCGCCCATCCCAGAAGTTCATCCACCAGATCTTGTACAATACCGAGGACACCTCCCAGAATGCTTCCGACAGCGCCCAGCAGCGCTTCTACCAGCGACGGATCCACGTCCGCTACCTTTGTGGAATCTATCTGAATATCCACTGTCTGCAGATGGATGTCTTCCACCACTGTAGTTCCTGCGCTGGAGCCCAGGGCCGTTTCGTCGGTACGGTTACTAATGGATCCGAAGAACCCGATTCCTCTGGTGGTCGTGGGATCCAGTTCCTCATCTTCTGCCAGGTGGTAATAAACGTTGCTGATGGTAACCGGCGCATGATCCACCATGTTTTTTTGGCCTTCCATATTTCCAGAAAGAAGCAGCGGCGTCCATTCATCATCCATTTCATTGGAGTTCACCCCTTCTGCGGAAAGGTCAATGTCACGGAAAATAATATAATTGGCATCTGCAGAATAAATCAGATTCTTATATTCCTGCTTTAGCTGAGTAAGACCGGCCTCGTCCTTATTGGGGCGTCCCGTCTCATCCACACCGCAGATTTCGCTATTTCCTGCAAGAACCACATCCAAAAGTCCGCCTACCAGATCCAGAATTCCATTTAAAATAGAATTGTCGTTTAAATCCACATCCGCCAGTTCGTACTTTCCGTGGCTTTTATAATAGGTATATTCTTTCTGGTCTACTTTATCCGATACATATGTAAACCCCTCCAGATGTGAGGTTCCTCCTTCTTCCTGAACGGCCTCCAGTCCCAGGTCCGCATCTCCCGGATAATACGGGGTATAGGTAGGATGGTCTCCGAAAATTCCGCTGATCAGTCCGGGCGGATTATAGATATATAAACGGGGGGTCACATGGTTTCCTGAACCCACCGCCCTTAACTGAGATTCATTTCCTATTAAGATATATTTCTCCCCGTCAATCTCTGTGTAGACCTGACCCGGGACGCTCCGCCCTCCGGCGTCCTCTCCCTCCAGCCAGACCGTATCATCTATTAAAAGAGCCGCCTGCATTTCAGGCATCTGTTCTGTGAAATTCCGGGATAGAATGTAGTGATGACTGCTTCCGTAAGTCAGGTAATCCTGTCCTTCTTCCTGTCCGGACGGGGACGTTTTGTCCGCATACAGAAGGTTCCCCATGCCAAACTCCGAAGGGATCATATCCCGGGACATAACCGGTTCTTCTTCTGCATTTTCAGAACAGATAGTCAGAAGCTGGTAATTGTGATAAATATAAATGCTGTCCGTTTCTTCCTCATAAAGAGGAGCAGACGCATCCGCCGGTTCTCCCAGAAAATGACCGCTGAATCCATCCGGAAGGGTCCACATACTTTCTGTTTCCAGGGGAATATCATCCATAAGCTGATACTCCCCGTCCAGACTGTAGGTCACAGAACCTCCGTCAGCAAAAACCGGCTCACCGGTTCCGAAGGAACCTTCTTCCTGATCTTTATCTGTCAGTACCGCCCCGGTCCCAATGGCCCGGAGCTGGTCCAGATTATAAATCTTAATCTTTCCGTCTTCATATACAACAGATGAATTATCCTCTGTTATATCTTCCTGAGGATCTCCTGCAAACACTTCCTGCTCTGTCTGCTGGTCTTTTAGCCCGGATTCTTCAGTGAGAACTTCTGCTGCGCTCTCTGTCACTGCTCCTAGTGTATCTCCAGTCTGGTTCTCTGCATAAACAGGAATGGACTGGATAAAAAGTCCTGCAGTTAAAATCCATGCAATTAATCTTGTCTGCTTTTTCTTTTTCATTTTTCTTCCCATTCTTGATTTCCTGCAACAATAAGGGATATTTCTGCTGTCTTTGAAAACAGCACATAATATCAGTTATGTATTCAATAAAATCCGGGAAATTCTATTTATTTTTGAAATGAGAGACATTTTGAATCAAAATTAGCCTAAAAAACTCCAAAATGTAAAGAACGGCATATTGACATCCTTTATTAGAAGGGTGTAACATAATAGTTACATGAGATATTCAAGAAAAAGTGTGTTTTTCATCAATATTTACAACATAACTGATATTATGTATTCATTTTCACACAATTCATCAAATCTAATTGTTTCTGATAAATTTTACCCGTATTTGAAGTATAGATTCTTGTTACATTTAGACTTCCATGTCCCAGAAGATCGCTCAGCCCGGCTATGTCCTTTGTCACTTCATAATAATTTCTGGCAAAAAGATGGCGCAGATTATGAGGGAAAATCTTGCTTCCTTCGATTCCTGTTTTTTCCTTCAGGGCTTTCATTTCCCTCCAGATGTTGCTTCGGCTTTTGGGGTGTCCATTTCTTGTAATAAAGATAGGACCGCTTTGGATTCCCTGTTCCCGGGCAAACTGTAATAATTTCTCCTGTAATACTCCCGGCATGAAAATTCTTCTATACTTTCCCTTATTTGTAATTGGAATATACTTTTTACTCACATTTTCCACTGTAAAAAATCCAAGCTCACTAATCCGTATCCCCGTAGAGGCGATGGTTTCCATACATAAAGCCAGTTGTTCTTTTCCATTCTCCTCTGCCGCCTTTAAAAGTCTCCGGTACTCGTCCTGTGTCAGCTCTTTTTCGTCCTGCAGGAACAGATTTGTCTGCATTTTAATCCTTTTCACCTTTAAAGAACCCAGATCCAGAAAATCCAGAAACTGGTTCAGGGCCGCAATCATAGAATTGGCGCTGTTAATGGAATACTCCTTTTGCAGCCATTCCTTATATGCCATAATCCTTTGCTTATCTACCGTCCTGTCTTCTCCCAGATAGCGAAAGAAGGTATGAATATCTGTTACATATTTTTGAATCGTTGCGCCTGCGTTCTCTCTTTCATAGAGATAACGTTTGAAATCTTCTATCCGGGTTACTTTGATTACTGCTTCCTTTTTCTGCATGTCTGTCCTTCCTCCTAACCATTTGCTCAAACAAACAGGGAACGTTTGCACGCTCCCTGTTCTTAGTTACTTTCTATATTTATATTATAACATATCCGCACTTATTATTCGTCAAATCTTATTCGATCCGAAAAGCCGCAGCTATTTCAACAAAATCAACTTCCCGTGATTACCTTTTATATTATTTCGCCAGGCCATAGCACTGATACAGAATAGTAAGGATTCTCTTTTTATCCGCACCCCTTACGCCGATGGACTTTAAGTCTATATCCTCGTTCTCCATTTCCGACAAAAATTTTCTCATATCTCCCGCTATTTCCGCACATAGGCCTTGCCTTGTCTCAGGTAGAATCAACTGCGCAAGCCGAAATACATCATTTTTATGCTTTTTGATATTTTTGCCGTCTACCTGCTGGCCACTTGCTTTACGCTCCCTTAAATCCAGCCACGCTTTTGCCTTAAATGGTATCAGGCAAGTCGGATTCAGTACCGGAACACCTTCAACTATTATCTGTCCGTTCTTCAACAACTCATAGTACGCTTCATTTAACAAAATCGCAGACAAACTGGAGATTTCCTCGTCTATCGGAATTGGGGTAATCATTGCGTCATCTTGCAACACAATAAAGTCGGGGTTTCTTGAAAATATCTCTATCATATAGGGATATTCCTTGCTTTTCGGGGAAGTAAAACGGTAAAATTGTGCTTTACCCGTACTTTTATTTAAATGTTCATATCCTGCTTCTTTCACATACTCCCAAAACTGCCTGCCAAATTCCGGCGTTATGGACTCAACAATCAGGACAATGTCAATATCCTTGGTCGCCCGGAAAGGCAGTTCCTCACTCTCCATAATCAAGTCGCAGGCTGTCCCACCGATGATAACATACTGGTTTTCATATCCCCGGAATCTTTTCTTGAAATTTGTAATTCCCTTAACCATTCTCTTGTAATTCTCCTTCCACCAGTTCTTCTACCGCTTCCTCAATTCTTTCATCAGGGTTATCTTGGAAAGACAATGCAAGAGAAAGATTATCAACGATACTGTCCTTAGAAAATATCTTCGGGTCATATGCCCAAAGTTCAAGCCTGACCTGCTTTGCCGGGTCAACCAGCTCATCACTCAACAGTTTTTTATCAAAATTTCTATCACTCACTGCATATGTGATAACTTTTCCTGGATTTAACATGGTTTTCTCAGCAAGCGCAGTTTCTCCCGCATATACCATATCGGAAGTAACCTGCGATTTGTCCATATATCCTGCCTTACGAACCGGCGTTGATAGATACTGCTTTGCTTTTTGGAATAACTCTGCCCTTCTATATTTTGACTTGATGACTTTATTTACACCTTCTTTTGCCACGAAGAACAAATCAGTGTTTTCTAACTGCCGCACAGCTCTTGTCATTGTCATTGCAGTAAACGGGAGCATTTTGGATGCTTCGGAAATATACAGCCTTTTTTTCCTGCTGTACAAATAAAACAAAAACAACTGCTGCGTAGAAAAAACAAATTTCTCTGCTTTCTTTTCTGGTTCTTTCTCACCTGTCAGCATTGTCCCGATAAAAGGAAGAAAAACCTGCTTCTCTGTGATGAACGGGATAAGGTTCTCTATCAGACTTCTTTTCCGATAAGCGGATACAGTTCTAAGTTCAAGGACGACAGGAACGTTATCCACTTCCTGAATTTTCGCTATCTGCTTTTTTAACGCAGGAAGCGTAACCAGTTCTTCCACTGGTTTTA
>ERZ1643250.1878-NODE-1878-length-16774-cov-7.387643_pt1 | contig 16774 bp, 15 predicted proteins | sample MGYA00579262_ERZ1643250 | MGnify/ENA primary metagenome ERZ1643250 (study PRJEB29033, sample SAMEA4952265) | chicken gut metagenome | biome: Broiler Chicken; feature: Gastrointestinal Tract; material: Caecum | place: Ireland | collected 2018 | study: Broiler... | reverse complement strand
TTTTTGTACATAAATAAATTCCCTTTTTTGTACATTTTGGTATTGACATTAACAGTATTTATTTCCCCTTATAAATTTTTCATCATTTAAAGCAAATCCTTTTAACATGTATTCTTTTAATATCTTTGTTGCCCATATTCTAAATTCTGTTGCTTTTCTAGAATTTACTCTATAACCTACAGCGATAATTGCATCTAAATTGTAAAATTCTATTTCTCTTGTTACGATACGATTTCCCTCTTTACGAACTATTTCCATTTTGGAAACAGTTGAGTTTTTATCCAATTCTCCTTCTTCAAAAATATTATTTAAATGTTTTGATATTGCTGGTACTTGAACATCAAATACTTTAGCCATTCCTTTCATAGTAAGCCATAACGTTTCGTCTTGGTAGATTGCGTCTACTATTACTTCTCCTTCTTTATTTTTGTAAATAATCAAGTTATCTTTTTCCATTCAAAACCACCCTTTCTTTTAACTTGAAATATCATTTATTTCTAATAACATTATATACCATCTCCTAAGAAAAAGCAATCATTTGTTTGTTAAAAATTTGACAAGTTTTGACGTATTTTGAAAGAAAAAACCTCTCATTAATCATGAGAAGTTTCACTTAACTTTTTATAATAAGCATATCTTTCTTTAGCATTTTCTATTTGTTTAGATAATAGTTCATTTGCTAATTCTTTATCTTTAATTTTTAAAGCATTATATCTAACTTCATTATCTAAGAATTTTTCATAATCATTAAAGTTAGGTTCTTTATTATCCATGTATAGTTTATTTTCTTCAGGTTTATAACGCATTAAAAGAGTATACCCTACTTCACTTGCTAATTTCTCTTCTTCTATAGAATGAGACATGCCTGTTTTGATTCCTTGTTCAATACATGGTGAATAAGCAATAATGATTGCTGGGCCATTATGCTCCATGGCTTCTTTCATTACTTTAATACTATGCATCATGTTTGCTCCTAAACTGATACTTGCTACATAACAGTTTGGATAAGACATGGCTATTCTAAATAAATCTTTTTTGGCTGTTTTTTTACCAAAATCTGCAAATTCGGCGACAGCGCCTAATTTACTTGATTTACTTGCTTGACCACCAGTATTCGAGTAAACCTCGGTATCTAAAACTAATACTTTAACATTTTCACCAGTTGATAATACATGATCTAGGCCACCAAAGCCAATATCATAAGCCCAACCATCACCACCAATAGCAAGTACAGTTCTTGTGGGAATATAATTAAGTAAACTCTTTAATTTTTCTGGTATTTGTAATTTAGACAATTTATTTTTTATTTCCATTGTGATTTTAAAGTCATTCATATTTTCTAGGAATTCTTTAAATAACTCTTTAATCTCACCATCAACATTATCCATTTCGCTTTCCATAATCTTTTTAATTAGATTTCTCTTACTTTGGAAAGATAAATGCATTCCTAAAGCAAATTCAGCATTATCTTCAAATAATGAATTCGCCCATGGAATTGTATAAGGTGTTGTTGGTACAGAACCACCATAAATGCTTGAACATCCTGTTGCATTAGCAATTACTAATTCATCTCCATAAAGCCTTGTGATTAAATTGATATATGGGGTTTCCCCACAGCCAGCACAAGCTCCACTAAATTCAAATCTTGGTTTACATAAAGATGCTCCTGGAATAGTAAATTTGTTTAAAATCTCTGGATTTTCATAAGTAGTAAAATATTCATTTGCTTTCTTTTGATTTTCAATATCTACAGGACCAAATTCTAAAGCTTTCTTACCATTTTTACCTGGACACTCTTCAATACATAGGCCACACTCTGTACAGTCTACTTCACTTACTAATACTTGATAAGTATATTCTTTATTTGCTAAGAAAGGTATTCCTTCTTCATCTTTAGTGATGAATGTTCTAATAACCGCATGAGGACAAATAAAACTACATCTTCCACACTCTATACAGTTTTCTTTAATCCATTTTGGGGCCATGTTGTTGACATGTCTTTTTTCAAGCTTACTTAATCCATCTGGGAAAGTTCCTGTTTTTAAACTAGACACTTCACTTACTGTTAATTCGTCTCCTAATCTATGATTAATTTTGCTAAATACATCTAAGTCTGTTTCTTTAGTTTTGGTATTATTTTCTTTAATGTTAATTTCTTTTAAATTTTTCACAGCTTCTTTAATCGCATTAATATTACTGTTGATAATGTTTTCCCCTTTGGTTTTAAAACTTTCTTTAATGCTACTTTCTAATAATTCATAAGCATTTGGTATTTCTAATTTTTCTAGGATAATCATTTCAATGATTTTGCTTATTTTTCCTCTAATACCAGAATTGGCTGCGATTAGTGATGCATCAATTGTGTATACTTTAACATTTCTCTCTTTAATAATCTTTATATCTTCTAAACTAAATAAACTGGCTAACTCTCCTTCTGTTTTGTTTGTGTTAATGATGATTGTTCCGTTTTCCGTTATATCTTTAATCATACTAAATTTTTTAAAATATTCTTCTTTAGTTACGACAATTAAACTTGGATTTGTTACATAAAAAGGAGCATTAATCTCTTTGTCACTAATTCTTAAATTACTTACTGTAACTCCTCCACTTTTCTTTGAGTCATAAGAAAAATATCCATTTACAAAACTGCCATTATGCCCCATAATCTTTAATATATCTTTTGAAGCACTGACACATCCATCTGAACCATAACCATAAATCAAAAATTCTTTAGCATCTAACTTAACTTTGTATTCTTCTTTCGGTAAACTAGTAAAGGTTAAATCATCTATAATACCAATAGTAAAGTTATTTTTTAGTGTTCCTTCTAACATTGTGTAGATACTTAAAATATCACTAGGAGTAGTATTTTTACTAGATAAGCCAAATCTTCCTCCTACAATGTTTATCTCTTTATCTTTTAGGGCATTTACAATATCAAGATATAGCGGTTCACCATTTGATCCTGCTTCTTTAGTTCGATCAAGTACAGCGATATTTTTAACAGATTCAGGCAATACATTTAATAAATATTTTACACTAAATGGTCGATATAAATGAACAGTAATTAGCCCTATTTTTTTTCCTTTCTTTAACTCTTCATCAATTACTAATTTAATCGTGTCAGTAACACTTCCCATTGCTATAATTATATTTTCAGCAAAAGCATCTCCATAATAAGTGAATGGTTTGTAATCTGTTCCCATTATTTTGTTTATTTTCTCCATATATTCATTTACTATATCTGGAAGTTCATTATAGTTTGGATTTCTTGCTTCTTGAGTTTGGAAAAAAATATCTTCGTTCATTGCCATTCCTTTTTGGATTCCAGAGCCTACATTTAAAGCTTTATTTTTAAATTCATCAATTTTATCCCAAGGAATTAATTTTTTTAATTCTTCTAGAGGAAGTTCTTTAATACTGCTAATTTCATGACTAGTTCTAAATCCATCAAAAAAGTGTAAGAAAGGAATACTTCCCTTTATGGCTGATAAATGAGCTACAGCGGCTAAATTCTGGGCATCAAATACATTTGAAGATGCAAGAATGGCAAATCCCGTAGATCTAGTTGCATATATATCACTGTGATCTCCAAATATAGATAAAGCATTCGTTGCTATAGTTCTAGCTGCTACATGAATTACTCCAGGAAGCATTTCTCCTGCTATTTTATACATGTTTGGTATCATTAATAATAGTCCTTGACTAGCTGTAAAAGTGGATGCTAGAGAACCACTAATCAGTGCTCCATGAAATGCTCCAGCCGCCCCTGCTTCACTTTGCATCTCTATTAATTTTACATGATCATCAAAAAGATTTAATCTGTCATGACTTAATAAATCTACATTAGAAGCCATCGGACTTGAGGGAGTAATTGGATATATACTACATATCTCACTAAAATAGTAAGCTATATCACTACAAGCTTTATTTCCATCACATATTTTCATTTTTATTATCACCTATTTAATTATAGCATGGAACTAAATAAATGTCATGAATTTTAATCTGAGAATTGTGTAAGATTTTGTCACATAAAAAAACTACTATTGTAGTAGTTAATTTTCTAAGCCGTCAATACAGTTTTCATATATCCAACTCTTTAATTTTGTATTATCATTTGTCTCATAATATTCTATTAAATAAGTAAAATAGTCTCCTATTTTCTCTACTGGTACTGCTATAATACCCTGACCATTTTTAATCATTTCTTTATTAGCAACTAAATTAGCTACTCTTTTATTCCCATCCATGAACATCTGACTTCTTTGTATCCAACAAAATAAATCAATACACCTTTCTAATTCATGCGTATTATTCACAATCTCTTTTAATTCACTTTCATAATCGCATTCGCTTGGAAGCTTTGGTCTCCAAGAAGTACCTGTTATTCCTACTCCCTTATCTCTGTATTCGCCTAGAGGATTTACTCCTTGTCCTTTACAAATTTCAAAATGAACTTTTTTGATATATTCAGTAGTTAATTCTTCATCAACTGTATTTAAAACAAATTCCCAAGCATCTTTTAACCCCTTTAATTTTAGCATATCATCAACTGATATTTTCCCTGTATTGATATTATTAATGAAAGAAACTGTATCAGCAAAGGTTACAGCAATTCCCTCCAAATTGGCACTTTTATATATATTATCTATTAACTTTCTCTTAGCAAAAAATATGTTATCTTCTTTTGTCATATGATATTTATTTTTCAACTTTATCACCTCTTTTATATTATATCATAAAATAAATTTAAACTAAATATGTCTAATTTTTTAATTCTAAAATTCTCACCATTTTTATTTTAGGAATTTTGGTTTGAGTAAAATTTGTTTCTTGATTCTCTTTTTCTAAACTTGTTAATCTTTTTACTGTATTTATTTTTTTATTTGTAATTTCTTTTTTATATTCTATATCTTCTAGTAACTGATTAATTAGCTTCTCATTTTTTTCTTGTTCAATATTTTCTAAATATATTCCCCTCCTTATTATTTTTCTTAATAGTAATGATATTAGAAAAGCAATGATTCCTATAATAAGGTTTAAAATATTTGCAATCATTAGAGATATACACAACAAAGGAAGAAGGGTAAAAATCATCTTCCACCCTTTTAATATATTATTTATTTTATCATTACAATAATTGTTTTCTTCCGTTATTTTTTCCATATTTTCTTTTAAGTACTTTAATTTCCCTAATATTTCATTTAGTTCATCTATTCGAATTTCACCACTATAAAGTTTATCCTGAATATCATATAAAGCATTTTTAACTTCTTTTAATGATTTTTCCATAAGTAATCACCTGAGGCTTTATTATAACACATTTAATTAAATATAACAAAAAATCATCACTTTATCTGATGACTTTTTCTACATTATTTAGTTCTTGCAAATAGTTTTCAATCATACTAATTAGTTCATCTTCACTAAAAGTATAAGTTTCTATTTCTTGATTTAAAACATTTAGGTGTTTTAAAATATCTTTTAAATTTAGAGATTCTTCTAAATCGTATGTACTTGGAAAGGATATGTCAGTACCTTTAATACTAATTATTCCCTCTGTTTTGGAAATGGTACAATCATTTACACTAACTGTTGTTACTAGATTTTCTCTTATGATTTTTAGTTTATACATAGGTTCAATTATGACTTTTTTATCTACTACTTCAATATTTTTAAAATATGATGTAGTTCTTGAGATTAGACTTAAATAATCTTCTGTTAAAACATTATTTAACTCTATTTGATCTATATATCTAGAGTATTTGGAAATATAAGCACTAAAAGAAATACTATTAGAAAGATTTTTTAATTCTGTATCATTAGCATATATTACTTCTCCTTCAACAGTAGTTAAGATAAAACCAATTTCATTATTTTTAGTTAATCCTACACTTATCATTAAATTACTTGCTTTCATAGTAGTAAGTAATTTACCATTTAAATAAATTTGTATTTCTTGAAAATCTTTGGGATTTAATAAACCATTATCATAAGCTAGATGTTGCCAATACTCAGGAGTTCCAAAAGTGTTATAGTTTTCAAACATAGTTGAGCTAATTAAAGAAATAAAATCGAATGCATTGGTATAATTTACTTGATTTAATGTAGTTCTTTCTCCGTTTGGTTTTATTCTTTCTATAAAAGCATTTGTAGCCATTACAGGGAATATATCTTCTTCATAAGCTATACCTGTAGCTTCCCTATAAACATTAAATTTACTCATTACTTCTTCTTTTGATATTATGTTTTGATATCCTATTTCTTTTAATTTGTTATTGTACTCTTCATAATAAGTAAATACTAGTTCTGGATTTTCAGCATTATAAAATATTTTGGCAAAATGATTAAAAGGTTCATATCCATTTTCTAAAGATACATTTTCTAGACATAGAGCAAATAATTCATTGATTAAATCAGGGCATGCATCAATTCTAGTTTGTTTTCCTAGATAAATTAATCTAGTATTTATAGCATTTAATGTTTCATTGATATAGTTGAAATCTATATTTGGATATTTATTTGATAATTTTTCTAATAAATAATCTATTCCTTTATTATTATAATCTTCCAAAGTATAATCGACATTACTTAATAAATATTCTAGTATTTTTCTATCAAATACATAACTATTTTTATTAGGTAATACTAGAGATGCTCCTAAATCTGTCATCGCTTCATTTAAAGAAACATTATCTTCTGTTTTACGAATGATTAAGTTTCCTTGTTCACGATAAAAGGTATTCGTAGCATGAAACATTTCATGATATAAAACTTCCCACTCTACTTCATCTATTGTAATTATCTCATTTAATGCATAGTTATACTGAGCTCCAGCGCCTATAGCATCAGGGAATGCTTCTCTAAATTCTTCTATAGTATCTTCAACAATTTTCATTGTTTTAATATTTTCATAGAATATTCTTAAATTATAATTAGGATATTTACTCGTTATCGCTTCTAATAAATTTAGAGCTATGGTTTTATATTTCTGATTTAAATTATCATTGCTATTTATTGCTTCTATTACCATTTCTTGGGTTACATCAAGTTCTCCTAGATATCTATCTAAATAAGCAAGATCAGTAATATCAACATACCATTTTGCCTCAGTATTTGTTTTTACATTTTCAACTAGTTCAATATTAGTATCATTTTCTTTTACTTCTAATGTTATTTCTCCTGCTTGAGCTTTAGGAAGACTATTTAAAAGGGCAATTACTGTAAGCAAACTTGCTACAGTTCCTTTAACTCTTCTTACTTTTTCTTGAAATCTATATCTAGGTACACTATAACATATAAATGGTTCTTTGATATTAAATATTTTATATAATGCTATGTAATCCTCTACTAAAGGATATACATATTCGCCAGTACTATCAATTTCTAAAAATGTTTTATGATTATTTTCGTCAAGAAATAACATAAACTTTTTATTATTGTAATCTATGGGAAATAATTTTTTGTAAGTCAATTTTATCACTCCTATACCACTTCTGTACTATACCAATAGTATCCTGTATCATTCTTTTTTTAAGTATATTTATATAAAGTATAATCATTTAAATTTTCTTCAAAATAACATGATATATCATTATCTGTATTTGAACATGGCATTCTTAAATTGCTTTCTTTATTAGTATAATAATCAATCATAATAGCTATGTAATCATCACTCTCTTCATATATTTTCATTTTTATTATCAGATTCATTATTATCTATTTGTTCATTAGAACTTTCATTATTGTTTTTATTATTATTGTTGTTACTAATAGTTAAGGCATATGTTATAGAACATGCTACTATTACAATCAATATTAGTATAATTACTAAATAAATATATTTTTCTACCTTCTTCATACAAACACAACCTTTTCTGATATTATTTAATCATATTCTATCGTTTATTTCAATTTATGTTTATACAATAATACTTATTTTACAATTATTTTATAAGCAAAAAAAGATTAGATTATCTAATCCCTTCCCTTTACATTATGATAAATTTCTGTTACATCTTCTATTTCATCTAGCATTTTATATAGTTTATCAAATGTTTCTAAATCTTCTTCATTTAAATCAACTTCATTCTTAGGAAACATACCAACTTCATCAAGTTCATATTCGATATTTGGTTCTATTTGTTCTAGTATGTCCTTTGTATTATTTAAATCATTAGGATGTATACTTATCGTTAATTCTCCATCAATATTTTCAAATTCAATTGGTTCAATACCAGCCTCAAGTAAACCCTCAAATATTTCTTCTTCTTTATTTGTTTTAAATGAAAGTATAGCTAAATAGTCGTAATTGTATGCTACAGAATTCGTTACACCTAGGCTCTTATGTACTTTATTAAAAGCTGCTCTAACCATTCCTACTGTTCTATTTACATTATCTGTTAAAGTTTTGATAATTAAAGTAGATGCTCCTGGACCAAAGCCTTCATAAATTACTTCATGATAGTCTTCTCCTCCTACACCTTTTGCTTTATCAATCGCTCTATTAATTATATCACTAGGTACTTGAGCTTTTTTGGCTTTTTCAACAATTCTTTTTAATAAAACATTACTCTCTATTTCAGGAGTTCCTTTTTTAGCTGCTAAATATATTTCTTTGGCAAACGTCGAATATGTTTTGGCTTTTATTGCTCCTGTTTTTTGTATACTTGCTTTTCTTACTTCATATGCACGTCCCATATTATCCCTCCAAACGCTAATCCATTATAACACTTCACTATATCTTATGTCTAGATTAAAAAGAATGTTTTTAGGTCCCTTATATACTCATAGACAAAGTGTTCTTTTTTTGGATATTCTTTTTTTATTTTTTTGATTACTTTTTTTACTTGATAAAACTCATAAAAGTTCCAACCATTTTTTTCCATAATGTATTCTAAAGCTTTTATTGTTGTTTCTTTGTATGTTTTTGCCCCTAAAAAGAATTTTACTCGACGATATTCTTTTTTCTTTATTTTACGATTTAACCATTTATAATATTTTTCACTTTTAGAATTAAAAACGTAGTTATATCCGTCTAAATTTTTCAGTACTCTTATAGCATCGTAATAACCCATTTTGATATTTTCATCTATTCTTTTAGCATTTAATTCTAGTACACTTCCTAAACTTCTTTTGGGTTCAATTACCGTTACATCAGCATCTTTATCATATTTTCGGTGAAATCCTATACCATGAATTTTTATTAAGTAAACCTTTTTATATCCTTTATTTAGCAACATATTTACAGGTCCAACGTCATAAAATCCACCATCTAAATAATATTCATCATCAATTAATTTTTCTAATTTAAATATAGGTAGTGAGCAACTGGCTATAATATAATCTTTTAGTTTTTCTTTGCTCATTTCCTCTTTAAATAAATACATTGGTTTTAAATCTTTTAGTCGTACTGTTACTAGGCCATAATCAATATTACTATTCATTAAAGTGTTAATATCAATTACTTCATCAATTAAATCTCTTAATCCTTGTAATTCTATTCCCTTATTATTTAAAATACTTAACATATTTAGAAAACTTAATTTTAAATAATTCAAGTCTTTTACTTCCTTGTTGGCTGCTTCTATATATTTTTCACTAAAACCAAATACTTTGCTTAAATCTATATTACGCCAAATTCTTGGTAATTCTGATCCTTTGCCACAAGCGATCATCGCTCCATTTAAAGCACCAATACTTGTTCCACATACACCGTCAATATGAATGCCACATTCTAAAAAAGCTATATATGCTCCAGCTTGATAAGAGCCTCTAACTCCTCCGCCTTCTAAAGCAAGCCCTATCATTTTTTCTTCCTGCCTGAGAATGGTCTTTTAAAAATTCCTGTTATTTTCCCTCTGTGTTTTCTAGTTAAAAAAGCTGATATTGGTTTAGCTAAAATTTTAGATACTTTTCTTCCCTTTATTTGTCTTTTTAAGCGCATATAATATGAGGATAAAGAATCACTTCTAAATTCTAGTATACTTTCTAACTTTTCACTATCTTCGTATGTATGACAATAAAAGTTTTTATCAACAAAAAGAAGAGTCAATATGTATTTAAAACTTAAACCATATATTTTTAAGACATTAGCTAAAATATTTCGATAAGAATCAGTAGTCATTTCTCCGCCTGTTCCATTCCATATTTTTCCTTTTAATTTATCAGCATAATTTATAGCATTAACAAATAAATAAGCAGCATCATTATCAGTTATTGCTTCTACTATACTATCTAGTTTAACATTATACATAAAAGAACCATTTTTTGGATTAGTAAGCACTAAAGGTAATCTGATTATCGTATAATTTTTTACTTTTTCTTTAACCATTTTTTCAATTCTTAGTTTTGTACTACTATAATAATCTAAATTTGTTAATTTGGGTTGATTTTCTGTACTTGCAGTTTTCACATTTCCATATATGGTTGTAGAACTAGCAAAAATAAAGTAGGCATCTGGATTAAACATATTCATTGCTTTTATCATGTTTTCAGTTCCTTTATAATCAATCATTTCACTAACATTATGTTTGATATCTGCAATTGGAGGCATTAATCCTGCTAGATGAATAATGTAATCTTGATCTTTTACTAGGGCATCCATTAATACAGAATCATTCATATCTCCATAAATTAAGTTAATTCTTCGGCGATATCTCTTTAATCTTTTTTGACTGTTTTTATTTCTTAAATCTAAGGCTGTAATTTCATATTTTCCTTCACTTAATAAATATTTAATTACATTAATACCAATAGATCCTCCTGCTCCTGTTACTAATACTTTTTTCAAAAAAATCACTTCCTTATATCAACATAGATATTACGATTAAAACTATGCCTGTTAGTAAACCTAAAATGGTTTCTTTTTTCTTTATATTTTGATACAGTTCTGGTAATAGTTCCATAAAAGCTATATAAATTAACATACCTAAAGTAATAGTACTAATAATAGCTAGAACTAGACTTGATATTTCGCCAATTAATAAAAAGACTAAACCTCCTATAAAACTTGATAAAGTTAAACTTAAAACTAATAATTTATTTTTTTTGATATCTATTGAACTAAATATAGTTGTTCCAAGAGGTATATTGTGTAGTGCTACAGATATACAAATCATTATTCCCATCTCAAAATTATTAAATGTTAATCCTGCTATAGCAAATCCTTCTAATAAATTGTGTAAAATTAAACTAATTAAAGTAAGAGTTCCTATATGTTTTAAATGAGATATATGCTCTTTTTTATTACTTTCATTATCATGATGTTCATGATGATGATCAGGAATAAAAAAGTCTAACCCTTTTAATATTAATATACCTAAAATACCAAAAATCAAAATAATTAAAATCTTAAAGCTTAAATCATAACTATCTAGTAATTCAAATACTTCAGGAATTAAATCCATTACTAATAAATTAATAATAATTACTAAGGCAAGGGCAATGCTAAAATGATTTAATTTATCTTTATTCTTTACCTTTAGAGAAATTATTCCTCCTACTAAGAAGAATAAACCTGCTATTAGCGTTAAAATAATCCCATAAAATTGATTCATAAATAAACACCCAATTTAATTATACCTTTATTTGGCGATTTAAGCAAATAATTTTGTAAAGAAAAAACTATGTTTATTAAAAATAAACATAGTTCGGTATGGAAAGTAGAAATTAATAAACTTCATTAACTTCTACTTCTATAGTATATCATAGATTTATAAAATATACAATATACTAAAATGATTATTTTACACATTTAGTTAAATAAATCAAAAATATCATTTGAAGAGCTGCTTGGTAAATCTTCAACTAAACTGCCAAATATTGTTGCTCCAACAATAAGGAAAGCTACAACTGTGATAACTACCCATGTAGTTATTAAACCAGTAATTGCATAACTTCTTCTGTCTTCTTTTACTTTTGTTTCTGCATTAAATCCTAAGATAAAATTGAAGAAACAAGCAACACTGATGATCATTGCTGCAATCATACCTAAAACATTTAATAAAGTAACATCAATTAATAGAATAATTGCCATTCCTAAATAAACTAAAATTAATGGTGCATTACTTGTAATATAAAGCTTGAATGCTTTTTTAAATGTAAAAGTATTATTTTTGGTAATCTTACCTACAATAAGAGCAGATACCATAGGAATAATTGCCATGATTGCATAAATTAATATTCCATAAATGAATACTTGGAAATAATTTACTTCTACTTTTGTACTTGAATAACTCAAGAAAGAATTTGCTGCTTCTTCTACACCATTTACAGTGCCTGATACAACAGCCATTAAGTATAGAGCAAAAGATATTGCTAAGATAACTAACAAAATAATACTTTTATTAGTTTCTTTTCCTTCCGTTTCCTCTTTAATTGTAGTTGCAGGACGCTTAAATACATTAATAATTGTATTCCAAACGTTTTTGCAAGTATTTGCAATTGCATCGCCATTAATGCTACTAGTAGTATTTACTTGTTCATTTGCACTACAATCACATACTTCTCCTTCCTTTAATTCTTTACCACATTTGGTACAGAATCTCTTTTCTACTTTAATTTCTTCTACTGCTTCTTTTTTCTTTGGTGCAGTTTTCTTTGTTGTTTCTTTTTTTTCTTCAGCCATTTTTACTCACACTCCTTCATTCTATTTATATAAATATGGCTCAACTAAGTAAATATAGAAATTTGACCAGCCCTCTGGTTCACTTTCTGTTACAAATTCTATTTTTAAATCATCAACATCTGTAACATCTATGTTTATTTCTAGATCAATCTCATTGGTTTTTGTGATTTCTCCAGAACGATATAATTCTTTATCGTCTCCATAAATTACAATTTCTCCTTTAAAATCTGCATCCCAATCAGGTCCTCTTACAATAGTTGCTCTAAAAGTTTTATATTCATTATTTAAGCGATATACTCTACTTAATGTTTCTCCATCGAATCTGAAACTTATATAACTATCATATTCTGTATCATTAATTGTAATAAGATAAGAAGAATCATTAGTTCCGCTTGATTGTGAAACTAAGTATTTTGATACTAAACTATCTGGCATTTTATTTTCGTAAGAATCTTTTAATTCTTTTAATTCATTATATTCATCACTGTTATATTCTAAAGCTTCCATAGATGTATCAATCATATCCATTACATTGTTTGTTTCTAAGTTTTCTTCTAATTCTTCAGCGTATGCTTTAGTATATTCTACAATTTTACTAACAGCATTATTATATAAATTTTGGTAATCCTCAGTAATACTTAAATCAATATTATTTTGATATTTGTTTTCTTCTAAATATTCAAGTTGAGATATATATGCGTTTAATAACTCTTCTGTTGTTGCCCCTTCTTTTAAATTTGTTAACTCTTCTGCTCCTTTTTTTAAACTGTCAATTTCTTCACTTAAATAACTATTGACAAATTCACGAGCTTCATCATAATATGAATCACTTTCAATTACTTGATTGTAATAACGATATCTATCATAATCGTCACTTGCATCTATTGCACTAAAATAATTTGATTTAGAACTATATAGTTCATAAATTTCTTCATAATAGCTGTAATAATCTTCATAAGTCAAGACATATTCTAAACCATTAAAATATCTATTTATTTCATCTAAAATCCCTTTTAATTTTGTATATTCTTCTCTTAATGCTTCTTCATTTTTATAAGATTTGTTAAAATTCTTTACCCAATTGTTTATTGTCTTTTGGATTTGATTAGAAATACTTTCTAAAGTACTTTCTTTATCTTTGTTATTTTTTAAAATATCCCCTATTTTTACTAATTCTTCATTTCCATAATCTTCTGTATAATTGTTATAATAACTAGTTAAATAATCTTCTACTCTTTTTACAGGATTATTTAGAAGAATGGCTAAAGTTATGATGGTAGCTATAATAATGATTATTGCTATTCCTATTCCAATTTTAACTTTCTTTGGGGTTTTGTTCACTTTTTCTTTAACATTTTTCAATGTTTTATTTTCTTTTTTAGGAGTTTTATTGGTTGTATCTTGTTCTAATTTACTTCCGCATTTTTCACAAAATTTGGCTCCTAATTCATTTTTGGTACCACACTTACCGCAATACATAAATTCACTCCTTACTTTTTTCTTTAACTAAAGATATTTTACAATATTTTATCTATAAAATAAATACCTTTTTTAATTTTTTTTACTTTTCATTAATCATTTTGTTAATTATTTCACAATTATTCTTTATTCTATCACTATTAGGAGCTAATTCTAAAGCTTTTTGCATATATAATAAACTCTTAGGATAAAGTTTTAAGTTATAGCAAACTAATCCCATTAATTCATAAATATAATCATTCCAAGCGAATGCTTCATTAATGTATACTGGAGCTTTTTCTTTAATTAAGAAAGCGCACTCTAATAGTTCATATGCTTCTTCACATCTTTGTTCTTCTAAATAAATTCCTGCTAGTTCTACATATCCTTCCCTTAAATAAGATGCTTCTTTTATTGCTTCTTTGTACCACATTTCTGCTTCTTTTGGCCTATTTAACCCTTTATAACATCTAGCTATAAAACGCATTGAAGCACATCTTTCTGCATCCCATTTAGCAGAAGGCAAATTTAAATGTCTGATTAACGTGTCTATTCCTTCGTTCCATTTACCATAATACATATATTCTCTTCCTAAATAATGCATATTTCTGTCATCACTTGGATCTTCTTCTACACTCATTTCTAGTAATGGTAAATAACTTCCTCTAGATTTTTCATTATCTGGATAATGATTTAAAACTATACTTTCACATATTACTTCTTTTTCTTCTTCAGGAGCTTTTAATATTTCATGAACAGGATGATACCAGTTGTAACCTTTTCTTCCATGAATTTTGTTTTGTAAAAATGTTGTTGCTGGATTACCGTATTCATCAAAGCTCCAATTATAAGTGTATTTTACTCTTGTTATACCACTGTTCCAAACATTTTCTAATTTCTCTCGCCACCCAACTTCAAATTCTTCATCTAAATCTGTACATACACATATATCTGTATCCATTGGTAACATCTCTAATGACTTATTTCTTGCTACATCGAATCGCCATGGCGTAACTATTTCTGTTTTTACATGAACGCCTAGTTCTTTTAATAACTTTACTGTATTATCACTAGATCCCGTATCTAAAACATAAATTTCATCAGCTTCGCTCATTGATTTTACCCAACGTTTTACAAATTTTTCTTCATTTTTACATATTGCATAAACACAAACTTTATATTTATTCATTTTTATCACCCATTTTAATTATATGTTTACCCTTTTATAATTATCATTTTAAATACCTATGCATATGATATAAATGTAACATTTAAAAACTACTTAGAAAAATCTCCACATTTGCCTTCCTTATTTTGTTTGGTGTTACATATAATATAGAGGAAAGGAGAATAAAAAGTGAATAATAATTTACAAAGAGCTCAAGCTTATATTGACTGTTATAACAAAAACCATCCTAACTCTGGATGCTGCTGCTGTTTTGGACCGACTGGACCGACTGGACCGACTGGACCTGCTGCGGCGACAATAACGGTTAGTACAACTACTACTTCTGACCCTGGAAGTGCTGCTAATGTTATTAATACTGGCACATCTTCTAATGCTATTTTAGAGTTCACTATCCCAAGAGGTGCTACTGGACCCACGGGTGCTACTGGACCGACTGGGCCTACAGGGCCTACAGGTGCTACTGGACCGACTGGACCTGCTGGAGCTACTGGACCTACTGGACCTACTGGACCTACGGGTGCTACTGGTGCATCTGGAACTGGTGCTACAGGGCCTACTGGACCAACAGGACCTACTGGGCCTACTGGGGCTGTCACTACACCAATTTTAAATATTGGTACAGTTTCAACAGGTGCTCCTGGTTCTACTGCCGCTGCTTCTATAACTGGAACTTCCCCTAATTTCTTCCTTAATTTAACAATTCCTCAAGGAGCTACAGGACCTAGTGGAGCTACTGGTGCTACTGGACCTACTGGACCTAGTGGAGCTACTGGTGCTACTGGACCTGCTGGAGCTACTGGTGCTACTGGTGCTACTGGACCTAGTGGAGCTACTGGACCTACTGGACCTACTGGGCCAACTGGACCTACTGGACCTACTGGACCTGATGGAGCTACTGGACCTACTGGACCTAGTGGACCTAGTGGAGCTACTGGTGCTACTGGACCGACTGGACCTAGTGGAGCTACTGGTGCTACTGGACCTACTGGACCTGCTGGGCCAACTGGACCTACTGGACCTACTGGACCATAATAAAAAGTCAAGAGTTTCTTTCTCTTGGCTTTTTTATTGTTGTTTTAAAATTACATACAAGATATAATTTATCAACAATATATTTTTAGGTTTTCCCTTAGATTAATCTTGTATCCTAATGCTTTTTAGTTTAGCCTTAACCAAACTCTAAGTTTAAAAGGATATTGGGCGCACACCATTCGTGTTATTCACGTTGTTGTTGCCGAAGTTGCCATTCGAATTCACAATGAACACGTTAGCATTACCCGTAGAATTGAAGTTATACGGAGACAGCCCTTCTTCATTTGAATAGATTAACCTAATATGATTATATCATTAAATATAAAATTTGTATATTGAGAATAGTATTATTTTATTGTACTAGAAAATTCATAATTAAATCTATCATAACTTCTTTTTCTTTAGGGTCTGCCTCAGCGATTAAAAGAGTTAATGATGCTAGTGTATTATTATCAATTATTGCT